>FWWM01002260.1_pt1 | contig 27421 bp, 20 predicted proteins | sample 2228351 | NCBI WGS metagenome assembly FWWM01 (sample SAMEA103939774, study PRJEB20133) | metagenome | reverse complement strand
TTCTATTTTTGTATGTATATTATTGAAATCTGACAAATGTATGGAAAGTATTTTTTTATGTGCAATCAAAAAAAGAAAATATCTTGCTTGTTTTTTGATGCTGTTGTGCCAAATATCCTTTGGACAATATACACCTGAGGATGAAGTATCGAATGATGAGAAAAATAAGAAAGAGAGCAATGCCGAATGGAAAGCCAACAGGTGGCAAACCGGTGGTAATTTTGGACTATTGTTGGGTTCGGTGACTTATGTGGATATTTCTCCGATTATTGGCTATCGGTTGAAACCTTACCTGATTCCCGGTGCGGGTATTACATATATTTATTATAGTGATAACGTGTATGGCTATAATACGAACATTTATGGAGGGAGAGTGTTTTTAAGAGGGATAGTATTGGAAAATTTTCTGTTACATGGAGAATATGAGATATTGAGTTTTAAATATCCCGGATATTTGGTTCCCGAAGGTCGTGTAGCAGTGCCAAGATTGTTGTTGGGCGGTGGTATTTCATCGCCAATTGGTAATAAATCGAGATTGACATTATTGCTCTTATATAATGTTTTGGATGGAGTAAGTTACAGGCAAAAATATCCTATTTACATGCCTAATCCTGATATCCGCGTGGGCTTTATGATTGGGCTGTGAAAACATGTAAGTATTTAAACGTATTGGCATGTCAACTTCAATAGTTTAAATTAGCAGACCAAAAATCAATAGTATCAACAAGGTGAAAAGGGTATCTTATTTTCATATTTTTTTGTGCTTGTGCAATGTATTATTTGCTTCTGAAAAATTTTACCTTGTCGACATTGATAAAAGTGTTTTAGTAAATACAGAATTGAAATTGCTTGATTCTTGTTTGAATAAATTTCATTCCGAAAAAACCGACAGCAGCAAAATTTATTGGATAGAACAAATTATCGAAAACAGTAATAATGAAAAAATTTGGTTCAAATACAATTTATGGTTATACAACTATATAAAACCAAAGCTGAAAGATATAAGCAGGTTAAACTCCGATGAGAAAAGGTTATATCTGGGCACTTTGGGAAATATTCTTAACAATACGGGATTTTATTACCGGACTCATGACCAAAATGACAAAGCAGAATTTTATTATTTGGCTGCATTAAAAATCCAACAACTCCTTGAGGATAACAAAAAATTGGCGATAACATACAACAATCTGGGGACATTGTATAATTCCAGAGGAGATTATGGAAAAGCGGCCGAATATCTTTTTCAAGCCGCAAAACTTAATGAGACCATAGGGGATTCTTTGATGCAAGGTTATTGTTTGCTTAATCTGGCTATGGTTTATGAAAATTTGCACGATTATGAATTGGCATTTGATAATTGTTTGAAAGCAATCAATATTTTTGAAAACTTAGACAAAATATCATTATTGGCTATTGCATACAATAATCTTGGGAATCTTTATTTAAGCAAAGAATTATATGAACAGGCAAAAAAATATTTTGTAAAAAGTTATGAATTGCGAAAAAAATATCAATTGCCGGATATTGAAAAAACACTCATAAATCTTGCATTAATTTATTTCCACCAAAACGATGTAATCAAAGCCAAGTATTTTTTAAAGCAAGTTTTTCAGGATAAAAAGAATTTTGAGCATCTTAATGCCGAAACTCAAACAAATGCCTGGCTGACATCAGCCAGAATAGATGCGAAAATGGGCAACTATCAAAGCGCATTAGAACAGGCACAAAAAGCCATGAATATTGCACGAGATATAAAAAGCAAATATTTAGTCAGTGAATCGGCTTTGCTTCTAAGCCAGCTATATTCGCAAATGGGTGAATATAAAGAAATGGAAAAATATCTTAACTTATATGTTGATTTGATAAAAGAAATTTTTTCGGAGGATACCAGAAAAAAAATGATACAACAACAAGTATCCTTTCAAATGGAAAAACTTCAAGCATTGAGGGAAGAACAGTTGAAAAACAATCTTATTTTAGAAAAAGAAAAACAAAAAAGACAAAACATATTGCTGATAGCATTTTCTATCTTGGGAATTTTACTTGTCATCTATTTAAGGCAATTATCCAAGACACTGCAGATAGTCAAAAATCAAAAATTGGAAATAGAAAAAAGTCATCAATTATTGTCAATCAAAAATAAAGATATCACCGACAGCATCAAATATGCCAAAAGAATTCAGGAGGCGTTAATCAAACAGGCATCTGTCGATTTGCAAGCAATTGGAGATTATTTTTTAATGTTTATGCCCAAAGATATCGTAAGTGGAGATTTCTATTGGTCAAAAAAAATTGAAACAAAAGAGCATTCCGTGACATTTTTTTGCTTGGCCGATTGTACCGGTCATGGAGTGCCCGGTGCATTTATGACATTATTAGGAATTTCTTTTTTGAATGAGTTGATAGAACTCAATCCGCACATTAGTTCCGCAGAATTATTATCCTGCCTGAAGAAAAAAATTATAGAAGCCCTCAACCAAAACGAAAACGACAATAAAGACGGAATGGATGTGTCTTTAATCAGATTTGACCATAGAGAAGGTAAAGTGCAATGGTCCGGGGCATTTTTGTCACTTTATATCGTCACAAAAAGCAAAAATCATTACTTGCAATATTTTTCCACGGACAGAATTAGAATTTTCGAAAAAAATAACAACTATATCATCGAGATAATCGGAGATAAAATGCCTGTTGGAAAATATCGGGATACAGACAAAAAATTCAGTCTGGTTGAGTTCAAGCCATTGTCGGGCGATCTGATGTATATGACCACCGATGGATATTGCGATCAATTTGGCGGTCCGCAAAGTAAAAAATTTAAATATAATCAATTCAGGGATTTATTGTTTTCGATGGCCGATTACAATGTGTCTCACCAATTAAACATCTTGCAAGATACTTTTTATAGATGGAAGGGCGAGAATGAACAAACCGACGACATTACTGTTTTCGGCATTCGCATTCATTAGTGGAAATGACCAAAGGAAACGCGTTTCTGTAAATTTTTTCTTCTCTTCTGTTTTTCCATCCTTCCAAAATTTTCAGTTCTTCTTTTAATGGCGGATCAATGATGCCTTGTGGATTTTGTTGCAAAACAACTTTTGATAATTCTTTTTCTTTGAAATATATTTTTATGTTTTGAGAATGACTATGATTAATCCCAATCTTTTTTCCATCATCATCCTTAACATGATAAATGGCTTCGGCAGCAGTATCCAAGTACAATACTGCCGGTTGATTATTATGAAAAACCAACCGCCCATAAACGCCATACATCATGTTAAATGAGGCACTGTCTAACCATTGGGATAAATAAGTATTTTCATAAAATAGCATGTTTTGCATGATAGTATCGTAAAAAAATGCTACAATTGTATCTGCATATATCTCCATCTCTCCCATCCATAAAACAGGACTTCCTATCAAATGTAATAAACTGTCGTTGCTTGCATAAAACAAAGAATCACTTTTTCCGGACAAATCTTCACTATAAATAGCCGCATTAGGAAATGCCCAAAAAGTTACAAGGTCATCTTTTTTTGCCGTATCAATGGCACTGTGGTTTTTTATAGACAATGAATCGGTTGAACTTTTTAATTTGAACAAAACAGTATCTCCTTTAATCCACAAAGTATCATCATCCGTGAGGTATCCCAAACATGGATTTGTATATGCTGCCATGCTGTCATCTTGTAGATAGTAGACACCTTTGTGCGCGTGCATAAAAGCTTTTTCCACCGTATCTATAAAGAAAAAATTAGGTCCGAAATGCACGATACGTTTTTTTTGATCAATGGCAATACTGTCGCCGGTAATAAAATTGGAAGCTTTGCATATGCTTACATTTTTTTGATATAACGCTTTATCTTCGGCAGGCCAATAAAAACCTTTCTCGCATACTACAAATCCATCAGGCGATTGCATATATGTTTTCCCCTGAAAAACATATCTATCTTCTTTTTCAAAATATAGTAATGTATCTGTTTCAATGGTTATGTCGTTTTTAACTACTTTGACATTTTTACCGAATCTGAAATATGATCCATTGCCAAAATATAGACCAATTTGACTTGACAAGCGGAATGGATCTTTTTTGCCAATAATTTCACCGGATTCAAAATAATATGCCGTTTGATTATTTCGGTCATAAGTTAAATGAGGGGTTGTTAAACGAATATCCGGGGTTTCCATTAAAACATTTCCATATGCATCAAGGATTTTTGGGGTTCCTTGATAATTTAATGAATCGGATCTGAAATAGATGGTATCTCCTTGACGAATATTTACGTTGCCGTAGGCATTCAATATTTGAGGTTTATCAAAAATTAATGCCGAATCACACTGAAAAAATAATCCTTCATGCTTCAATTGTACATTTCCGGAAATCTTTTTGATAGTTTGTCCATTATTGTTAAAGATTTCCAACACATCAGAGTTAATTATTTCTACAGGAACTTTTTTTTGGGCCCAAACATAAAGATCGAAACAAAGCAACGACACTAAACATGACAAAAATTTCAGCCGGCCAAATCTTGCAACAAATGGCATGGTATATTATTTTGCCAATGCTTTGTCAAGCACAACCGATTGAGTTCTGTCAGGTCCTACAGAAAGAAAACCAATCGGAACTTTAACTTCTTTTTCAATAAATTGTATATATTTCGATAAGTTTTCAGGCAATTGATCGGGAGTTGATACATTATTGACATCTTCTTTCCATCCGGGTAATTCCACATATACAGGTTTTAATTCACTCCGATGAATTTCAAAAGGAACATAATCTAACTTTTTACCATTAAATTCATACGCTATACATACTTTAATATAATCCATCCCGGAGAGCACGTCTGCTTTCATCATCATCAAATGGCTGACTCCATTGATCATGACTGCATATTTCAATGCAGGCAGGTCGAGCCATCCGCAACGTCTTGGGCGGCCGGTTGTTGAACCAAATTCTTTACCTTTTTGACGCAACCATTCGCCTGTTTCATCGGTTAATTCGGTTGGGAAAGGCCCGCTTCCCACTCTGGTGCAATAGGCCTTGAAAATACCATAAACATTATTAATGACTTTTGGAGGTAAGCCCAATCCGGTCAGTGCTCCTGCCGTGATGGTATTGGATGAAGTCACAAATGGATAAGAACCAAAATCAATATCCAATAATGTGCCTTGAGCGCCTTCGGCAAGAATTTTCTTCCCGGATGACAATTGTTGATGTATAAAAATTTCGCTGTCTATGATATTTAATTGTTTAATCCAATGAATTGCTTCAAAAAACAACTTTTCATCTTCATCAAACGTTTCTTCAAAACCGTAATTTTCAAGGATACGTAAATGTTTTTGTTTTAGCTTTTCATATTTTTGGTCGAAAGATGGATCAAACAAATCCCCTATTCTTAGCCCATTCCGTCCGGTTTTGTCCATATAAGCCGGGCCAATACCTTTCAGAGTAGAACCTATTTTGTCTTTGCCCTTTGACAATTCAGACGCTTTATCCAACAAACGATGTGTAGGCAGAATCAAATGTGCTTTTTTGGCAATGTATAATCTGTTTAAAAATTCCACGCCTGATTCCGACAACTTGTCAACTTCTCTTTTTAACACTACTGGATCGATCACCACTCCATTGCCAATAACATTTATGGTATGATTGTGAAAAATACCGGATGGAATGGTATGCAACACAAACTTGCTATTGTTCATTTCAAGCGTATGCCCTGCATTCGGGCCGCCTTGAAATCTTGCCACAATATCATAATCCTTGGCTAATACATCTACCACTTTTCCTTTTCCTTCATCACCCCACTGCAAGCCCAATAAAACATCTACATTTTTCATGCTTCGTTTTTTTCAATTTCTTTAAAATACTTTTCTGCTTCTTTATTATTTTCCACCAAGTGGAAAACCGTATTTAAACGAGTCATCAAAAACATTTTTTTTAATTGGTCAGGCACATTCGTCACCACCAACTCTCCACCATTATTTCTTACCATTGTCAATGCTTTGATGAGCGCATTCAATCCGGCACTATTGATTAGTTCCAAATCTTGCAGATTGACAATAAACAATTTATGTTCGTCAAGTATATCATCTTGCAAAGATTCAATGAATTTGACGGTTGAATAATCATCCAGACACCTACCTTTAAGATAATAGGTAATGTAATTTTTTTCTTTTTTCCTTTCGAATTGAAATAACATAAGTTATGTGTTTAGTTGTTTGTCATTATTTTTATTTGATTGGCAAGAACTGCAAACACCATACAATAATAATGAATGGTGCAAAATTTTAAAATCAAGCAATTGTCCGACTGTTTCTTTGATACTTTGAAGCCTTGGATCGCAAAACTCTATAATTTTGTTACACTGTGTACAAATGACATGATCGTGTTGTTTATATTCAAAAGTTTTTTCAAATTGAGCAGCATTATTGCCAAATTGATGCTTTCTCACCAGGTTGCACGCCAACAATAATTCGATGGTATTATATAGAGTTGCCCTGCTGACTCTGAATTTTTTTTGTTTCATGATTAAATACAAATCATCAATCTCAAAATGCCCTTTTAAGTTATAAATTTCTTTTAATATTTGGTAACGGACAGGAGTCTTCCGGTGCCCGTTTTTTTCGAGATAAGTGGTGAAGATGGCTTTCACCTTTTCTTGTATGTCGTCATTCGAAGGCATTTACCGTAAAATTATCATTTTTTTGCGTGTAAAGTTATGATTTTGACAAATGAAAAAACAAAATACTTTGCAAAAAAAAGTCAATCACACTTCAATTTAGAAATTTTTCTTTTTTAATCACTTTGAATAGGCATGAGATTTCCTTAAAACCATATAATTTAGGAAAATTTAATCTAAATTTTCATGCAACATTTTACGGTTAATTTTTAATTTTTATAGTCCTGAAATATAAAGATTGAATGTAATATCCCATCATTTGATAGTTTTGCATTTATGAAAATCTTGTTGATAGAAGACGACAAAACGTTGAATAAAAATATCCAAACGGCGCTTTCTGCCGAGGGCTTTGAAGTAACAAGCGTGTATGACGGCGATTTGGCAGACCGCATCGTCAAAAGACAAGATTTCGACTGCATTATTTTAGACATCAACCTTCCCGGAAAAAACGGTTTTGAATTATGCAAATCTTTCAGGCAACACAATATCTTTATCTTTGCATGAAGCCATTTCAAACGGTGTTTACAGCCGCTTGCGTCCCATCCTGATGATTGCACTCATGGGCTCTATGGGACTATTGCCGGCCGCCATTCCTACCGGCATGGGATCTGAAGTGCAAAAGCCCATAGCCATCATGATTGTAGGCGGACTCATCATCTGCATGTTTTTGTCACTTACCATGCTGCCACAGGTCTTTTATATGGTCTATAGGAAAAAAAGAAAAACTTAATAACGGATTGATTTTCAACCTATCACTTCGTTGAAAATAGAAAAATTCTATGGCAATCGGACCGGATGCTTGTAATTCACTTTTCAATTATACATTAATTGTTTCCAAGCCATTCTCAAAACCATCTTTTGCTTTTAAAATAAATCAATAAACCTATTGCAATCAAAAACATAATAATCAAAACGGCAGGATAAGCCCAAGGCCAATTCAACTCGGGCATATAATGAAAGTTCATACCGTAAATTCCAACAATAAAAGTCAAGGGCATAAAAATCGTGGCAATTACGGTAAGCGTTTTCATCACATTATTCATGTTATGACTCAACAATGTATATGTTGCCTGAATAAGATTATAGGAATAATCATTTAAGTGATTGATTATTGCTTGTAATTGATTGATATGGTCATATAAATCTTCCCAAAATGGTTTGAGATCTTCTATTTCATAAAGAGGATTTCGTTCTTTGATGGCAAAAAGATAATTTTCGGCAAATGGTGAAACATATTTTTTAAAATTCAAAAATTCTCTGCGAATTTTAATCAAATTTTGATCTATGTCATCCCCTACATTGTCATACAATTCGCTTTCCAATTGCAACAACTCGTTTTCAAGATTTTCTGCTTTAATCAGATATTCGTCCACCGTAAAATCTAAAATTCTGTAAAATAAATATTCCGAGCTTTTCTGTCTTATTCTGGATTTTTGATTGTTTATAGATTGCTCAAGCAAAGAGATAAATTCAGGTTTGTATTCAGAGAATAAGAAAACCATATTATTTTTCAAATACAATGCATTTTGAAAATAGACATCCATACCTTCTGTATTGACCGCTTGATAGAAAATGGCAAAAATTGCACTTTCATGTTGTGATACAAATTTAGGGCGTTGATTCACGGAAAAGACATCTTCCAACCAATTTTTGTCGTGGAAAAATTTTTGAATAATTTTTAAAATTTCTTCTACTTGTGAAAGTCCATTAACCCATACAAAGTGATTTGACCGGCTGACATCAGGTATTTGTTCTAACGATCTGACAGAGTGTTTTTTTACTTTTTGTCCGTCATATTCATACCATAATATCTCCGTGTTTTGGAGAAATTCTCCGGTATAAACAATGGTTTGAGGCGAACTTCCACGTTTTTTGGACCTTGCAGATAGCTTTTTATGCAATTTCTTTTTTTTCTTCAAAACAAATTTAATTTTTTAATTTTTCCAACGCATCGTGCAATTGCTGCAACTTTGCTTCTGCATCTTGTTTTTTCTTTTTTTCTTTTTCAACTATTTCAACCGGTGCATTTTGCACAAATTTTTGATTGGACAATTTTTTCTCAACAGAAGTCAAAAATCCTTGCCAATAATTTATTTCTTTAAGAATTTTTTCTTTCTCCGCATCTTCATTGATAAAATTTTCAATCGACACCATGAACGAATCATTGCCGGCAAGAATGGTAGCAAATCTTTTCTATCAGGTTTCACTTCAACATTGGCCAGCTTTTCAACCAGATGAAGCCATTGAAAATAGGGCAATTGCTTGTTTTTGGGAATCAACTCAAGAGTTTCTTTCAAGGCGATATTGTATTGAGACCTTACCTGGCGAACACCTATGATGATTTTTCTAATATTTTCAAAATATTCAATAATATCCTGATTAACCTTTGCAGCCTTAGGCCATTTGGCAGTCATAATATAGGTACTCTCCCTATCCGGCAAATAATGCCATATTTCTTCAGTAATAAAAGGCATGAAAGGATGATTTAACTTCAACAAGATGGAAAAAAATTCCAATGTCTTATCGTATGTAAATTTATCGATCTTTTCTTTTGGCTTGATCAGCTCGAGATACCAGGAACAGAAATCGTCCCATGTGAGCTTATAAAGAGTGATGAGAGCATCGGATATACGGAACTTTTGAAAATGGTCTTCTAACTCATTGATTTTTTGATTCAAAAAATTTTCAAACCATAACACCGAAAGTTTGTTGACTTCCGGTGTAACCATTGAATCATCATATTGCCATGAATTGATCAATCGAAAAGCATTCCATATCTTATTGGCATAATTTCTCCCTTGTTCACACAATGATTCGTCAAACAAAAGGTCATTCCCGGCAGGAGAACTAAACAACATACCGACTCTAACTCCGTCTGCCGAGTATTGATCCATCAACAATATCGGATCGGGAGAATTGCCCAGCGACTTTGACATCTTTCGTCCTAATTTATCCCGCACTATACCTGTATAATAAACATTTTTAAAAGGTTTTTCACCTCTGAATGCATATCCTGCCATAATCATTCTGGCGACCCAGAAAAACATAATCTCAGGGGCCGTGACCAAATCGTCGGTTGGATAATAATAGGAAATATCAGGATTTCCGGGATCTTTAAAACCATCAAAAACGGAAATCGGCCAAAGCCATGATGAAAACCAGGTGTCAAGCACATCTTCGTCTTGATATAATGTGTCTCTTTGGCCGCATTTATCGCAAGCTTGAGGTTTTGTTTTGGATATCATTACCACTTCTTCACATCCACGGTTATCGCAATACCACGCCGGAATTCTATGTCCCCACCAAAGTTGTCTTGAGATGCACCAATCTTTTATGTTTTCTATCCAATGCCTGTATAGATTTTTAAATTTTGGAGGATGAAAAGCAATTTCATCATTTAATACCGCCGTCAACACTTGAGGATAATCCTTCATAAATTTTTTCATGTCGACAAACCACTGCAATGATAGCCTTGGTTCCACAACAACATTTGTTCTCTCGGAGTATCCTACTGTGTTGTTAATCTCTTCCTCTTTTTCAATCAAATCTAACTCCCGAAGCTTATCAACCATCAATTTTCTGGCAGCAAAACGGTCTTCTCCCACAAACCAACCGGCATTCTCATTTAATTTTCCGTCGTCGGTTAAAATATCTATAATCGGCAGATTGTATTTTTGCCCAATTTCATAATCATTGGGGTCGTGCGCAGGTGTGATTTTCAAACATCCTGTTCCAAATTCCATGTCAACATAAGAGTCGGCAATCACAGGCACCTCACGATTGACCAGAGGCACAAGCACTTTTCTACCAATCCAATCCCGGTATCTTTCATCTTTTGGATTAACGCACACAGCCACATCGGCAAGTATTGTTTCAGGACGCGTTGTAGCCACTGTCAACCATTGGCCGGGATTGTCCACTGACAAATATTTCACATAATATAGCCACCCATGATGTTCTTTATAGATAACCTCTTCATCGCTTAGTGCTGTTTTGGCCTCACAATCCCAATGAATCATCCTTTTGCCACGATAAATATAACCACGGTTATACAAATCTATAAAACAATCAATTACAGCTTCGCTTAAATCAGGATCCATGGTAAATTTTGTACGATGCCAATCACAAGACGCCCCTAACTTTTTTAATTGTTCCAAAATAATTCCCCCGTGCTTTTCTTTCCACTCCCATGCATATTTCAGAAATTCTTCTCGAGTCAAATCGCTTTTTTTGATTCCTTTTTCTTTCAACATAGCCACCACTTTAGCTTCAGTGGCAATGGAAGCATGGTCAGTACCGGGCACCCAACAGGCATTTTTCCCCATCATTCTTGCACGACGTATCAAAATATCTTGAATCGTATTGTTGAGCATATGCCCCATATGTAAAACCCCTGTAACATTCGGCGGTGGCATAACAATCGTATATGGTTGCCTTTCATCCGGGCGCGAAGCAAACAAATCATTTTCCATCCACTCTTGATACCATTTATCTTCAACTCCTTTTGGATTATACTGCTTTGGTATTTCCATCATTATTTAATTTTTATGGCAAAAGTAAGTCAAATTCATCTTAAGCAAAAAGATAATGTAAAATTTTGAAAAATTTTCAATTTAGTTTTTAATTTGCATAAACTTGGCACGTTTTTTTCATGTACTTTGCTGTTAAACTTTTGTTAAAATAAAAATCAAAAAATAAATATGTTTAACTTTGAAAATAAAAATTTAATGCCTATGAAAAAAGTAAAAGCTTTATTGTTAATGATCAGTATCGGATGGTTGAGTTTAAATGCACAAGAAAACACAGGCAATGCCAATCCGGTTGATCCTAATGCTCCTGTAATTACATTTGAAACAGAAGTGATTGATTATGGCACTATCGAGCAAGGTGCTGACGGTACACGTGAATTTAAATTTAAAAACACCGGAAAATCTCCTTTAATCATCTCAAGTGCCAGAGGTTCCTGTGGTTGCACTGTGCCAAGTTGGCCTACCGAACCAATTAAACCCGGTGAATTAGGAATCATTAAAGTTAGTTATGACACTAAGCGATTAGGACCTATCAATAAAACTGTAACTGTTTATTCCAACGCCAGTGAACCTACCAAAATACTTCGAATTAAAGGAAATGTGGTTGCACCTGCCACTACACCTGAAAAACCAACTCCTCAAGGGGCTCCGGTAGAAAACTAATACTATGCTGAAATTAAAACCAGATACAAGGCCTGTCCTACTTTACGGGGCAGGCCTTTTTATTTTGACACTTCAATCAAACCTTGCTTTTGAAAAAAACACATATAAATTTGGACGCGTTGACGAAGGAGAAGAAGTTTTGATGAAATTTCCATTCAAAAATAACGGTAATATTCCTGTCATATTCCAAAATTACAAGGTAGAATGCCCTTGTACAAAGGTGCAATATCCAAAACATCCGGTAGCTCCGGGAAATACAGACACTGTTGTCGTAATTTTTGATACCAAGCATAAACTTGGTTATCAAGAACGAACCATTGATCTTCAGACCAATTTAGGACATTATATGTTGAAATTCAAAGGTGTGGTAAAAGCCGGACGGGAAACCAAAAATGCTTACAGAAATTCTCATTAAATTCGTCTTAATTTATCTTTCAAAAATCTGATTGACTCAACAATTCATAAATTATTCAACCTTAACAAGATTTAAATTGCCTAAAATTTTTGTTTGGTTACGATTATTAGAATCGGAATAAATAAAAATGAAACCTAAAGAATCCTGACGTGACGCCCATTGATATGCTTTGTCTAACCCCATGGCCATGCATGCTGTTGCTACCCCATCTGCCACTGCACAACTTTGGGCAATCACACTGACACTTAATAAACTGTCGAGTTTTGGTTGACCGGTAAAAGGATCGATGGTATGCCCAAGCTTTCGACCATCTTTCCATTTATACTTTCTATAATTGCCTGAAGTAGCCAAAGATTTATTTTCCAACGAAATGACATACATCAATTCTCTTTTACCGATATTTTCAGGTTTTTCAATACCTACCGTCCAAAAATTTTCATCATCCTTCATTCCTTTTGCCCTTACTTCGCCTCCCAACTCAACAATAAAATTTTGTATGCCTTGTTGTTCCAAAAAAGAAGAAATTAAATCCACTGTATAACCTTGAGCAATTGCATTAAAATCAAGTTCTAAACAAGGAAAAGATTTGATCAGCGAATCTGATTTAATTTTTATTCGGTTGATTCCTCTACAGTCAATGATGCTGTCAAAAGTATAAACGGCAGAAAGCGAATCAGGATGAAAACCCCAAAATTTCACTATTTTCCCAATGGTTGGATCAAAATATCCATTAGTATATTTATTTACAAGCATTGATAATTTAAACATTTCCAATAATAAGGTATCTGCAAGGATTCCTGCATCAGATTGATTAAACGCAGAAATTTTTGAATCTTTACGGTAGGTAGATAAAGATTTATCGACTGCTTCAAACAATGAATCTATTTTTCCGGTCAGATGTGGCATTGGTTCACCCAAATATACTATTGTGAAAGTGGTTCCTTGGGCTTCTCCCGAAATTATTTGTCTGGAAGGTTTATTTTGATTGCAAGCATAGATGAAAGAAACAACTAATAAAAGAATTATGCCCCGGTTTATTTTAAAACTTCCCATGTATGATCCGACAACAATTTTACTTTAGCAATAAATTCTTTATAAGGCATTTTTTTACCCCACTCATCAGGTGCAATCATTGAAAGAACTTTTTGATCTTCTCCGTTGGTATATAAATAATAAGTATGCCCAATAATTGGTTCAAAATTCATCTGTGCCTGATAAATATCTTTTGAGATCTCAAATCGCTTTTTCAGATCATTGGCTTGAGTTGCCAGTAATTGCATTTGTTCGTAGATCTGTTGCAGTTGTCTGTTGGTTTGATCCACCATGGCCTGCATGGCTCGTCCCTTGACTTTTCCTATGTCTTCAGGACGAATCAACCCACTGCCAATATGATGAGCATAGGGTAACAACCCGGGTGTTTCAGTAATTTTATCTTTGTCTATAGGATTGTCCATGTATGCAAAATTCCGAATTTTTCTAAAATCTTCAATCTTGATAAAAACTGAAATAAACAAAAACGCTATTTTTTTCTTTTGAAAGTAATAGAAAATTCCAAAGCACCACGGTTACGGCTATAAGATTTTAACGGTGAAATATTCACATCATAAGTAAACATGTAAGTAAATTCTTTATATATCAAACCAACCCCTGCGATGAAACTATCGTTTATACGGTACATGGCATTGCCCGTAAGTTTTATTTCAGGGTCATTTAATTTGTATTGATACATTATTCCGGGCAAAATTTCTTGATGTTTTCCTTGCCACATGCCCAATACACCGGCTTGTACCGTATTTCTTTCGTCTATCACATAGGGAATGGATATAGTTGTAGTGAATCTTCTCGGCAAATTAGACGGGGATCCTATCATGGCTTCGTTGGGTGCCGTGATATGATTCACTGCAAAACTTATGGATGGATTCCATTTATTATCATCAGATAAAAATGCATAATAAATACCCCAATTAAACTCAGGCATCCAACGGGTTAATGAGCCGATATTTTCACCACTTGGAAGTTCGCTGTTGAATCCACCATCTTGATATTGCTTGTCAAAGGTTGACAAAGAACTTAAGTTTTTATGGATAAAACCTGCTTGTAATCCTGTTTTCAATAAATGTTTTTTTTGACCGGGATTGGTGATTAAATACGAACCTGATGCAACCACACGATAGTCGTTGTAGCCCCAAGCTGCTTCATTTTTGGCTACATAGCCACCCACCCCCCAACGTTCTTTCAATGGCATATCATAAGAAACAAAATAAGTGGCAAATGGCCTGCTTAAAAAATAACGCCATTGTGACCTCATCATCATTTGGGCGGAATATTTATATTCATCATTGCCTGTTTCGGCCGGTGAGTAATATAATTTTAGCCGGTCCCATTGTGTAAAATGAAAATCCTGGGCACGAATCCCAAAATTTATACCGGTCACCGTGAAAATGATAAAAAGTATCTTTTTCATAAAATAATTTTTTAAAAATTAACGCACTAATTTCACTTCAGCAGTATAATTGTATATTTTCCCATCCATAGTTTCGGCATTTACGGTGTATACATACACCCCTACAGGCACTTCTTTACCATTGTATGTTCCATCCCATCCTATGGATTCATCATTGGAGATAAAAATTTGATTACCCCACTCATCATAAACAACAAATGTCAATGTCTTAAAAGGACCACCTCTGACAAAGAGTATATCATTATTGCCATCTCCGTTTGGAGTAAATGTATTTGGCAATACCGGCGGATACACCTTGGTTTCAATCGGGTTCACAACAAGTTGTTGGGAGATGGAATCGGAACAACCAAAATTATTAGTTACCGTCAACGATACAATATAATTACCGGCTGAGTCATATGTATACACAGGATTTGTCACAGAGGAAGTTCCGGTACCATCGCCAAAATTCCACCAGTTGTATGTTTGTCCTGTAGAAGTATTGGTAAAAGATATGGGCATGCCTGCAAAAACATTACCATTAACAGTAAATCCCGCTGACGGGGAAGGATAGATATTTACGGTTTTTATCACCGTGTCAATACATCCGTTGTCGGATTTAACGACTAATGTAACATTATATGTTCCGGTTTGTGTGTAAACATGCATTTCATTTTGTAAAAATCCATAATAACCATCGCCAAATGTCCAGTACCAACTATTGATATTTCCGGTAGGAATTGAAGATGAATCAATAAAATTAACATTTTGGTCAACACAAGCATTCGAGTATGCAAAGTCAGCATTCAACATGTTGACCATATTCACCCAAATCGTATCGCTAACCGATGGGCAAGCTCCATTGTATTTTGTAGTTAAGACAATATAAAACTGTCCTAACGCCGAATCCTGAGGTGATGGCACATAAGAAGTAATTAACGATGAGTCGTTTGGCACAAAAAATCCGGTGCCACTTGTAGACCATATACCACCGGTTGAGTTTTGCACTTGACCAATTAAACCGATTGGCTTAGTAGAAGGACATGCAGTGATATCATTGCCTGCATTGGCAATATGTTGCTTTTGAACAAAAACAATCAACGAATCCATTCCGGGCAAACAACCGGGATCGTTGTTGGTGGAAGTAAGATAAATCGTAACTTGTCCGTTTATACTATCATTTGTGCCAAGGATGTAAACTGTATTTAAATTTTGATTACTTGGATTAAACTGACCATCTCCCATTGTCGACCATTGCCCGGTGCTACTTCCCCCTGAAACAAAACCATTCAGTGATGCCTGCAAATTATTTTCACATACATATAAATCAGGGCCTGCATCCACAAAGCTTGAATTACCAAATGTCAATAATAAAGTGTCTGACACTGCGGCACATTTTCCGTTGTTGGTAGAGGTAAGTATAAGATAAACAAATCCCTGGGCAGTGTCTGATGGACTAAATACATAGAAACTATTCAGAATATTCGGATTTGGAGAAAAAGTGCCTGTACCTGTTGTTGACCATACGCCGGTATTCGTACCTCCACTAACAACACCATTCAGCTGAGTTTGCCCTGCTGCTTTACAAACATATTGATCCGGACCGGCATTAACTTGCGGAGCGGGTGTTATGGTATAAACAACAGTATCGTAGGATGGATTGCAATTACCATTTCCGGAGGTAGTCAGTATCAACTGAACATATCCTTGGGCAACTTCCTGTGCCGATGGCATGTATGTAGTATTTAACTGAGTGTTGGACGGATTGTAAGTACCTGTACCCCCACTCCATACACCACCCGTAGCAATAAATACCGAGCCACTTAGGTTAATTGACGGGTTATTGGCGCATACATCATCATCCGGACCTGCGTTGGCCACAGGTGCATCGGTGATGGTTAAAACCAGAGTGTCTTTCGCTTGATTACAGCTATTGGCATGCAAGATCAACACAACAAAACCATTTGCCGTATCGGCCGGGCTTGGCACGTAGGTTGCGTTCAAGGCATTGGCACTCGGGGTAAAACCACCACTTCCTTGAGAAGTCCAATAACCGGTAGTAGCCGCACCTCCCACTTGACCGTTTAGTTGAGCTACCGAATTGGCACAAACGGTCAAATCCGGCCCGGCATTGGCCGTACCGGCAGGCAAAATAAATATTTTCATCGTATCAGATACCGGCAAACAGTTTCCATTGTTGGTGGAAGTTAAAATAAGTGTAACCGATCCATTTGCAGAATCCTGGCTACTTGCAGAATATGTAGCATTCAAAGAAGTATTGGATGGAGAGAATGTACCGGTGCCTAAGGTTGTCCACACACCGCCGAAGCTTCCGCCGGTGACCGATCCATTTAATTGAACATTGAGGTTGGTGACACACACAAATTGATCCGGTCCGGCATTGACTTGCGGAGCCGGAGTGATAGTAATTTTCACGCTGTCCTTAACAGGCAGACACTGCACCGGTGTGGTTGTCGTCAAATAGAGCCATACTTGTCCATTTGATTTATCCTGATTGCTGGGAATATATGTAGCATTCAAGGTTTGATTGTTGGGCGAAAATGTACCGCTACCCGATGTGGACCAAACAGCTGAAGTAGAATTGTATATACTGCCGGATAAATTCACCTGGGCATTGTTGGCACAAACAGTCATATCCGGCCCTGCTTCAACCACAGGTTTAGGCATAAATGTAATTAACATAGAATCTTTCTTGGCCGGACATGGTCCGTTGTTGGTCGAAGTCAGGTATAACCATACACTGCCATTGGCTGTGTCGCCCGAACTGAAGTAATAGGTGGCATTCAACGATGTTGGTGAAGGAGAGAAAAATCCGCTTCCGGAACTAGACCAAATACCGGTATTCGTACCTCCGGAAACGGTGCCGATTATTGCTATAGAATTGTATGTGGCACATATGGTCGTATCAGATGGAGCATTGACAATCGCAGGTTGAGTAAACTGTATCAAAACACTGTCCTTTGCCGGATTGCAATTACCATTTCCGGTTGATGTCAAGTATAACCAAACCTGGCCATTGGAAACATCCTGGGTTGATGGGACATATTTTGCATTCAAAGCTGCAGCATTAGGAATAAAACTTCCTGTTCCGGCAGTAGTCCAAATACCTGTCAATGTAGGGCCGCCCACCATGCCATTTAACTGAACTGTATCCGTGCCGCAAGACAAAATATTGCTTCCGGCCTCAACATATGGTGCAGGTGTAAAGGTAATTTTGATAGAATCTTTCACAGGTGTACAATTACCGGTGGAAGTGAGCCAGATATAAATACTGCCATTGGTGGTATCAGCGGCCGAAGGCACATATGTGGCATTTAACGAGGTATTTGAAGGAGTAAAATATCCCGACCCATTGGTTGTCCAAATTCCAGATGTATCACCACCTTGTACACTTCCGTTAAGTGTAACTACAGAATTTGCACACACAAATTGGTCATTTCCTGCATCGACGACATTTTTCGCAGCAAATTCAGAGAAATATCCATAACGGCATCCGGTAGTAGCCCCTCCATTGATGATGCCCAGAGCAAAAACATCTGCAGAATTGGTCACCAAAAATGTAGAATCTACCGGAATTTCAGTTGTATTGTATTGAATCTTTGCTGCTTTCCACAAACCTCCGGTTCCCGGCACATTTTGAAAAGATGCAGGATTGATCGTGGCAGTACCCGGTCCAATGATTGAGAAATTATTCACAGCAGAAGATCTAACCAAGATAGTCAAATAAAAAGCTTCAGAAGTTGACCTAACAAAACTTACCTGAGAAGATCCGGCACAATTTAGTGGGGGAAGAATGGCTTCGCCCATTTCACAGCCAAATCCGGTAACATGCATACAATAAACGGGTTTGGATGTTTGAATATAGACACTATTATTGGGCCCACCGGACAGATAATCCATATCATAGCGGTATACTTCTCCTGCAAACAACGTTGCCACAGGCACAGGATTTCCATCAATATATACTTTAGTATTATTTTGAACGGCTGTAATGATGACACTTTCATCTCCATTGTTGTTCAACTGGCCTTTGACAGCGATATATTCGGTACCTAAAATATCTACCGGCACAATTTGGTCTCCCATTAGATCATAACACCCTCCGGAAGGATTATGATTGGAGTCATCTTTTATGGTGATGGCAATAGGTTTGTCAGATATAACAACAGCACCGCCGGGATGTGTCGAAGGTTGAGTATAGTTGGCTCCGGTCCAACCACAAGAATATGTCTGTCCTGCATTTAATGTGATGGTAAATTGTTGTAAAGCCGGATAACCATCCACCGGTACGGGGGAATAAATAGTCACTTGTGTGTTGTTTTGCGTGGCAACAATATCAAATGATGCAATAGCCAAATGGGGTGATGAAAATGTGTGATTATAAAAAGGGGCATGTTTGTGTAAAGGAATGTAAAACTCTTTACCAAGACCATTCGGACCTTTCAAAGCAAAAATATCTGTATTGTTGGTGTTGCTTACTTCATAATAGCATTGAATTTTTGCCGTTGACTGAATACGCAATCCTGTATTCAATACTGTGTTGGTAGGACGGGTTTCCAATTGGCTTTTAAAAGGCGTCAAATTGATTCTTGTCGATGAATTTGCAGCCAAATTAACAGTGATAGGCGTAAATCCCGGATTTGCCGGTTGCGATATTGTGACGGTGGCCGGTTGGTTAAATGAAGAAATTAATAAATAAATAGGTTCTCCACCGGGGGGATTATGCAAATCTGTCACATCCGGAGGAGCAAACCAAAAATCTGTACCACTTTGGGCATTCAAGTTACTGAAAAAGAGACAAAGGAATATACTACAAAAAATCGATAATTTCTTTTTCATACAGAATATTTTTTGTTTATTACGTATTTTCTTAAAAAATGTTACGAAATCAATTGTAGGACAACTCTTGCAACATAAAGAGTTTGTAGTAAACTCCCTGTTTTTGAATCAGCCGGTCATGTGTGCCGGATTCTACCACCTTTCCTTTATCCAGAACAATTATTTTATCTGCATTCTTAATGGTAGATAAGCGATGAGCAATGACTATCGATGTCCGTCCTTTCATCAGGCGTTCAAGAGCTTCCTGAACCAGCTTTTCCGACTCAGAATCTAAAGCGCTTGTTGCTTCATCCAACAGCAAAATGGAAGGGTTTTTTAGCAGAGCCCTGGCAATTGCCAGACGTTGCCTTTGCCCCCCTGACAGCTGCACTCCTTTTTCGCCTACTTGTGTATCATATTTTTCAGGCAATTCCATAATAAAATCATGTGCATTTGCCATCTTTGCGGCGCTGACAATTTCTTCAAAACCAGCCCGGGGATTTCCATATTGAATATTGTCTTTTATGGTTCCGCTAAACAAAAAAACTTCCTGCGGCACATATGCTATATTATGCCTTATATCTTTTAAGGTTAACTGATCATAAGAAATTTTATCATATAAAATATTGCCTTTTATCGGCGAGAAGAATTGAAGAATCAATTGTGCTATAGTAGATTTTCCGGAACCGCTGCTGCCAACCAATGCCAGCATTTGTCCGGGCTCTACGTCAAAAGTAACTTCATTCAAAACCCAAACACCCGGACGTGAAGGATAATAAAAACTAACGTCTTTGAATTCAATGGTTCCTTTTAATTGAATAGGATTATGTTCAAGCGCCAAACGCTCTTCAGGTTTTTCTTGTAAAATTTCGAATATTCTTTGTACAGCACCTAATGCTTTTTGTATTTGCGTATATTGTTCAGAAATGCCACCTATCGATGCTCCTACAAACATTGTATATAAAATAAACTTAATGACATCACCCTGTGTCATTTCTCCATTCAACTGCATGTGCATGGCATACCAGACCAATAATACAATGGAACCAAACAAACAAAAAATGATAAAAGAAAAAAATGCTCCACGTGCAATGCCTGTTTTAATAGCCATTTTTTTGACATTCTCAGCCAATGCGGCATATTTTAGTTGTTCGAACAGCTCGTTGGTAAATGACTTGACAATCGGTAATGCATTGATGACCTCTCCCGAAAATGTATTCGTTTTTGCCAATTCATCTTGAGTAGTTCGCGACAAATGTCTAATCTTTCGCCCGAAAACCACAGCCAGTATTGCTACCACCGGAATGGTCAACAGCATTAATAAAGAAAGCTTAACGGAAGTCAAAAATAAGGCAATCAAACCTCCTATGATTATGATAAATTGTCGAAGAAATTCTGCTAAATTGGTGGTAAACGTATCATGAATTTGAGTTATGTCTGCCGATAATCTTGCATTGATTTCGGTTGCTTTCTTGTTTTGAAAATAATTCACCGGTAATGTCAGCAACCGACCAAATACATCTTTTCTTATTGCGGCAGACATATTTTCCGTAACATTGACAAACAATACTACTCTGAAATAAGAAAAAATTGATTGCAATAAAAATAAAACCATCAACATTAGGCCCACTCTGTTGATTTGTGTTGCATTTATTGAAACCGCATTTATTAAATCTCCCATCAATTTTGGGAAAATTAGAGCGGTGGCACCCGTTAGCATCAAAAATAGAAGACCTGCAATAAATTTCCAAATATGAGGCCTTAAATATCTGTAAAGATATCCGGCAGTATTAATTCTCTCCTTTTGCTTCACGCAGCAAAAGTATTTATTTTAACGAATAATATTTCTGAAAAACTGCTTAATTATACAAGTATTTCAAGAAGATACACTTATGCGTTTATTTTGTCTTTTTGAATGGGTTTTCTACGTCCTCGTTTTTGAATACTTTGTTCGACAAACTCAATAATTTTTCCTGCAATATCCACTCCTGTAGCCCTTTCTATGCCCTCAAGCCCCGGTGATGAATTGACTTCAATAATGAGCGGACCTCTTCCGGATCGCAACATATCCACCCCTGCTATATTTAAGCCAAGTGCTTGAGCTGCTTTAATTGCAGCACTTTTTTCCTGACGTGTTAATTTTATCAGTTCTGCATTACCGCCTCTGTGCAAGTTTGACCGAAACTCTCCTTCTTTAGCCTGCCTTTTCATGGCACCGACCACCTCTCCATTTACGACAAATGCTCTGATATCGGCACCACCTGCTTCCTTGATAAATTCTTGAACGATCACTCTTGCTTTCAAATTGTGAAATGCATCTAAGACCGACAACGCTGCTTTTTTGTTTTCAGCCAAAACAACACCCAATCCTTGGGTTCCCTCCAACAATTTAATTATCACAGGAGCACCACCTACCATATCAATCAACTCCTCGGGATTTTTGGAAAAATTGGTAAATGCCGTTTTGGGCAAGCCCAAGCCGGCCCGTGACAATATTTGCAAACTTCTTAATTTATCCCTCGACCGGATTAATGCCTGCGATTCGGTAGCCGTAAAAATTTTCATCATCTCAAACTGCCTGACTACAGCCGAACCATAGAATGTAACCGAAGCACCAATTCGTGGAATAATTGCGTCAAAATAATCAAGTTTTTTACCTTTGTAAATTACCATGGGCTGTTTCTTCTCTATAAAAAGGTCGCATTTTGTATGGTTTATTACTTCCACTTCATGACCTTTTTTTTGGGCTGCTTCTACCAAACGCCGGGTAGAATAAAGTTTGGGCCCTGTCGATAAAATAGCGATCTTCATATAATAAAATTAATTGATTGTTAGATATTCTGTAATTTTTTTATTTTTTTATTCAAGTTAGATTTTGCAACATCTACGACAAACTTCCCTTTTAAAAATTTCCGGCCCAAAAGAACAGGAAATTTTAAGTTTGTTCTGTTGGACAATGAAAAATCAGTTTCAATTAATTCATCGAATATTTTCACCTTTTTCTTTACGACATATCTCCATTCACTTTTACCGAAAGAGTTTTTGATTCTCTTTTTCTCAAATTCCCGGAAATACAAAATATGTTTTTTCTTTTTTTTTCCACTTAATGAATAAAAATGTGCTTTTAAAAATTTATTCCCTTCTTTGATGACAATCTGAATTTTATCGCAATGTATGGAAGAAGTGTATGCTCCGGTATCTATTTTGGCAGGGATATCTTTTAAATTCAAATCCGGCAAATCAATCAATTCAAACCTACCAATGGTACGTTTTAATTTAATTTTTGGTTTTTTCGCCATATAAAAGTAAAAGAATGCTTCTGTGAAAATCTACCTTGAGGGTTTTTGTTCGGTTCGATATATTTTATCGTAGAGTTTTGAATATTTCTGCAAAATCACACGGCGTTTCATTTTCATAGTTGGAGTCAATTCTCCGGTCTCAACACTCCAGGTATCCGGCACAAGCTCAAATTTTTTAATATTTTCATATTGAGCAAAATGCTCATTATACTTATCCACTTCTTCCTGAAACCTTTTAATGACATCGGGATGTTGGATGATTTGTTGATTTGATTCAAAAGGAATTCCTTTCCTTTTACACCATTCTTTTAAAAAGTCCCAGGCAGGCTGAATAAACGCCGCAGGATGTTTTTCTCCTTCACCGATCACCATAATTTGTTCAATAAATGGCGATTCTTTGAATTTATTTTCTATTACCTGAGGAGCAATATACTTTCCTCCGGAAGTTTTAAACATTTCTTTTTTCCTGTCGGTGATTTTCAAAAAACCATCACCAACAATTTCACCGATATCGCCGGTGTGCAGCCAACCATCGGCATCTATAACATCTTTTGTCAAATCGGGTTGTTTATAATAACCTAACATAACATTTGGACCTTTAACTAGTATTTCTCCGTCTTCGGCTATCTTCACCTGCACATTAAACAAAGGCCTGCCCACTGTGCCAAACATAAGTCCATTATTTTTTTCACAATTGACAGATACAACAGGTGAAGTTTCGGTTAGCCCATAACCTTCCATTACGGGGATTCTCGCAGCATTAAAAACTCTGGCCAATCTTGGTTGCAAAGCTGCAGCTCCCGAAGCAACGGCTTTTACATTTCCACCCAACGCTTCCCTCCATTTGCTAAATATAAGTTTATTGGCAATTTTCAGCTGAAATTCATACCACCATCCATTTGCACCATGCAATTCATAACGCAAACCCAAATTTAAAGCCCAAAAAAACATTGCACGTTTTATTCCGGATAATTCTTGACCTTTGGCTACGATCTTATCATACACTTTTTCGAGCAATCTTGGAACTGCCGTAAATACCTGAGGTTTGACCTCTTTTAAATTCTCACCGATGGTATCTATCGATTCCGCATAGTAAATAGAAACCCCAGAATACATGTAAAGATATGTAACCGTACGTTCATAAACATGACATAGAGGCAAAAAACTCAAAGCTTTTGAATTTGCATCCACAGGCAATCTATCCCAACATCCAATGACGTTGCTTACAATGTTTTTATGGGACAACATAACCCCTTTGGGCTTGCCGGTTGTGCCGGAAGTATAGATTATAGTGGCTAAATCATGCTCATCAATGCTGTCCATAACCTGTTTGATTCTGTCTTCATCAATTTCGTCTGTCAACAATTCTTTCCAATGTTTATGACCTGCAATTTGATTGAAAGTGTAAATATGTTTTAAAGACGGGACCTGTTTTTGGGCCTCCAGCACTTTATGCAACAACTCTTCGTTTTCAACAAATATCAGTTTGGATTCGGAGTGATTTAAAATATAGGCATATTCTTCAACGGTGATGGTGGGATAAAGCGGCACATTGATCATTCCTCCCTGCAAAATAGCCAGATCGGCAATATGCCATTCCGGACGGTTGGCAGAAACCATTGCTATTTTATCTCCTTTTTGCAAGCCCAAATTATACATCCCGGTAGTCAGTTGCATGGCAAGCTTTATGAACTCTTGTGTGGAAATACTTTGCCACCTACCGTCTATTTTGGATGTCAGACAATCGGCTTTGGGATATTCACTAGCTTGATATCTGATAATATCGAAAATTCTTTTTACCTGGTCTTTATTCATAAATCTCAATTTTTTAAAGGAATTTCTTTTCCGCTAATATACAAAGATTTTAATTTAGTCGAAAAAAAATTTTCAGGTTTCAGTTCTGTGAAGTCAATATCATAAACGACAAAATCTGCATTTTTTCCCTTTTCGAGCGATCCTGTTTCGTTTTCCCAAAAGGCCGCAATAGCCGGCCAAATGGTCATTCCTCTTAATGCCTGTTCTTTTGTCAATTGTTGAGATTGAAAAAATATGGTGTCGTTGCCGGAATAATTTTTACGAAACACTGCTGCATAATAGGTTTTTAACGGGTTTATATCTTCCACCGGAAAATCAGTTCCCAATGGCAACATTCCGTTTGTATGCAACAATGATTGATAAGGATAGGCAAAAATCAACCTGTCATTACTTAACCGATTGACGGCCCAACTTTTATCCGAAACCAAATGTGTAGGTTGTACCGAAGGAATGACGGAATATTTTTCAAAATATTTTAAATCTGCCGTATCTACGATTTGCGCATGTTCTATTCTCCACCTTTTATCATTCACTTTTTGAAGCACTTGTCCGTATGCATTTAAAACCAAGCCAACAGCCGAGTCGCCGATGGCGTGTGTGCACACTTGAAAACCTATGCTATCCATCAAACGGCATAAACTGTATAGCGAATCCGCCGAAATGATCAAAATCCCTCTATGACCCGGAAAATCAGAATAATCTTTTTTCAATAGCGCCCCTCTCGAACCTAAAGCACCATCTGCATAGATTTTCATACTTCGGACTTTAAACCCATTTTTCTCAATCTTTCCATTTTTTAAAAAATAGTATAAATTCTCCTGATTGAGCGCAGCCATGGCATATACACGCAAAGGTATGATTCCGGATTGAACCAATGAATCCAATAAATGAATAACTTGTAAGGTTGCTCCGGCTTCATGCACATAGGCAACCCCATGATTTAAACACTGCCATGCAGCCGCTGTCAATGCCCGGGATAAAGTTTTTTCTTCAGGTTGTGGAATAATCTTTTTTACCAATTCCATGGCGTTGTCCAATAATATTCCGGTGGGCTTATTGCTTTTGTCAAAAAGGATTTGCCCTCCTTCAATCTTTGAATTTTTATCGATGCCTGCCAGTTGCATGGCTTTTGTGTTTACCCAGGCAGCATGTCCGTCGATGCGGGTTAAAAAAACCGGTATTTTGTCAAACACTGAATCCAAACTTGCTGCAGTTGGAAATTCAGAATCTTGCCATAGGTTTTGGTCCCATCCTCTGCCAAGCAACCAGGATTGTCCGGGATTTTTCCGGTCATATTCTTTCAACCTTACGATTACCTCCTCTATCGACCTGCATCCGGTTAAATCACATTGCAACAATTGCAGAGCCATACCGGTCAAATGTCCGTGTGCATCATGCCAGGCAGGAAAAACCGTAAATTTTCTCAAGTCAATGATTGTATCGGCTGTATATTTATTGAGAATTTCTCTTTCGGGACCAATGGCAATAATTTTCCCTTCTTTTACTGCCATTGCTTCTGCTATTGTAAATTGATTGTCCAACGTATAAATTTTTCCATTATGAAAAATTATATCGGCTTTTTCGGTTCTGTCGCAACCAAAAATCAAAACTGTCATAAGATAGACAAAACTATAAATCCATTTCCTTGAGCTTTTCATAATACTTTTTATGTTTTTTTGACACTAACCAATAATTTAAAATTTCTGCCGCCGGTATCAATAAAAATGGCAGTATCACGCTCCTGTATCTAAATATGGCTCCTGCTACCGGGGTTGTCAGGCCAATCACTATCAGAAGCCCAAGAGAATAGGCCAAACAAAAATAAAATAAAGATATTTGTTTAAAAGATAAAAATGGCTCAATCGCTGATTTGTATTTAATGAATATGAAAATTGCCGAAACGATCAACACCAGCATCATGATATTTTCCATACTATAAAACAACATAAACAAATTATGTGCATCAAAGGGAAAAGGATAAAAAAGCGAATGATAAAAGGCCTTAGGCAAATAGGCCAAGAGGTCTAACGTGCTGTTGAATGTAACATAATCAATCGTGCTCTTTGCTTTTGTTTGTATGGCCAACGTAACAAAGTCATTTCTTTGACGAATTATAAAATCCGTTACACCGGAAAGATCTAGCATAAAAGCCATTGTATCTGCAACAACATAAATTAATACAGGTGCAATGACAAAATACACCAGCCACAAACGATGTTTAACAGAATATTGAACTGTAGTCCATAAAAAGGCCACCATGATGAGAAAAAAAGCAGCAATATAAAACTTGCTGAAATAAATCAATAAAAAACCCAAAATGGAAAATATGATTTTCAAGAAGTTTTGTTTAAATAAAAAATAACCTGCCATCATTGACCCGATGCCGGCCCATACAATAGCTTCTTTGAGCAAACCGGATGACCAAAACAGATTGGAAGGCCAAAACAATAACAATATTTCGGAAAATTGGCCAATTGCAAAAACATATTTCAAAGATTTGACAAAATACAAAAGCCCCATAAATGATAAAACATTCATAAACAAAGTATGTATATAGATAGACCCCATGGAAAAAATTCTGACAAATGCATTAAAACGGATGATCAAATGACTGTCATTAAACAAGTCGGAAGAATATTTTCGATCCCACCAATCAAGGCGACTATAATATTTTTGAGTAAACTCCGGATTGTCATTGCCGATGCCAAATAAAATTTTCACGTAATCCACAGGAT
>FWWM01005570.1_pt1 | contig 27447 bp, 17 predicted proteins | sample 2228351 | NCBI WGS metagenome assembly FWWM01 (sample SAMEA103939774, study PRJEB20133) | metagenome | reverse complement strand
GGCGCGCCCGCGCGGTCGAAATGCGACGCACGTTGCCGCCCGAGATGGCGGGGACTGTCGGGGCGTTGGACCCTGCGGCCATCGCGGAGGTGAGAGAGGAAGCCTGGCCCGTCGTGCGCGACCCCGACGAGCTGCACGATGCCCTGCTGACACTCGTCTGGGTGCCCCGCGACCAAGTGCCGGCGTGGGAGGCGTACCTGCCGGTATTGATGGAGTCCGGACGGGCGATTGAACTGCTGGTACGGGGGGAGGGGCGAGAGGCGAGGGGATGGGCGGCGACGGAGAATCGTGCAGCGGTCGAACGCATGTTCGCCGGCGGCGATGAAGCAGCGCTGGATGCCACGGTACTGGGGTGGATGGAAAGCATCGGCCCGACAACGGCGGCGGAATTGGCTGAGCGGCTGCACGTGCCCTCTGACTGGGTTCAGGGCTCGCTCATTCGTCTGGAATCTACCGGCCAAGCCCTGCGAGGCCATTTCCGACCAATTCCACATTCCCCATTCCACATTTCACATTCAGGCGCCGCCGCGCCGGTCGAGTGGTGCCATCGTCGCCTCCTGGCCCGCATTCACCGGCTCACGATCGCTCGGCTCAGGAAAGAGATCGAACCGGTGACCGCCGCCGAATTCATGCGGTTTCTGTTGCAGTGGCAGCACGTGGTGCCGGGCTCGCGCCAACATGGCGAACCGGGCCTGTTGAAGGTCATCCGGCAACTGGCCGGGTTCGAGGCGGCCGCGTCGGCCTGGGAGCCGCAAATCCTACGGGTCCGAATGGCCAAGTATGAGCCGGAGCTGCTCGACCGGCTCTGTCTCAGCGGGGCCGTGAGTTGGGGGCGACTCACTCCGCATCCTCGTTTGGCCGACGGAGGGGAAGCAGAGTCCGGCCGGCGTGGGCAGCGCATCATTCCCACCAGTGCGGCCCCGATCAGCCTGTTCCCGCGCGAAGACGCCGGGTGGCTTGTGGCAACGTTCGGGGAAGACCGCCGACAGCCTGACGACACCTCTGGTCTCAGCTCGGTCGCGCAGGACCTCCAGAGGTACCTGCGGGAGCGCGGCGCGAGTTTCTTCGCCGACCTGGTTCGGGGCACCGGACACTTGCCGTCGCAGGTCGAAGACGGTCTGTGGGAGTTGGTCGCAGCGGGACTGGTGACGGCGGACGGTTTCGACAACTTGCGGACCCTCATGGACCCGCGACGCCGGCGGGCGGAAGGGCGAGAGCGGGCGCGTCGTCCGCGCCACGCGGCGGGGCGCTGGTCGCTGCTGCGCCCCCTCACCCCACCCCTCTCCCCTGGAGGGAGAGGGCAGGGTGAGGGAGTGAGCGATCAGCCGTCAGCGGCTATAAAGCACGAAGTACGATCTGGTGATGTGGCGATTTCCTTAGAAGCCGCCGACTTCACCAAATCACCCGATCACCAACTCGTACTTGAACACTTCGCCCGCCAGTTGCTCCGCCGCTACGGCGTCGTGTTCCGCGACCTGATCGGGCGGGAGTCGCTCAGCCTGCCGTGGCGGGATCTGTTGGTCCAGTACCGGCGGCTCGAATTGCGGGGCGAGGTGCGCGGCGGGCGGTTTGTCAGCGGCTTTACCGGCGAACAGTTCGCCCTGCCGGAGGCGGTGGAGTCGCTGCGGGCGTTGCGGAAGAGCGGCGCGGCCGGTCAGGAGATCAAACTGTCCGCCGCCGATCCGTTGAACCTGGTCGGCGTCATTCTGCCGGGGCCGCGCGTGCCGGCCCAGCCGTCCAACTTCATCGTGTTCCGGGACGGCATGGTTGTCGGCGCCGGTCCTTCTCAGGACCGAGAGGCCATGGCCCGGATCAATGCGGTGCGGTCGGCGAGTCGGTAACCGGAGCCTGAATTCTTGTATCAAGCCATTCTTGTTTCAAGGCCGCCAGCATCATCGCGGGGGTTGTCCGATCATCGCCCACAAGCGTCGGATACCGCGCCTGAACGAAGGCCAGGAACTCCGTCTGCCGGTCGGGAGGCACGTTCATCAAGCTGCCGAACGACAAGAGATATTCTCCGCTTCCTCGCGCCATGTCCTGTTTCAAGTTCTCATAGTTCATCCAGGCGAACGCCTCGATTTTCAGGTCCTCCCGCACCAGCCCGTCCTCCGTGAACCAGGTCTTGCCGGACGTGGAGGACAGGAAATTCGTCATCCCGTCGGATGTCGTGTCCAGGGTCGCTTTCAGGGTACAGGCCGAGACGGTCAGCGCAAACAAGGCGACTGCGCACAGAGCCGGTAGCGCGGATTTCAAGGCGTTCATGGGATTCCTCCTCTCCTGGACGGAAGACCGATCGCCGGTTCACGATGGACCTACTATAGCATAGGTCGCAGCCGAGTCGGCCTCTGGCTCATGACTTGCCGATCCATATACTGCGGTTCGGCCGCTCGCGGTCGAACCGCACGACGCCGGTGTCCCCTTCGTGCCAGGCCGAGGCTTCCTCGGGGGCGAGCAGATGAGAGTCTCCTTCCTGTGAACGTCCCAGGTGATCGCGATAGCGGTAGCGGATGCGCCACTGGCGGACGCGATTGATGGTGGTATTGGTCGGTCCGATGTGAACGACCGTTCCTTCCGCAACGAATCCTTCTCGCGACAGGCGCCACGCCCGTAGGATCAACCGCAGGCTAACGAGCGTCAACCCGCCGCCAAGCAATGTGAAGATCCCGCCCAGTCCTGTAAAAACCAGCGCCACGATCCGCCCGTCCTCGGCGGACGCCCGACTCGACTGAGGCTCGCCGGACAGGTAGGTCACGGGAAACGGATGGCCTGCCTCAATCCGTTCCCATTCCTCCACGGACACTTCAGCCGAGTCCTCGACGACGTCGCCTTGTGCGGTCGTGAAACGGTAGGCGATCACGTAGCGAGTTCGCGAACGCTCCCCGCGCTTGGCCCGCTCGATGGCCTTGTCCAACACGATAGCCTGAGCAGTGATCCCATGCTCACGGTATCGCTCTTCCAGTCGGCTCCCTTGGATGCCGTTCGCCAAGAAGACGACGCCGACCACAAGAAACATCGCGCCGGTCCAAAGCCCTACGGACCGACGCGCGAGCTTGAACGCAGAACATGATGGGTGCGAGAACATGATGGTCTTTCACGCCTTGCCGAGCCACACGCTTCGCCGCGGCCGCTCGCGGTCGAACCGCACGACGCCGGTATCGCCCGCTTTCCAGGCTTCAGTCTCTTCAGGGGACAGCGCGCCGCTCTTGCCTTGGTGGATTCTGCCGCGGTCGTCCCTGTACTGGTAGTGGATGGCCCATTGCTGGACGCCATTGACCCAGAGGCGGGTCGGACGTACATCCGTCACCGTGGCCTCGATGGGAAACCCCTCACGGAGCAGCCATTCCCTTGTGCGGAGCTGACCGAGGCCTCGGAAGAAGAGAACCCCGCCGACGCCGGTGAACACTCCGCCGAGGACCGTGAAGATGATCGGGAGCATCCACCCGCCGACCTGGCCTTCAACTCTGTAATGTTGCGGCTTGTCGGGCAGATAGGTGACCCGAATGGGCTCCCGTTCGACCAACGTATCCCAGGTTTCCGGGCTCACCTCGGCGTCGCCCGTGATCAACCCGTTCGGGGCGACGAATCGAAAGGTGACACGATAGGCAGGGGCCGTACGGCGTCGGCCGCCGCTGGAGGAGGATGTCCTGAGCTCCTTTGTGAGGACCATGCCCTCGACCGTCCGTCCCTCCGCGTCGAGGCGCTTGTTCACCATGAGGTGTTGCGAGCCGACGTAGAGCCCGATGACCAGAAACGGCGCGCCGACGAACAACCAGATGCCGCCGAACCAGAGCCAGAAGTTTCTCGAGTCAGGTCGAACCACGGAGATGCCCCGGGACGAAGCTCTGAGATCGGAGCACACGAATTCAGGAAAATACACGCTCGGTGAGGATCTTCTTCATCTTCTTCTGGATGCACTTGTCCTTGGGAACTTCTCCATGCGACAGCAACTGGGGAATCGCTTTGACCGGGTCCCGATACTTCCGCTTGCACTTGCCGGTCTTTTCCGTGTTTTGCTTTTTCTGGTTGCTCTTCCCTGCGTGACTCTCGATCTTGCCGGAAAGCAGCCGATCGAACGGGATGAAGTGATCCCCGGCAAACGGCGGGTTTTGCTGCCACCGATTGAAAAAATACTCCACGTTGTCGGGAACCGGCCGCGTGATGTTTTTCCGCAAACCTCCTTTTCCCACCCCGTCCAGGACGCCCAGGAAGGCGATCTTCCTGCCGTCGATTCTTTTGACGACCTGCAGCACGGCGTCCCCGCCGTAGCTGTGACCGATCAGGACGATCGGCATGGACGGGTTCTTGGCGTCGATCCTCTTGATGACCTCCTGCATTTGCTTGATGAAGGTTTCGTCGGTGGGCGGAGAAGGCGTGACCTTCCAGGCGAAGTCGTCCGGGTCCGCCGCCGGCACGCCGGGGTTGCCTTTCCGGTCGATCTCGTTCCAGTTCGAGATGTGGATATAGGCCCCTTTCTCGCGCAGAAACTTTTGGAACTTCTTGCCGGGCACGCAGCATCCGGTGAAGCCGTTGACCAGAAACACGAACGCGGTGTACTTGTCCGCCTGCTCGATGGCGTTGTCCAGCGCCTGGTCGGCGGACGCGGGAAGCGCTGCCGACAGCGCCAGAGCAATGGAAATCGTGACGCGGAGTCCGACTTGGAGCCAGCGGTTCATTCGCGCCGATCCCTCTCTTCCGCGTGTTCCGCCGTCACCGGCCCTTTTCCCCCGACGCCTTTTGGCCTTTCCCTGCCAGGCTCTTCTCGTCTTCGTCTTCCTCCTCTTCGTCCTCTTCCTCGTCCTCTTCTTCCCCCGACTCTGAGCCGGTGGAGTCGGACGGTTTGCCGGAGGTCTTGCTTCCCTTGACCTTCGGATTTCTTCCCGACATGCCGCCGAGTTTTACGTCGTCGAACGTGCCGATGCCGTAAATGGTAATGGCGACCGTTTTGACGTTCTTGGGCGGCGCTTCGAAAGTCGCGCGGAGAGTCTTCTCATCCTGGCCTTGGCTGAGGCTGCCGTGGGTAAACCCGTCGAGTTTCTTGATCGGGTATGTGGTGCCTGTTTCATAGTCCAGCAGGTATGTGTATTCCCCAAGTTCTCTGGTTCCCAGGCTCTCCGAATGTTTCGTATCTTTGCCGCCTTGATAATTGAGGGACACCGTCGCGGATAACACGGCCCCCCGAACCACCACGTCTTTCAATGTGGCCGTGACGTTTTTATCGAAATCCGTCTGAATCGTGTGGGAACCCAATCCGCCTGAACCTTTCCCGGAGCTGTCCGCGGCGTCTTCGTCCTCTTCCTCGTTGTCTTCCTCGTCCTTTTCTTCTTCGGCTTCTTTTGAGGCGTCAAGCCGTTTGGCTGCGGGGGCGCTTTTGGATTTCTTGGCCTCCGGCTTGGAGGACTTCGCCGCGAGGAGGAGCCGGCCTTCCTGCGCGATATCGCCGACATCCTGATTCACCTGATTCGGCGCTTGCGTCGAGCCCGCCGACTGAGCGGCCGGTGGAGGCTGGATCTGTTGGGGAGCCGCCGCGGCGATCGCCGCCGGCCGCGCACTCGACTCCGCGTCCTGCCGCGCCACCGCGACGGTTTCCCCCATGCAGCAGGTGAGAAGCAAACAGCCCAGAGGAACGAGACCCGTGAACCGGCGTGTCATTCCGTTCCCTGAGGCCTTGCTGAAAACCTCAAGACTGACTTTCATGTGAGACCTCCTTCTTTCTCGACTTTCAAAACTTCTCGTTCCGATCGGCCGTCTTCTGACCGAATGCGCGCGGGCTTGCCCCGGCAGCCTATCCCGCAGACTCTCGGACGAGACGGGCGGTCAAGACGTACTTGATCTTTCCGGACTCAATTCCAAAGCACCATTGCTTTTTCTTGAAGGTCTTGAGCTTGAAGCTTCCTTGATTCGCATGGGCAAGCAATTTGTCGCGCTTTTTCGTCTTGTTGTACCCTTTGACCCACTTGACGCGATCCTTGCAAACGGTTTCAGCGGCTGCCTTCCAGACTTCGGTCAGGGCATCGGCGACGACGCCCTTGACCTCATCCTGTTTCAATGCCGTGCCGGCCAGCGCAAGACCCGGTTCCGCCGTAGCGCCTCCCACCGTCTGGAGCGTCGTGCCGGTCGCGGCCGCGTATTTCCTGAGCGCATCGCGAACGTTGCTGAACCCTTTCGGGAGGGCCACGTAAATGTTGGCTGTGAGCTCGAGATCCGAGCGCAACGGGCCCTTATAGAGGACGATCGGCTTTCGTGTTTCGGCGTCTTCGAGCGGAATCACCGAGCCTTCCCGGCACACCACCGCGAGAGTCGTGACCGGCTGCACCTCGGCATTGCCCTGCTCGGCGAGCCGCAAGACAATCGTGACCGCGTCCTTCTCCCCGCCCTTGTCGGTCATGGATTCTTTACAGCGTAGATCGTGGAGCTGCAGGGTGTAGGTGTCATTCGACGAGGATGGAGTCCCTTCAGCGCTCCCCTCCTTCCTGGACTGTTTCTTGGACTTTCCAGGCAAAAATTGTCGGATTTGTTGATCGCTTTCCTCCTTGGACGGATCCTCTGCCGGTTCCGCGGCGAAAGACCCTCCGCTTGTTGCAAATAGGAGCGCCGCGCTTCCCATACACAAAGCTCTGCGTGCGATGGAGTACATTCGATGTGCATTCATGAAGTGACCTCCTTCGTGAGGTGACCGGAGCGAAACACGAGCTGCGGCGGAGAACTGTTCACGTCGAACAGAAGCCGGTCCTGTGCGCGCCGGCGGACCGTCAGGATCCCTGGAGATCATCCAGTGCCTTCCGGATCCGTTCGGCGTCTCTTGCGCCGGGGTTGAGAGAAAGATACTTCTCAAACGCCATCGCGGCGGTCTTTCGGTCTCCGAGCTTGTAATACGCAAGTCCCATCTCTCTGTAGGCGTCGGCGAATGCATCGTTGGCTTTGATCGCGGCGACGAAATGACCGATGGCCCGCTTGGAAGCCTCGGGCCCGCTTTCCGTTTCCAGTGCGATCTTTCCAAGGTAGTAGTGCAGCACGGGGTCGTTGTCCTTAGCCGCCAGCGCTTTTTCAAACATCGCGGCGGCTGTTTTAAACCGCTTGCGTTCGTAGTCCAGTTTCCCGACGTTCACCACCAGCTCGCGCGTCCGCCGGTTGAACTCGTCGGTGTTCACCAGGAGCTTCCGGCTTGCCAAATCCTGGGTGTATTTCGATTGGACCAAGCCGGTGAGCTTTGCAATCCGCGACTTGTTGGTGGGGTGGTCGCCGTAGAAGAAATTTTCGATGGCACCCTGGTCGCCGTATTCTCTCAGGAGTTGCTCGAAGGTCTTCGGCGCTTCCCGCGGGTCGTAGCCGGCCTTGACCATGTAATCCAGCCCCACGACGTCGGCTTCGGTTTCGCTGGCGCGGCCGTGGCCGCTGATGGCGGCCTTCATCGAGTACTCGTAGGTCTTTTGCAGCAACGCGGGCGGGAGTGTCACCTTGCCGCTGGCCTCGGCCGCCTGCGCGGCCAGTTGGCCAAGGACCTGGATGCCATACGTCCCTTCGATGCCCTTGGTCACGTGGCTTTCCGTGACGTGCGCGATCTCGTGCGCGAGCACCATGGCCAATTGGGCTTCGTTTTCCATGCGGGCGAGCAAGCCGGCGTTGACGTACAGGAGCCCGCCGCCGAACGTGAAGGCGTTGATGCTGGCATCGTTGACGACGCGAATGCTGTAGACAAACGGACGGGGACGGGCTTGCGCGACGAGTCGCTGAACGATGTCGTTCAGATAGGTATCGAGCAGCGGATCATCCCACATCCGGTGGCTGCTCTCATATTTCTTCGCGTTCTCCTGCGCCATCCGTTCTTCATCGGCCTCGGTGAAGGTCGGCCGATTCATGACGGCGCTGCCGACCGACATCCCTGTCTGAAGATACCGGTCCGTGCCGGCCGGCAATTGTTTCATCAGGTCCTCGCAGCCGGCCAAAGCGAGAAGCGAGCCTGCGACGATCACGGGTGCGGCGGGATGATACATGCGGCGAGGCATAGTGGCCTCCTCTTTCACAAAACGGACACGGGTTCTTACCGGCCTTTCCCCTGCCGGTATCCTGAGACGCGCTGCCCGCTGAGCTTCGACCACAACGCGTCCCACAGCTCGGCGCTGCTGTGAAACGCCCGGCGTCGTCCCTCGCCGTCCTCGACCGTTCCCACCAAGTGTCTTGCCCGTCTTTTCGTGCCGGGACCGTCCTTGCCGCTCCGGCGGTAGATGCGCACGATGTACGACTCCATCCGAACCCCCGGCCGAACCCCCGGATCGCAACGGTCGATGGACGACGGCGTGATGAAAAACGCGCACATGCTATCGGAGAAGCCCTTACCGATGACTTACCGATCCTGCTGGACGGAAAGACGTGAGGACGACGCGAGTTGTGCGGCGGCAAGAGGTGACGGGCGGAATTCCGCCTTGCGCCCGGAGGATGCGCGGCGGTCGATTCAGGCGGACGCAGAGGGAACGTCGGGCATGGCGTCGGTCCGGCGGTCGCTGCGGGCGGCGCTCGGTTGTTGCAACGTCTGGCGGAACCGTTCGATCTCCGGAGACGGCACGAGCCCCAGCCCGGCTTTCAAGGCCTGCCGGCAACGATGATACACCGACAGCGCATCGGCGGGGCGATTGAGGGCGCGATAACACTGCATGAGTTCCACATACAGCTCCTCGGCGAGGTCGTCGGCGGCCAGACCTTGTTCCAGCAGAACGATGGCTTGGTCATAGAGGCCCATCCGCATCAGGCGCCGGGCGTGTGCGATTGCGAAGCGGAGGAATCGGGTCTGCAGCCGCGCGCGCGACGAAAGGGCCCACGTCGCGTCTACTCCGTCGAGGAACCGGCCGTGGTACAAGCTCAACACCTTGCGGGCGGCAGCTGTCAGGTCCGCCTCGTCTCCTTCCCGCTCAGCCGCGCTGAGCAGGCGTTCGAACGACCAGGCGTCGACCCAGACGTCGCGCGGCTCGAGGGTGAGGCGGTTGTGAGTGAGTCCGAGGGCGGCGTCCGACCCGAGCAGCCGGCGCAGCCGATGCAGCGCGACGGTGAACGCCCGATAGGCGGCGTCGGCGTCGGCGTCCGGCCAGAGCGCGTCGGTCAATTTCTCGAGCGGCACCCCCCGCCCGCCCAGGGCGATCAGCGCCATGAGCAGCTCGAGCGGGCGCCGCTGGGTCTTGCCTTTGAATCGAAGGGGCGTGCCGTCTTTCACCACCGCGAAACGTCCCAAGGTATAGACCTTGATCAGCCAGGGCCAGTCGTCGGCCGGTATGTCGGCCGGCGGCGCGAGGGCATGCCGCCGGACCGCCTCCTTGACATAATCGGGCTCGATACCCGCATCGAGCGCGTGCGCATACAGCCGGGCGATGCGATCGCGCGTCCACCACGGAAGAACGGCGAGGCCAAGGGCGTTGCCGAGGCGCAAGGCTTGCCGGAGTAAGGCCAATCCTTCCTGCTCTCGCCGCAACGAGAATTCGATCTCCGCTTCCGTAAGGTCGCACATGTATTCGAGGGATCGGCCGCCGATGGCGCGTGCGATCCGGCGTGCGCCGTTCAGCGCTTCCCGTGCGCGGGTCGTCCGGCCCGTCTCCAACGCAATGCGCGCGGAAGCCATCAGACAGATCGCTTCGCCGAACGGCATGCCGCTGGCCCTGACCATCGTCAGGGCCGACTGCGCGCACTCTTCGGCGTGCGCCAGTTGGCCTTTGTGCAGAGCCACCATCGAGGCCAGGTGATGATAATACGAGCCGTCGAGCAGACTCTGGGGGCGGAGGGCGAAGGATGTCTGGTGAAGCCGGCGCTCGGCCGCCTCGACGTCGCCTTGGATGAGGAGCAGAAAAATTTCCGCGCCCAGGCGTTGAATCTCGACCATACGGATGCCGGTGGCCTCGGCCAGCCGGCGGCCTTCCTCGACTTCGCGCAAACCCTGTTCAATGTCCCCGGTGTGCCAGTACACGATCGCCAGCGAGGCGTGCCGCCACAGGCGAATCATCGGGGCGACGTCCTGCCTCGCCCATTCTTCCCGCATCTCGGGGATGAGGCGCTTCGCTTTGGCCAGGTCTCCCCGCCACGTGCAGTAATAGAGCAGATGGTTGGCCAGCATCAGGCGGGTGTTGATCTCGGCGTCCGACCTCAGCAGCGCTTCGGCTTTGTCGACCCACGAGGGAAGATCCGGGTGATCGGGCCAGCGGTTGATGAGCATGGTAAAGGTCGCAAAAGTGACGCGCGCCTCGATCTCGGGCGACGGGTAGTCCGGATACCGGCGGCGGAGGTCGTCGAACAGCTCTCGGTATCGGTCGAACTGGGCGAAATCCCGCCATTCGAAGAAGATGCTTTCGACGAGACCCAGCCGGGCGAGATACAAACCGGCGGGGTCGTTCGTCTTCTCGAACAGCGCGAACGCCCCATTGAAGTGCGCCCTCGCCTCGACCGGATCGAACGGCAGTCGGCAAGTCCCCAACCAGTAGCGGAGCCACGGCGTCTTCTCAAGCATCTCGCCAGGGACGGCCCGAATCCAATGCGCCAAGGCCGGGCCGCGACCCTGGGCCGCCATCACCGGCGCCTGCAGGAGGACCAGTCGGATCAGCCCGTCCCAATCGCCGGCTGCGATCAATAATGCTGCAGCGTCTTCGACGAACCCGTCGGCTTCGAGCAGCGCTGCCGCCCGGCGCCGCAGACGGTTCAGCTCCGGCGGGGAATAAGCCGTACGGGCGCGGGCCTGCAGGAAGGCCCGAAACAGCGGATGGTATTCATAGGTCGGGGCCTGGCCGGCGAGCTTGAAGGTAAAGTAATTGCGACGCACCAGTGCATTCAACAAGGCCTCGGCCTGTTCGATCCCGGTCAATTGTCGGGCCGTCTCAGCCGTGATCTTGGAGAGGAGAGACGTCCGAAGCAGCAGCGCGCGCGTCGAGGCGTCCGCGCGCTTGAACAATTCCTCCGCAAAATAGTCGAACAGCATCGAGTGGCCGGAGGAGAGGTCGGGCGTCCGTCGTCTGCCGCGCGGCGACCCTTCTTCGACCAGCAACACCAAGCCGGCGACCCAGCCTCGTGTCTCTTCATGCAAGGCGCGAAGTTGTTCCGTGGTCAGCCGGGACCGCAGCCGGCCGATCGCGAGACTCTCGCGTTGGGTCAGACGCAGATCCTCCCAGCCCACGAGGGCAAGCGAACCGGATGCAAGCAGGTGAGCGAAGGAGGCCGGAGGATCGGCGCGGCTGATGACGATCGCGGTGACGCCGGGCGGGGTCTCGGCCAGCCCGATCGACAGCAGGTCATGCAGCGGCGAGTCCTCCGGCAGGCGCTCGAAATTATCGAACACGACGACGCCCGGCCGTGTGATCCGGGCGAAGAACAGCCGGAAGAAGTTGCGGGTGAAGGCCGGGAGGCCCGGCAGATATTCCGGCGTCAGCAGGGGCAGCGGCCGTGCCCGGCCGGAAGCGTCCTGCCTGCCGGCGAGCCCCAAATAGTAAAAGAACGACGAGGGGTCTCCGTCGCCGGCGTCGATGCTGTACCAGACGTGAGGCAGTCTCCGCGCGCCGAGGTAGCTCGCCGCCAGCGTCGTCTTCCCGGACCCGGCCTGAGCGGTGAGCCAGACGACCGGTCTCCTGCGGGCCGCATCGAGGAGGCGGAACAGCCGCTTCCGCTCGTGCACGATGGGCAGAGTCGGGCGCGCGAGCTTGGCCAGCGTAAGGTTGCGTGCGGGCATGGCCTCTGGACCGCGGTCGCGGCGATGGTCTCACACTTCGCTTCCTGGGGCAAGTCCTTGACTCCGCGGAAATCGCTCTCTTACGATGCGCGCCCTATGCACGACCGCGATCCGAGGCGTCTGCTGTGCCTCGTAGGCTGGGTCTGGGTCCCGCTGTTATGGGGCGTGGGCGCGTCTCCGGCCTGTGCCGACGGCTTTCGCAATCCTTTTCAAGGCTCGGCGGCCATCGGGCAGGGCAATGCGTTTGCGGCTCAGGCCGACGATCCGACCGCGGTCTTCTACAATCCCGCCGCCATGACGAGGTTGCGGGGGATCCAGCACGCCGTCGGCGTCCAATTCGTCAGCCCCCACACCCGGTTCACGAGTCCGAGCGGGGCGCAGACGACCAACGATCTCGGTGGACCGGTCGGCTGGCCTCCGCCCGGCCAACTGTATCTCACGGCCAACCTGGAACGCTCCGGCCTGCCGGTCCTGCGGGATCTAAGTCTGGGATTGGGCCTGCTGTCGCTCTATGGGTTCGGCAACAAGTACCCGGAACGCGCGCCGTTCTCTTCCACGAGCTACCAAGGCAGCCTTCCGCTGCTCGACATCAAGCCCACCGTGGCCTACAGGGTTTCGGATCGCCTCTCGCTCGGGCTCGGCGCGGACATCTTCACGTTCGCGAGTTTTATCGGCGAGGGGCAAACGGAAAGCCTGTCCATTTCGTCCGGCGCGGGCGGCATCCCGGCGGGCAGCCGTGTGGAGTTGAACGGCAAGGGCACCACCGCCGGCTTGAACGCCAGCGTGCTCTACACGCTCATGGGCACGGCGGACCGGCCGCGGGTGAATCTCGCTGGTGTGTGGCGCAGCCAAGCGGTTTTGCCGGTGCGCGGACAACTGCTCGTCGACGGAGGGCCGGTCGCCGACGCCTCCGCGAAGTTCCTGTTGCCCGAGGTTTGGACGCTGGGACTGGCGGTCTGGCCTCTTCGGGATGTTGATCGCGCGTGGAAGGTCGAGGTGGATGTGGACTACACCCGGTGGCGGTCGGTGAGAAATGCGGACGTCGCCCTTTCCACCGGCGCCGTCATCACCAACCCGCAACAGTGGAACAACAGCGTGTCGATCGCCGCGGGAACGGAATACAAGTGGCTCCGCCTGCCGGACCATGAAGCCTGGCAACTGGCGCTCCGCGCCGGCTACAACCGTTCGCACACGCCCATCCCGGATGCGAATTACAATCCGGTCATCCCCGACGCCGACGTGCATGTGTGGTCGGTCGGGCTGGGCCTTTTCTGTCAGCAAGGCGGACGGTTTTTGGGACTGGTGGACTGTGGCGGCGCCGGCGGCGGCTGGTTGACCCGAAAGGCGATCGGACTCGACCTCGCCTATCAACTTCTGCTGTTTGAACCCCGCACGGTCACCGGCCACCCCAATCCCGGCGTCAACGGCACGTATCGGACCACGACCAATGCCGGAAGTCTGACCTTGCGGATCAACTTCTAACGAGTTGGGCGTGTGTCGCGAAGGGCGGCGAGGTCGGACCCTTGCTCCGACCTCGCCGTTACTTGGATGCCCGCTACGTGTTGTTGATCTGCGGGGAGATATAGCGCACGACTTTCGATTCAGCCAGCATGGCCAAGTTCTGGATCGGCAGCCGGCCGATCACCAGCGTGCCGGTCTTGGGCTTGAACAGCAGCTCGAAGCCGAGCTGCTTGAGTTGCGCCAGCGTCGCTTCCGACGTGTCGCTCAGCCATACCTGAATCTCCGCCTTGCCCTGTTTAACGAAGGCGGCTTCCTCGGGCGCCGGCGTGTGAATCTTGTCTTTCAGCCGCTTGACGATCGCCGCCAGACTTCGGTGCAGCTTCGCGGCGTTCTGCGCAGCGGATCGATCCGGCGCGGTCTCCACGTGGGAATAGGAGACGGTTTCGTCGGTTTCGATCATGGCTCGCTGCTCCATCGCCTTTCCCAAGATGCCTCGGTCGGTCATCGGCGGCGCGGCTGCAGCGCTCGTCATCGGAAGCGGTCTGTTGCCTTCGCCCGTTCCGCCGAAGATGCCTTCGTAGCTCACGCCATCGGGAATCTCGACCGGCACGTCGATCCGCCGCGGTCGGCCGCCCTCCGTGATCGTCATCTCTTCGACGGCCACGAACGAGGTGTACTGCGTCATGAGGCGGTAGTCGAGCCCCAGTTGCGTGATCGCCAGCCGCACCTCCGCCTTCGGCGTCCCGCGCTGAATGCCGGCGAAATCCTGCGCCATCAGGTCGTCGATACGGGTGCGCGCCCACAGGGTGGCGAGCACGTCGTGCTGCGGTTGTTGCTCCGGCAGCTCCACCCTGATCTCGCGTGTGACGGGACGGCCGGCCAGCTTGCCGTGCAGCTTGATGATGCCCTTGCCCGGCGCCGTGTAGCGGCCGGTCAGGATGACGGGCTTGGCGCTGAAGAGGTCCGGCAGCCGACGGGGATACACGCCGGCAACCTTCAGCGCGCCCCACTCGATGGACAGATCGGTCAGCAGCGGGTTGCGCACGCGCTCGTGGAAGCGTTTCGCGGCGGCCGCCCCGTCGTCGTTGAGGCCGACGTACTCGACTGCGCCCCGGCCTTCTTCCGCCATCTTGTCCAGCAGGAACCGATTGACCGCGCTGCCGATGCCGAACGAGAAGACCCGCGCGTTCGGATGGTTCCGGATTTCGGCGATGATCTCCATGTCATTCCCGACATAGCCGTCCGTCATGAAGCAGACGATCCGGATGTGCTCCTGCGAATCCGACGGATCGAGCGCGGCCTTGATCGCCTTCATCATTTCCGTGCCGCCTCCGCCGGACCGCGATTGCAAGAACGCCAGCGCCTTGCGCAGGTTCTCCTTCGCGGCGGGCACCGGTTCGGGAAATAGGATATGCGTGTCGCCGGAGAAGGTGATGAGGTTGAACCGGTCTTGCGGATAGAGCCCCTCCAGCGCCAAGCGCATCGTCTCCTTGGCCTTCTCGATCGGGAAGCCGGACATGGACCCGGAGGTGTCCAACACGAAGACCAATTCTTTGGGGGTGATGTCGGACGGCGTCACGCGGTCGGGCGGCTGAAGGATCAGCGTGAAGAAGCCGTCCTTGCCCTGGCGATGTGTGAGCACGGCGTCCTGGATCTTCCCGCCGGCCACGTCGTACCGCAGGATGAAATCCTTGTTGGGAATCGAGGCCCGGTTCTTGAGACGAACGACCGCGCGGTCGGGTGCAGGGTTGTCGATCGTGACCTCATGCGTCTTGGACCGAATGTTCCGGATCGGTACGCCGGCATCGAGCATGACCTCGATGGAAATATCATGGCCGGTTCTTGTCCCCGGGGGCATAACTGTCGGCGTGATCCGCGAAGCGTCCGGCACTTGATCTGTATCGTAGGCCCAGCCGCCGCCCAGCTTGTTCCCGGTCGGCTGGCCGGGGACGTAGCGCGGGCCGACGACCATCGGAAAGACCAACTCATAGGCGCCATCCTCGTACGTCAATACTTCCACATAGCTGATCGTGACGGTGATCTGCTCGCCCGGCATGATGTTGGCCACCGATTGTGTAAAGATGTTCGGCCGTTCCTGGTCGAGCAGACCGGTTCGGTGGCCTGTGGCTTTCGCCGCCTCGTAGATCGCCAGCGCGTCCTCCCGCTTCGTAATCTTGGCTTTTACGACGCGGTCGCCGACCGCCAGCGTCATGTCGTCCACCGCAGCCCGCTGCGGCAGGGGGAAGGTGTAAACGGCTTCGATCTTGTCCGGGAACGGATTCTCGAACTGCTGGGTCACGCTGGCGCGGGCGAGGAATCCGCTGACCTCGACCTTCACGTCCGTGTGCTTGAGGGGGAACAGTTGCGCGGGCTTCCCGTCGGCATCGAGGGCCGTCAGGCAACCTTGTGGCTCGCTGTGCGGGAAAGCAGGGACCTGAGCCGGTGCGGCCACCCTGGCGAAGGCGAGGCCAGGCCGGATGGAGAGCAGCGCGGCGACCAAAGCCGCGGAGATGACCAGCCATCGGGGAACGGGGTGGAGCGGAACGGCGTTTCTTCTCATGGCATCCTCCTTGTGCGGGTCGGCAGTATGCCGCCTCACCAAGGGAATGCCGCGAGGGAGCGAATCCTTTCAGGGCTTACACATCCTCGCGCACGGAGAATAATTCACGCCGCTCACGCTGTCGGCGCCGCGGGTGAGGGAGGCAGAGCGGGAAATAGTAGGATCCCGCCCCTTGAAGACCCGGCCTCAGCACTGGAACGATGAGGTACGCTGAGGCGCGCCTGGTATCCTGCGAGCCGCTGTCGAGCATGCCGCGCACAATCATGCTGTCCATGCTGTCTCCTTCCTATTCGGTGAGGCCGGGTGCCCCTTTCTGACATCCGTGATCTGGCTCTGTAGAACGCATACGGCCATGACCCTTTGATCTATAGCCAAGCTCATCGGATCTGTCAGTGACCGGAGTGTAGGCAGCAGGACCTCCTGTAAGAGGGGTCCCTGCCGACTTGCAGTCTGTTTTAGTGAGAGGCCAGGGGGATATCTACAACCAGCCTGGCGTTTGCGGCAGGGTCCGGATGCACGACATAGACCGCTCGTTCGTCGGGAGCGCCGGGTCGGCTCGGCTCAACGTGCTCGATGAGAAGAGACTTTGGCGACGGTTGACTCCGCTCGATCACGGACGACAAATCTGTGATCTCCATTTCCGGCTCGCGTGAGAACAGAATGAACAGGCGACCCCGAGGTACCACGCCTTCGCGCGTCGGCCCGACCGGAAGCGGGATCACATAGCGCGTGCCGGCGGTCACTTCCGGCCCCTCCGGCTGTTGCTCTTTGTTCGGAGGCGATGGCGGCGGAGGGAAGAACAAGCTCGCTGTTTCTGGTCTCTCCTCGTACCACACAAAGAGATAGCCGTGGTCGTTGGTTTCGATCGTGAGGCGCGGGTGATCACCCTCGGTGAAGGCGATCAAGGGGGCCACCTCCACATCGCGGCCGTCCCGGCCTCGAACGACGAAGCTGTAACGGAGCCCGAGCGGTTTGGCGCCGCTGTCCCGTTCCTCTAGAGAAGAACTCTGACCGGCTTGTGCGCGTGTCGATTCGGCCGCCGTCCGCCGGCCTTCTCCGTAGAACAACGCGCGTGCGCTCACCCGCGGTGAGCCGACGGTGCCGAAGGCCCGTATGGCCGGCGCGGACGCTGCCGGTCCGGCCCGTCGTGGGGGCGATGGCGGAGCCGCTGGTGACGCAAGGTCGGCCTTGAGCGGCAGGCGACCGGCTTGGGTCGCCGGCTCTTCCTGCTCCGGCGTCGCCTTCTGCTCCGCCCGAGGCGCGATGGCTCGGGCCGGGGCCACAGGGGCAGCGGGCTCGGACTTCGGGACAAGCGTGCGCGGTTCTTGTCGCGCTTGCGGTTCCGTCGATGCCGGAGCCGGGGCTTGTGGGGGCGGCTTCACATCCTCGATGGTCACGCGCGGGACGGACGTGCGGAGGGTCTCTTCGTAAAGCCGGGTGCCGACGACGATCGCCACGACGGCGGCCGCCAGTCCTCCGGCCAAAGCCGCATTCGCCGGCCGGCGGAACCATTCTCTGACACGCGCAGCCCGCGACGTGGTCGTCATAGCCGACGGTCGCTCCAACGCCGCGAGGATGCGCCGCCGGCTGACCGGGTCGCTGAGCAGTTCCTTCAACGCCTGCTCATCGGCGAGCGCGTCGAAAAGCGCCTGATCGCGCAAGGCCGCTTCAAACAGCGCGCGGCGCTCCTCAGCCGTCAACGTATCCGTCGCGAATGCTCCCAAAAGTTTTTCGAGGTCGCGTTCAGCCATCTTTAGAAAGCGTGAATCGTTAAAGGTGAAACGTGAATCATAAAGCGCTCGCAATTCCTAATTCAGAATTCAGAATTCAGAATTCAGAATTTCTTCATCTCCTCCCACCCGCCTCCCATCAGCCGTACGAGCTGCTTCCGGCAGCGAAAGTCCCAGGTGTAAATCGTGTTGATGGAATGTTGACCCATGAGCTGCTGAATTTCCGGGAAGGTTTTTCCTTCCAGTTTCAGCCGGAAGAGTTCCCGGCATTGGGGACCGAGTCGGTCGAGGGCCGCGATCAGCCGTTCGACCGTCTGCTTGCGTTCCAATTCCGTTCCCGGGTTGTCACGCCCATCGGCAATGTGGAGGTCGTCGATGGATGCCGCATCATACTCGCCGCGCCGTTCCATCTTCCGGTGCAGGTCCAGCATCTTGAACCGCAAGACTTGAAAGGACAGCGGGACCAGTTCGGTCAACTCCGTGACGTGACCGTATTTTTCGTGCAGCACGAGCATGACGTCCTGAACCAGGTCCTCAGCCGCTTCCCTCGATAGACGGGATGTGGCGAACGCCAGGATCCTTTCGCGCAGTCTGGAAAGAATCTCATCCCGGTCCATCGTGCCTCTGGCAGTTCTGCGCGCGCTGGTGAGTACGATCCGATTGTATCAGGCGAGCGCCGCTTCGTTTAGGTTGATCGACTCGGGTGCTTTGGCAAAAAGCGATCGAATGACCCAAACGCAAGCCCAAGGCGTCGGCAGATCAGGTACTGCCGGTCGAACCGATTCTTCGTGCGGACGATCTCGGCGAGTGCGCGCAGGCCAAGGCGTCCCCAGGCCGCGATGTGAAATACGGAGAGGGGATAGTCGGTGCCGAACAGAAGCCGGTCGTGCAGCTCCGGATGGCGGCGCAGGTGGAGGAGCATCTTGAAGCGGTTCGGCAACGTCAACGCTGAGATGTCGGCATAAAAATTCGTGTACCGTCCAACAAGCGTCTGGAAGGTCTGCAGGAACCTTTCATAGAGCATGAGGCCGTAACTGCAGGCATGAGCGGCAATCACCGTCACGCCTTCGTCCAGCGGCGCGTGCAGCCTCGCCGGATCGCCGACGGATTGGTCTTTCCCGATGAGGCTGAATTCATACCCGACATGGCTCAGGAACGGCAACCGGCGTTCGGCCAGGGCTCGATAGAAGGCCTTGTAGTTGGGATCCGCCGGGTCGAACTGCTGCGCATTCGGCAGGACCTTCACCAGGACGGCGCTGCGGATTGATCGACACGCCGGCCAGAAACTCGTCGGGACAGGCCCCGGCCACGTTGAGGACATGGTCATTGCTGATCAGAAATTCGGTCTGCGCGCGGTCCAGGCGACCGGTCTGGTCATAGACGCCGTCCATCCCCAGTAGCACCGCTTTCCGGACGTGATATGAGGCCCGGAGTTCGGCCAGCAGGTCGTCGAGGTATTTCTGATTGGCTCGCTTCGGGTCGTTCGTGGAGAGGTCGTGCTTCCAGAGAAGAAAGCGAAACAACGGACTCTTGAGCATCTTCGGCGAGATGTAACAGCCGTTGCCCGCATCGGGCAGGGCGGCGAGATGGACGTGGCAGTCGATCAAGGACTTCTCGCTCGTCATGCGGTAGTCGTCAATCGTCAATGGTCAATCGTCATGCGTGAGCAATCAAGAAATCTGATGATCCGATGATTTGTTGTCCGAGCGGAATTTTCCGAAACTCATCGGATCACCAGATCAACAGGGATCATAAGTCTTTACGCTTCACGCGCCTGGAGCCGTTCCATGGCGATGCGCTTGAGCGCGCGCAGGTCCAGTTTGCCGGTGCCCAGCACGGGCAGGGCGTCCACTTTGATGAAGTGATCCCGGCGCGGGATGAACAGGTTGGAGAGGCCGGTCGCCGCGACCTTGTCCAGGATTTCCGGGATCCTCGACTCGTCCAGCGTGTGCAGCACCGCCAACTGCTCGCCCTTGCGTTCGTCCGGAATACCCGTGACGGCGAAGACTTGGCCGTCGACACCGGCCGCCTCATGCAAGGCTTCCTCCACCCGCCCGTGGGGCACCATCTCGCCGCCGATCTTCGAGAAGCGGGAAAGCCGGTCGGTGATGGTGATGAAGCCGTCTTCATCCACCCGAGCGATGTCGCCTGTGATATACCATCCGTCCCGCATGGCCTTCGCCGTGAGATCCTCGCGGCCGAGGTACCCGCTCATGACGTTCGCGCCGCGCACCAGCAGCATACCGGGCGTATTGGGAGGCAGCGGTTCGAACGTGTCCGGATCCACGACGCGTACACAGACACCCGGGAGCGGTTGTCCGACGGTGCCCCGGCGCGACGCCGGTTGGAAAAAGCCGGAGGCTCGGAAATCCGGCAGGTTCGTCGAAATGACCGGCGCACACTCGGTGACCCCGTAGCCCTCCACCGGCCGGATGCCGAACCGATCGTGGAATGCCTGGGCGAATTTCTCGGGCAGCTTCTCCGCGCCGGTGATGATGACCCGCAGCGTACTCAACTGCTCGGGCGTGCACCGGCGGTAATACAGTTGGAGGAAAGTCGGCGTGGCGACGAGCAACGTGACACGGTACCGGGCAACGAGGTCGCCGATCGCGGCGGCGTCGAGCGGAGAGGGATGGAACACGATGCCCACTCCGTGGGTGACGACGAACCAGAAGATCAGAAAGCCGAACGAGTGGAAGAACGGAAGGATGCCCAACGCGACGTCGCTTCGATCCACGTGCAGGACCTGAGCCGCACCTTCTACGTTGGAGTCGATGCTGAAGTGGGAGAGCATGACGCCCTTCGGCTCGCCGGTGCTGCCGCTGCTGAAGATGATCGTCGCGAGGTCGTCCATGGTGGGTTTCCGCGACTGGCCGCAGGCGAGTTCGATGATGCGAGCGGGCGCGAGGAGCGCGAGAAGGAACGCCGCTAGTCTCTGACCTCGTCCGATCGTGTTGGCGAGATCTTCAAGCCAGATGACCTCCACCCCTTCCGGTACTTCCAATTTGGCTTTCTCCACGAATCGGCGGCTGGTGACGACGGTGCGCAGGCCGGCCTGCCGGCAGGCGGACTCCAACCCGGATCGGCCGACCGTGTAGTTGAGGTTTACGCTGGCTTTCCCGCAGAGCGCGGCGGCGATGTTCGCGAGCGCGCCACCGACCGACGGCGGGAGCAGCAGCCCGACGTGCGGTTGGTTGTCCCAATGAGGGCGCAGCGCCCGCGCCAGGGCAATGGCGCCGATCAGCGCCTTGAGGCACGTGACATGGGGCCGCGTGGCGTCGGCCATGGCGAAGCGGAACGGATGCCGGCGCATCGCGCGAATGAAGCGCCGGTGCAGCGGCCGGCAATCCGGCTTGCGCAGCCGCCAGGCGGCTTCACCCAGCTCTTGGACGGCCTGCCGCACCTGGTAGGCCGGAGTGTCGGGCGGCAAAGGAGGACCGAAGGACACGGTGACGGGATAGGGGATGCGCTCCGGGAGTTTGGTCAGAAAGCGGCCGCCGACATAACTGAAAATACTGCCCCAGATGCGGTCCAGATGGACCGGAATGATCGGGACGTTGCGGCCTTTCACGATCCGTTCGAATCCTCGACGAAACGGCAGCATCGCGCCGGTGCGCGTGATCTGGCCCTCAGGAAAGATGCAGACGACCTCGCCGTCGTCCAGCGACCGCCCCGCCTCGCGGAGTGCGCGGAGAATCATGCGCGGTCCGCCGGAGGAGGAGATCGAAATCACCCGCAGGGCCCGCATGAACGGTTTGAGCAGCGGATGGTTGACGTAGGCATCGTCGACCACAAAGCGGATCGGCCGGTCCAGGCTGGCCATCAGGAGGAACCCGTCCACGAACGAGATGTGGTTGGGAACGAGCAGCGCTCCGCCTTCCTGAGGAACTTGCTCCCGTCCGATGACGCGCAACCGATACACGGTGTGGGTGAGCAACACCAGGATGAGTCGGAGGAAGGCGTCGGGCAGGAGCCGCAGGGCCCAGGCGGTTCCCGCGACGGTCGCCAGCGACGCGGCGAGGAGGGTGCCGCCGGGGGACAATCCGGATCGCGACAAGGCTTCGGCGGCCAGTGAGCCGATCAGGATCCCGCCGAAGACGAAGGTGTTGCTCATCGCGATCACGGCTCCGCACCGATCGCCCGGCGACCGCCACTGGATCAGCGCGTTGATCGGCACGATGAGCAACCCGCTCGACACGCCGAGCAGCGCCATGAGGACAAGCGTGCGCGGCAGGTTCGGCGCGATCGATCCGAGCAGCCCCAGGAACAGAGCCAGGCCGCTTGCGCCCAGCGGAATCAAACCGTACTCCACCTTCGCGGCCGACAACCTTCCCGCGAGGAACGCGCCGCCTCCGACGCCGACGGCGAACAGTGCCAGCGGCGCGCCCGAGAAGGTATCGGAGAGGCCGAGGACGGCCTTGGCGTACACCAGCATGTCCTGGCCGACCAGGCTGGCGACGGTCCAGAAGAAGAAGGCGCCTGCGACGGCAAGCCGCAGCACGCGATCCGCCCGGATAGCGGACCAGGCCCCTCGGAGCGTCGCGGCGAGCCCGCCGTCGGATCGCGCCGGGGGGACGCGAGGAACCGTCCAGGAGGCGATGAAGCCCGCCACGGCGCACGCCGTCAGGATCAGCCCGGCTTTCCAGGGCGAAGGATCGACGACATCCAGCAGCACGCCTCCCGCCGCCGTGCCCAGGATGATGGCCAGGAACGTGCAAAGTTCCAGGAAGCCGTTGCCGGCCGACAGGCGTTCGTGCGGCAGCACCTCCGGCAGAATCCCGTACTTGGCCGGGCTGAAGAGCGCGCTGTGGACTCCCATGAGCCCCAGAATGGCGAGAGGCCACACGGTTCCGGAGGGATTGAGCAGCAGCACGGCTGCACCCGTCGCCATGAGCAATACTTCGACGGCCTTCATGGCGATGATGACCGTGCGTTTGCTGACCCGGTCGGCCAACATGCCAGCGAACAGAGAGACGATCATCAGCGGGAGAGTGATCGCGACAAAGGCCAGTGTGGTCTGCGTCTGGGCGGCGGCCTCAAACGCCGGTCCTGACGAGCCGATCTTCGCCGCGACGGCCTTGATCCCCAGCAGCGCCACGATTAGTTTCCAGGCGTTATCGTTGAACGCGCCGCAGAATTGGGCGATCAAGAGGCCGCGAAGGGGATGGTAAGTCGATGTGTTGGGCGCGTCTATCACGCGTAGCCTACGCGGAAGTCCGTACCGCCGCGCATTGTACCAAGACCGGTGAAATTCACAAAGGCTCCGGCGAGTCCTGCTGCCGGAGCCGGCCCTGGGCTCATGCTCATCCAGTTTGCCAAGCGATCAGATTCTGATCCAGAACAGTCGCAGCCGAGTCTGTCCCTGGTCCTCAGTTTCAGCGCCTACCAGTCCGCCGAAGAGATTCCAGGATATCCCTTTCCCTTGTTCGGCGGAATAACTGAACAGAGGAAGCACCGGATTGAGGTCGAAGCTCGAGCGCTCAGGAGATACGGCTCGCCGGAGCACGGCCATCTTGGAGGCGCCGAACAGCCGAAACTCGTAACTCTCGCTCGTCGGTTTCTCATAGTGCGCCAGCCACCAGAGCGCGCTCCATTCGGTCGTCTCGCCGTTCTGACTTTTCACGTTGAGGAAGGGCCAGAGCACGTCCGTTTCCCCACGTCCTGTCGCAAGATCCGTTCTGTGTGCGTACACCGGGAACAGCCGGCGCGACCGTTGGGTTGGAGTGGTGACGGCTTGGTAGAGTGAGAACGGCGCCCACCCGGCCACCCCGAAGCGAGTCTCACCCGTGTCGCGGTTGGTTTCATAGTTCCAGACCGGAAAGAACCGGTGGCGCGTCTTGGTCGGCGTAGTCTGATGACAAAACAGCGAAAGCTCGGCGACTCCGCCGAACGAGAAAGACGTGTCGGAACCCTCGCGCCGATAATCGTAGAGGGGAAACAGCAGGCTGCGTGTCTCGGTTGGACTGCTGGTGTGGCGCACCAGGCTGGCTTGCACCACCGGATCGAGTCCGAAGAGCGTGAACCTCCACTCGTGCGCGGCGCCATCGACGCGGAGGCTTCCCAGCGGCATCACGCTGTGCTGGCTGACCTGCTTCGACCGTGTGTGCCAGTACAGGGACAGCGCGTTCATGGACGTTTCTTCTTTTTCGCGATCGTGCGCGTAGGCGTACACCGGGGTAAAGCGATGAACGGTACGAACCGGGTCATCTGCGACCTCGACCAAAGAAACGGCGGGCCCCTCACCCAAGGGAGGAAATCCGAGCGCGGTCCATCGACGGCTCGCATCATCCTGCTGATAGCCATAGATGGGAAGCACGTGGTGTGCGGTGTGAACCGGCGAGGTCCGATACCGGAAGAACGTGATCGGATCAATGCCGAGAAAGCTGATGTGCCAGCTCTGGTTCGCGCGATCCTCTTCGTACTTAAACATTGGGAAGAGTCTTGCGGCCATGACCGTCGGCGTTCGCTCCTGCGCATACCAAGCCCAGGTGACGGTTTGGGATGGCGGGAACCCAATAAGAGAGAAGCGAGAGCCCGCGGTCTCTGAACTGCGGTAGCCGTAGAACGGGAACACGTGATTGGCTGTCATCTGACTGTCGGACCGATGATGGATCAAGACCAGCGGGTCCACACCCAGCACACTGATGTGCCAGTCGTGTATGCCGCGGGCGCTTTCATAGTCCCACAACGGCAGAAGACGATCCGTCGTTCGGATAGGTGTCGTCAGGTGTCGATAGAGCAGGAGTGCGTCAAATTGGGTCTCATCCGCGGCACGATCATGGCGATAACGGTACAGCGGGAACAGCCGGTTTGCCAGTTCGGAGGGAGTGCTGTGGTAGCGAAACAGGGAGAAATCTCCGTACCCGAACATGCTCAGCGCACTGGATTCGTTCTGTACATCATGGTTGTAGCCATACAGCCCTAGGAGGCGGTGTTCCCAGTGGCCGGGATCGCTGACAAGGTGAAACAGCGACCACTGTCGGATCCCGAGGACCGAGAAGTCGCGTGCAGGCTGCATGTGGTCTTCTTCCAAATTGTACAGCGGAAACAGTCGGTCGCCCGTGGCCTGGGCCGATGCATGATGCTGATAAAGCAACAATACATCGAGGTCGGTGCCTTCTATGTCATGCGCGACATAGCGATAGAGCGGAAAGAAGCGATGACTCGTGTGGTCGGACGCAGCGACGTGTTCAAAGAGCGCGAGGGCTGGTAGGGTCCGGGAGGTGGGGAGCGGCGGAAAACCCAATATTGAGAACCGGCGGAGATGAGCCGTCTCGTCCTGGGCGGAGCCAAAGGCCGGAAAGAAAAAACGGAAGCGCGAGCCGGGACTCTCCGACCGGCCGTAGAGGGGAAGGAGGAATCGGTAATTGTGGCCGGTCGAAACGCGATGGCCGGAAAAATAGACCGGAACGAACCAGGTATCCGCTCCCTCGGCGGATGAACTGTATCCGACCAGCGGGAAGAAGACATCCCAGCGATGGAGATCCTGACGCGTGTCCTCGGTGGAGACCAGGAGCGGGCCCAGCAAGAACCGCTGGTGGTAGTAGCTGCCTTGCGCGCGATGGATGTAGAACGGCAGGAGAAAGGTGGATGCGCGGTCATCTTTCGCGTAAGCGAAATACAACGGAGGAATTACGGTATAGCGGCGTCCGGGTTCCTCTCCATGCCAGTAAAAGGGCACGATGCGCGAGGAAACACTGTCACCGCTTCGTTCATAGGAGCCTAGCGGCCAGAGTATGCTGCGGCGCAGCAGGTCTTTCGTAGGGTCCAGCTCTTCCGAATAGAAGGGGCGGATAGCCAGGCGCGAATACGGCCCGCGTTCCTCCGAAGAATACAGCCAGAGGAATCCGTCCCGAGAAACATGATTTCCTTCCCGTTCCGTGCACCATAGCAGGCCGAAACAGTGATGTTCGCCCTCCTCGGCCGCCGCGGACTCGCGAACCGCCGGATGGGTCCCCAGCAGGAACGCAAGCAGTATGACCAGCCATCGCGATTTCATGACACCCTCCCCTGGTCAGTTGACCATCGCCTGTCCATGCCCATGGGCAAGCTCTGTGCCTCACTTCGGGATCACACACCACGTGACCACGAGAAGGTCGCGTCAGGCATCGGAAGCTCATCGTATTGTGAAACGGGTGCCCAGCTCTGAATAGAACCGAGACCGCAAGAATGATTGAAAACCGGGCCGATGATCTATGAATCCTGATTCAGGGGGAGTGAACCGCTATTCCTATTTAGCTCTGATCCGAAATTCTTTCCGACCGTGAGCCCTCGATGCTCCTCGCCCCCCTTGGGGGAGAGGCTGCGGTGAGGGCGTTCTTTTCGGATACCACCCTCACCTGTCTCCTCTCCCTCCCGCGGGAGGGAGAGGATCCTTTCGGGAAGCGGAGAAAGCATTTTTCCCGAGACAAATATGTTCGGATCAGGGTTGTGCGCCCAGCAGGGCGCTTCTCTTGCGGGTGAAAGTCCTGCCGCACCCTCGCAGGGGGATGCGTAGACAAGAGGCCGAGCGAGGCCCCGGCGCACCGATGGCCGACATCGGCCGCCAGGTATTGCTGACCGGGTTGTACAACCCTCCGTCGTTCAGATGGCCCAGCGTGCTGCTGAACCCTCCCCACACGAGCATGTCGGTTCCGGTCCACACGGCCGCAGCATTCGTTCGCGGCGACGGTGCGCCGATCACAGAGATCGACTGCCAGGTATCCGATCCTGGATTGTATCGGCCTCCCTTGCAGGTTCCAAGCGAGGCGTGGCAGCTCCAAAAGATGACATCACTCCTCGTTCCGGTCGTGGTGCTGGTCCAGTGGACCGTGACCCCGGTGTCTGTCACCGAACCGGTGCAACAACGGGAAGGGCTCGGACTGATAAAGGCGCGGCCCCGCATGGTGATCGAGACAAACTCCGTCGTGGCCTGCGGAGGACTAGGCGACGCAATCGACGCCCATCCTGCGCCGACATTGCCGGAGGGAGCCAAGGGAGGAAGGTCGTCTCCTCCCGAGCCGCAGGCACAGAGGAGCGTTCCCAAGACAATCGCGACGAGGAGTGGTTGCGCCATCCCGGTTTGCGCTGCGAACGGATAGGTTGTTACTAAGGAAAGTGTCATTGCTTGACCTTGCCAAGCGTCATCGGCTTTCCCTAGCCGGCAGCGACAGATCCCCCTGCTGTCCTGCTCGCCTACCTTCAGCGTCTCTTCCTCCCCTGGCTACGGAATCAACTGCGGCGATTCGATGAGAAACACCTGCCCGCCGGTGGTGCGGAAGGCCAGTCCCTTTGAACCCCAGCGGATCAGGCTGCCGGGATCTCCCGTCACGCCTGGAATGTTTTCGCTTCCCAGGAGTTGCTGTGTATTCGGATCGAACGCGCGGATGCTCCATGTCCCCCCATCCCTCGTGAGGAAAAACACGCGACCGACGCTTAAGTCTGGTCTAACTGAGACACCCCCTGGAAACGATCCCACGACCGTCAAGTGTTGAGGATTGATGACTGTTCCCCCTGTTGAATAGATAAGCCCTGCGTCGAATTCAATGTCCCCTAAATCGTTAATCAAGTTCTGGGTGGCATCGAGAACCGATACTCCAGACTGATCTACGGCCATCCGAAAGAATTCAGCCGGCACAGCTTCGGTGTTGTAGCCGTACAGAGCGCTCGCGGAAGCCGAAAACTCAATCACTGTACTCCCAAGGAAATTATTGACTTCATTTGGGCGTTGAACGCCATCATCATAAATTGCTACCCCCGCATGTCTCGGGGTGAGTCCCTTCCGTCGCCTAGTGATGGCTACGGAGTTAGGCATCCCTGGGAGAACCTCTATGTCGTCGACGAAACGCGGTTGTCCAAATTGGTTAACGCCTAATGAGAACGAGAGGTTAACGGCTGAAGTGGCCAGGTCGATTCGTTGGACCGCATTCTCTCCGGAGTCAATCCCATTTTTAGTTGAAATTGCGAAGCGGCCTCCCCTGTGACTGGTGCGTCGTTCCCGCGGACATGGACATCGTGGACCTTTC
>FWWM01005567.1_pt1 | contig 27450 bp, 27 predicted proteins | sample 2228351 | NCBI WGS metagenome assembly FWWM01 (sample SAMEA103939774, study PRJEB20133) | metagenome | reverse complement strand
AAGACGTTCGGGGGTGAAGGGCATCAGCTGTACCTCTATGTTTGGGGCACGCGGCAAAGGGGTGGGAGAGGCTGCCGCGCCTACCGAAGATGGGCGAGCGGCAGTCAAAGACAAGAGGGGCGAACGACGTATTCGGCACCACAGCAAAAGGGGGCGGAAGCGCAGTGCTTCCGACCCCCGTTATGCTGTCAGCCACGCTGTAGGAAAGACCTCCGATTCCGCAGGGATCGCAAGCCCGACCGGGCGCCTGCAGCGATGCTGGCGCAGCCAGCGTGAGCGAGGAAGCGAAGCCGCCGATGCGGCTTCGCCTCATACATCACGCGCCTTCGACTTCCGACAGGTCGACCTTGAGGCCGGGGCCCATCGACGAGGTCACGGTGACCTTGCGGACGTACTTGCCCTTGGCACCGGCGGGCTTCGACTTCACCACCGCATCGGTCAGCGCCTTGAAGTTCGCCTTCAGCGCATCGTCCGAGAAGCTGAGCTTGCCGATGCCCGAGTGGATGATGCCCTGCTTTTCCACGCGGAATTCGACCTGGCCGGCCTTCGCGTCCTTCACCGCCTGGGCGACGTTGGGCGTGACGGTGCCGAGCTTCGGGTTCGGCATCAGGCCCTTGGGGCCGAGCACCTTGCCCAGACGACCGACGATGCCCATCATGTCGGGCGAGGCGATCACGCGGTCATAGTCGAGGTTGCCGTTCTGCATGTCTTCCAGCAGGTCTTCGGCACCGACCTTGTCGGCCCCGGCAGCCAGCGCCTTTTCGGCGTTGTCGCCGCGCGCGAACACCGCGACGCGCACGTCCTTGCCGGTGCCCGAGGGCAGCGACACAATGCCGCGCACCATCTGATCGGCGTGACGCGGATCGACGCCGAGGTTCATCGCGACTTCGACGGTTTCATCGAACTTGCTCTTGTGCTCGCGCAGGACGCTCAGCGCCTCGTCGACGGTGTAGAGCTTCTCGCGGTCGAGGTTCGACAGAACCTTCGCCTTCTTGGTGATCTTTGCCATGTGCTTAGCCCTCCACCACTTCGAGGCCCATCGAACGGGCGCTGCCTGCGATGATCTTCATCGCCTGATCAATGTCGTTGGCGTTGAGGTCGGCCATCTTGGCTTCGGCGATCTCGCGGATCTGCGATTCCTTGATGGTTCCGGCCGACACCTTGCCCGGCTCCTTCGAGCCCGACTTGAGGTTCGCCGCCTTCTTGAGGAAGAACGACGCGGGCGGGGTCTTGGTGACGAAGGTGAACGAGCGATCGCCATAGACCGTGATCACGGTCGGGATCGGCATGCCCTTTTCCATTTCCTGCGTGGCGGCGTTGAACGCCTTGCAGAATTCCATGATGTTCACGCCGCGCTGACCCAGCGCCGGGCCGATCGGCGGCGAGGGCGTGGCAGAGCCCGCGGGCACCTGCAACTTGATGTAGCCTTCGATTTTCTTGGCCATGAGGCCTTACTCCTGTCGCACTGTTGCCCGGCTGTTTCCATCCGGGCTCATGTTAAGCGGTCCAGCGCCATCGGGATGTGCAATCCTTCAGGCTCCCGCACGGAATCATCCGGCCCGTGGCCAGACGAAGGCGCGCGCATAGCGTTTCTGGCGCGCAATGCAAGCCTGAACTCCCCGCCGCGCGTTCATTCCGCGGCCTGTTGGAGACACATGAGACACTGTCCAGAGACAAAACTCTTGCTCCGGAAAAGCGCGGCTTGCGGGCCCTGCCAGCGCGTGCGGCGAGGGATGACGCGGGTGAAAGAGACGGGGCGCATGAGCCGTTTTTAGGTCGAGCTGTGCCAGTAGGAAAACGATCTCTCGCGCAATCGGTTCTTGCTATTCACCAATTCGCAAATAATTGTCCTCTATGGCCTTTGTCCGGGCCACAAGGCTGAACAGGGGGCATGCATGTTTCGGGTTGCGATCCAGATCAAGGAACTGATTTCCAGCAACGTCACCAGCGCGATCGAAGCCGCGTCGAACCCGGCCAAGATGCTCACCATGCTCCAGCGCGAGATCGAGGAATCGATCATCTCGCTCACCGGAGAGCGCACCCGCGTCACGCAGGCCAAGCGCCGCGCCGAAGCCTCGCTTACCCAGCACGAGCTGAAGGAAGCCGACTGGGCCGACAAGGCCAAGACCGCGATGGAACACGGGCGGGAAGATCTGGCCCGTCAGGCGCTGCTCGCCCGCGAGGACTGCCGTCAGGCGATCGCGCAGCACAAGGCCGACATCGCCAGCGCGGATGCCAACCTCGCCGAAATCGACGCCGCCGTGCGCGAGCTTGAAGCCAAGCGCGAGGAAACGCGCCTGCAGGCCAAGGCGCAGATGGCCGCCGATCATGCCGCCAGCGGCGCAAGCACCGTGGGTGGCGGCAGCAGCCGTGCCGAAGCCCACCTCAACCGCATCGCCACGCTGGAACAGCGTGCGCAGTTCGCGACAGAGGATGAAATCCCGGCCCGCACCAGCGCCAGCGTCGACCGCGAGATCGACGAAATGCGCCGCATCAGCGCGATCGAGGCCGAACTCGCCGCGCTCAAGGCGGCCTCCGCGCCTGCCAGAAAGACGGGCGGCAAGAAGGGCTGACCCGGGCCCGCGGGGCTAGCGATCATCCGGCAGGGGCCGCGGCACGCGCAGCCCCTTGGTGCGGCTGGTGAGGTGGAACGCCTTGCACAGCGCGCACTTGTAGGCGCGCAAGGTCACATCGGCGGCAAGGGCCACGGCCTCCGCCGCCTCGCGCGAGGCGAAGCGGCGTTTGCGGTTGCAGATGCCGGGGCGGGTCTTCATTCGACCGTCCCCGCCATCTTCTTACTTCACCAGTTCGACTTCCTCGAAGCCCAGTTCCACCGGGGTCGCGCGGCCGAAGATCGAGACAGAGACCTTGACCTTCTGCTTGTCGAAATCGAGCTCTTCCACGATCCCGTTGAAGCTCGCGAAGGGCCCGGCGTTGACCTTGACCGAATCGCCGATTTCGTAATCGACGCTGATGTCGCGCTTGGGGGTGGCCTGCGCCTCGGCGACGCCGCCGAAATAGCGCGAGGCTTCCTTTTCGGAGATCGGCTGCGGCTTGTTGCCCGAGCCGAGGAAGCCGGTCACCTTGGGGGTGTTCTTGACGAGGTGGTAGACATCGTCGGTCATGTTCAGCTTGGCGAGCACGTAGCCGGGCATGAACTTGCGTTCGACCTGCACCTTCTTGCCGCGCTTCACCTCGGTCACGGTTTCGGTCGGAACCTGCACTTCCTCGACACCGTCGGAAAGGCCCAGCCGCTCGGCCTCGGCGATGATCGCGTCGCGCACCTTGTTCTCGAAACCGGAGTAAGCGTGGATGATGTACCAGCGAGCCATGAAACGTCCTTGGAAAATGGAGATTGTGTGCGCGGCGATTCGCGCGCCTTACTGCAGCAGGTCGATCAGCGTGCGCACCGTCAGACCGAAGATCGTGTCGACGCCGAGGAAGAACAGCGCCAGGATCACCATGAAGATGAACACGAAGATCGCCGTGCGCACGGTCTCCTCGCGGGTCGGCCAGACGATCTTGTTCGTCTCCGCCTTGACCTGAGCGAAGAATTCGCCCGGCGAGGTCTTGCGCTTCTTTTCGTCTGCTCCGTCCTTGGGAGCGATCATCTTGTCGGCCATGCCAGCCCTTGTCCTTCGCGTAATGCCTGTGGTCTTCACCGGCCGGCTTTCAGGTAGGGCTCCGCGCCGCCCGGGACAAGGTCGCCGGAGGGGCTGGATGATCTGCCGATGTCGGAAAAGACGGTCGGTGCATTACGCCTGGCGGGGCGCGAATGCAAGAGGGGCGGAGCAGGTCAGCGCCTGCTCCGCCCCCTTTGTCATGCGTCGCGATGCCGCCGGGCTCAGAGCCCGATGATGCCGCCGTCGTTGCGGGTGATCGCGACCACGCCCGAACGCGGGCGCACGCCGGGTGCAGCGCCGGTCTGGCTGGCGGGCCAATTGCTGGTCGGGGCGGCGGGGTCGTCCGCATCCTCGCCCGGGTGCTGGATGCCGACGAACAGCGTGCGCCCGTCGGGGGTCGAATCCACTCCGGTGATCTCGCATTCGCGCGGCCCGGTCAGGAACCGGCGCAGGGTCGCCCCGGTCGCCGCTGTGCCGACGATGGTCGCCTGCGTCGCGGTGGCGCCGTTCGATGCGGTGTTGGTGATGGTGCGCGCGCCGCCATCGCCCACCCGGCCCGGAAGCGCGGCGAGCATCTGGTTGTTGGTGCGATCGGTAAAGGCCCCGTCGTCGGTCTGGATCCACATCAGCGGACGCCCGACCCCCGAAGGGTTCTGCGGCCGCGAGAACCACAGCCCGTCGGGGCTGGAGAAGTCATTGTCCGCGCCGAGGCCCGACAGGTTGACGTTGGCTGCACCGGCATCGGCCGAGTCCGCCCCGAACAGGTAGATGTCCCAATTGAACGTGGTCGCCTCAGGCGCGTTACCCGCCTCCCGCAGCCGGATGATGTGGCCGTTGGGATTGCCCGAGGTCGAGCCGGTGCCGACCGGTTCGACATAGTGGCGCGGGTTGGCTGCGTTGGTATCGGTGATCGGACGCCCGCCGGCATTGTTGTTGGTGAGCGTCAGGTAGACCTCGCCGTTGTCCGGGTTGACGCCGGTCCATTCGGGACGGTCCATCGGGGTTGCACCCACCGCGTCGGCCGCCAGTCGGGTGTTGACGAGAACGTCGGCCTGGCTCGCGAACACATATTCCGGCTCTCCGCCCGTCGCCGGACGGTTGGGCACCTGGCCGAAGACCAGCGGCAACCAGTTGCCCGTGCCGTCGGCGTTGAAGCGCGCGACATAGAGCGTGCCGGAATCGAGATATTTGTCCCCCACCGCAAGCCGGTCGGTGCGATTGCGGTCGGCCTCGGACCAGGTGGCGGTCGAGACAAACTTGTAGAGGTATTCGCGGCGCGCATCGTCGCCCATGTAGACCGCGATGCGCTGGCCTTCGACCAGGTTGCTGAGCCACGCCCCTTCATGCCCCATGCGGCCCAGTGCGGTGCGTTTGCGCGGCGCGGTGTTCGGATTGTAGGGGTCGATCTCGACCACCCAACCAAACTTGTTCGGCTCGTTGCGGTAGTCGCTCGTCGCCGCGCCCGTGCCCGCGCGCGCATCCCAGCGGGAGTAGATCGGATCGGTTCCGGCGAGCGAGGCCCAGTTGTAATTGCCGCGGCTGCTGTTGACGCCATAGCGGCGCAGCGAGGTCAGTTCGCGTGCGGTGCGGTTGGCGGTATCGGCACCTGCCCCGGTGTTGTCGCGCCGGAAGTACCCCGCCCAGTTCTCCTCGCAGGTCAGGTTCGTGCCCCAGGCCGCATGGCCGTTGGCGCAGTTGTTGATCGTGCCCGTGCCGCTGGTTCCGTCAGGTGCGGCGACGGTCTTGAGGAAGTCGGTGCCGCGCACCGGGCCGTTGAACACCACGGGGGTGTTGGGCGTGATCCGGCGATTGAGCGCGCTGTTGTTGATCACCGCCCAGTTGCGGTTGCCGGTGGTGTCCTGAATCTCGGTCACCGAAACGCCGTGCGCCTCGATCTCCTTGATCGCCTCGGCTGCGGGCCTGACGCCCGAGGTGAGGTTGGTCGGGCCGGCGGGATGCAGGTACTGAATGTTGAGGTTCTCGTGGTTCTGCACGATGAGCCCGCGGATCGAGCTGTTGTCGTCGCGCATTCCGCTTTGCGAAAGCCCGTAATAATAGAGCGCGTCGCCGTGATCGCCGATCCGCCCTGCATAATTGGTGTCGGTCCCGTTGTTGGCGAAGGCCGGCACGCCTGCAAGGATCGGATCGCCGAGCCGGGTCAGCACGGTCACGGCATAACCGGTCGGCACGGTGACGACATCGTTAGTGTTCTTGGCGACGGCAGCAAAGCCCAGCTCGGCCGGGGTCACGGTGATCTTCACGTCGTCGAAGGTGATCCCGGTGTCGACGCGGAACATCAGATCGGTGGGCGTGCTGACGCCGGGCGCGAAGAACGAGCGGTTGGCGCCGGTTCCCATCAGCGTGACCGGAGGACCGCCGATTTGGGAGATGGTGAAGCTTGCCGAATTGGTCGCCGTCGGTGCGATCGTCACCAACCGCCCCGCGCTGGTCGACACGTCCGGACCGGCATTGACCACGACATCGCTGCCGGGCAGTTCGTCGCTCCCGCAGGCCGTCAGCAGCGACGTGCCGAGAAAGGCGGAAACCGAGGCGCCAAGCCCGCCGAGGACGGTCTGCCGGCGCGAGAAGCGTTCGTTCGCGATCTCGTTCAGCGTGCGCGTGGCGGAAAAATTGGTGTCGACGTCGCCGTCGGAATAACCGGCGTCAATGAAGGTGCTAGCCATGTCCAGTGTGTCCCCTCCCGGGGCGAATCCCCGGTCAGAGCGGTTATCGCCAAGGATTATGTCCGGCAGGCTGCACTGTCGCGACAGGCATGACACTTGGCGGTCAAGATCCGATAGGAAAAGAACATCACCGAGGTGGCGTCGCCTTTGTCTTCAGGCGATTTTTTTCGCTGTCCGGTCAGAACTGACGTAGCCGCCGCGCAACGGGGCGCGAACTTGATCCGGAAGAAGTAGCGGGTGAGCCGCGACGAGGAAGCGACGGACGCCGCGTCGCAAGCAAAATGGCAGGGGTGACAGGATTCGAACCCGTGGCCCTCGGTTTTGGAGACCGATGCTCTACCAGCTGAGCTACACCCCTGCACTGGCGGAAGCGGCCCCTTATCCGAGCCACTCGCGTTAGGCAATCCTCTTTGCCTCAAGCGCTGTGGCCATGTATTGTGCACTGCAACCATGCACGCGCCCAAACGCCCTCCGATCCCGGTCGAAACCTTGCTGCTTGCCTATCGCAGCGGGATCTTCCCGATGGCGGACAAGCGGGAGGACAGCGAGGTGTTCTGGGTCGAGCCGCGTGAGCGGGCGATCATTCCGCTGGATGGCCTGCATCTGTCGAAGTCGCTGAAGAAAGTGATCCGCGCCGATCGTTTCACCGTGACGGTCGACCGCGCCTTCGAACAGGTGATCCGCGCCTGCGCCGCACCGCGCGAGGATCATCCCGAAACCTGGATCTCGGAGCGGATCGTGCAGTCCTATATCGGCCTCCACCGCGCCGGGCACGCGCACTCGGTCGAATGCTGGGCGGCGGGCGGGGATGGCGCGGCGCTGCTGGTGGGCGGGCTTTATGGTGTCAGCTTCGACCGGGTGTTCTGCGGCGAGAGCATGTTCAGCCGCGTGCCCGATGCCAGCAAGGTAGCGCTGGCCTGGCTGGTGGCGATGCTGGGGCGCGCGGGCTTCGCGCTGCTCGACTGCCAGTTCATGACCGAACATCTGCGCAGCATGGGCGCGACCGAGATGGCGCAGGCCGATTACCGGCGGCTGGTGGAGCGTGCCGAGGGCCAGCCGCGCACCAGCCTCCATACCGCGTGGCGCTGGTTCAGCGGCGCTTACGCGGCCGGAGCGGCGGGCGGCGCGGGTTCGGGCGCGGGCGATGCCGGCGCGGCCGGGCGCGCGGCGGGTTTGGCCGAGGCTTCGGGCATGGGCGCGGCGGCGCCTTCCTCGCCCGGGAAACGCATCGTGCAGTCCTTGACCCAGACATCATAGACCGGGTGCTCGACCACGTTGAGGCTGGGCGATTCGCGGAACAGCCACCCGGAGAACACGCGCGAATGCTGCGCGGCCCCGCGGTTGCGGATGTCGACCTGCACGAAGGCCCCGGTCTCCTGCGGCAGTTCCCACGGGGCGGTGCGCTCACAGGCGGAGACGCGCACGATCACCGGGCCGATCTCGCGGCTTTCGCCGGGCTTCAGCTGGATCTCTTCGGAGACATTGTTGCGCTTGTTGAGCAGGCCGAGCACCGCGACCCGCTCGTTCATCGGGGTCGCGCCGTAGTCGTTGGTTGGCGTCGCGGAGGCCTCGGGCGCGGGCGATGTACTGGCCTCGCCGAGCGGCACGGTGACGGCCTCTTCCTCGGGCGCGGCGAAATAGTCGCAGGCCCCCAGCGTTAGCGCGCCTGCCAGCGTGGCGGCAAGATGGAGCCCGCGCAACGCCCTGCGCCTCAGCTGTCCGCGCCGCCGGGAGTCCAGGCTTCGTAATCGCCGACAGCACGGGCGCGCTGGCCACCGCGTTCCAAGGCGCCTTGCGGGCGATAGGCGGCGACCGTGCCGGTGGCGTTGGGGGTGTAATCGGCCTCCCAGATGCGCGGCGGGGGCAGGTGGCTTTCGGGCACCGCGTCATAGGTGCCGTGCAGCCAGCCGTGCCATTCGGCCGGAACGCGGCTGGCATCATTGGCGCCGTTGTAGATCACCCAGCGCTTTTCACGCGCGGTGTAGGAGCCGGTGTTGGTGCCAGCGGACTTGGCGCGCTCCCGGTAATACTTGTTGCCGGCGGCATCGGTGCCGACGTGCTCGCCCTTGGCGCGGCTGGCCCACAGGTGCGTGCCGATGGTGGCACCATCCCACCAGGTGAAGATTTTCGCGAGGATACCCATGAGCCGAGCGCCTAGCGGATTCGCATCAATGCGCCAAGTGAGAGATCACCGGACCGTGTAACTTACTCTATCCCCCGGCACGATCCCCAGCGCCGCCGCGCGGCCTGCGCGCAGTTCCAGCACGGCGCTGGCGGGGCCCTTCGACTGCACCGAATCGAGCGAATAGGGCGTGGTGTTCGCCGCGATATTGGCGATCCGCCCGTCCGGTCCGATGAAGATGATATCGAGGCTGAGCGGCGTGTTCTTCATCCAGAAGCTGCGCGGCTCGGGCGAGGTGGAGGGGAAGATCATCCCTTCGAAATCGCCCAGCTCGGTGCGGAACATCAGCCCGCGCGCCTGCGCCTCGGGCGTGTCGGCGAGTTCGACCTTGAACGGCAGGCGCTTGCCCCCGCTCTCGACCACCAGATCGATCACCCTGAGGCCCGAGATCGGGTGGGTTGCCGCCTCGCCAGCGCCCGCAGGCGGGACGGGGGTTTGCGCCGCCGCGGTCGCGCTTTCGCCGGGCGAACAGGCCGCAAGCGTTCCCAGTCCCACCAATCCCGCTGCCAGCCAATGCCTTACCATCGCTCGTCGATCCCTTCTGCCTCTTGCGCCTCGGCAATCCATTGCTCCACATCCTCGGGCTGCGATGCGGCGAGGATGAAGCGGGCGTGTTCGTATTGGTGGCCTGCGCGCAGCATTGCTGCAACGGCTTTTTCGCGGGCCTTGCGTGTCGCGAGCGGATCGTCGCCCTCGCCCGGCGTGCCCCAAGGCCCAAGCCGCCGCTTTTTCGCGAGCAGCGCGGCGGCGCGGCGGCTGGCGGCCTCGCCCGGGGCGTGGGCCTGCCGCAAACCCTCCTCGACACCGGCTTGGCGCAAGGTCTCTTCCACCCGCCGCGCGCCATAGCCACGTGCGCCCAGATCGCGCGCGCGCATCCGGGCATAGGCATCGTCATCGACATAGCCCAGCTCCACCAGCCGGGCGACGAGCGCGGGAATGTCGATATCGACGGTGCGTCCGTCGGCATCCTCGACCAGCCCGCGCTCCCTTATCTTGCGGACGAGGTAGCCCTCCAGCCGCGCGCCGGTGGTGGCGAAGCGGGCGGCGTAATGCAGCGCCAGATCGCGCAATTGCGCCTCGCCCAGCGGGGGTTTCACCCGCTTTGCGCCCCGCCCCGAAACGCGGCGATCCTCCCCGGTATCGCGACCGGACGATGACGAATTCGCTTTACGTGAAACCATTTCGCCTTATTCGTGCCACTTTCCTTATCAAATGCGAAACATTGGACGCCGCCGGACTATGCCCGGCGACACGGGGTTATGCCAGAGCGCGAACGGGATATCGCCATGAGACGCGCCGCAACTTACGGGTATCGCTGAAAATTATGACCGACGCCGCATTGACGCCGACGCCGAATGATTGCGATCTGCCGCGCATCCGTGCGCAATTTGCAACCTTCAACGACGCGATCGACTACGCCGCCAAGAGCCAAAAGGGGCTCAACTTTCACGATATGCGTGGAGAACTTTCGCGGGTCTACCCCTATGCCGAAATGCGCGAGGATGCGCTGGTCATGGCGCGCCGCCTGATCGCGGCGGGGATCGGCAAGGAAGATCGCGTGGCGCTGATTGCGGAGACCGGCCCGGATTTTGCCGCGCTGTTCTGCGCCTGCGTCTATGTCGGCGCCTGGCCCGTGCCGCTGCCGCTGCCGACCAGCTTCGGCGGCAAGGAAAGCTTCATCGACCAGCTGGCCGTGCAGTTGATGAGCAGCGATCCCAAAATCCTGCTCTACCCCGAAGAGATCGCCGAAATGGCCGCCGCCGCCGCCGCACGGCAGGGCTGCGCGGCGGAAAGCTGGCAGGATTTCAGCCAGCGCCCCGCCCCCGATTGCGACCTGCCGCAGGCCGATCAGGACGATATCTGCTATCTGCAATATTCCTCCGGCTCGACCCGCTTCCCGACCGGGGTGGCGGTGACGCACCGCGCGCTGCTGCACAATCTTTACGGCCATTCGACCACGATGGAGCTGGGCGAAAACGACCGCTGCGTCAGCTGGCTGCCGTGGTATCACGACATGGGGCTGGTGGGCTGTCTGCTCTCGCTGATCGCCAATCAGGTTTCGGGCGATTACCTGAAGCCCGATGCCTTTGCGCGCCGCCCGCTGGCGTGGCTCGACATGATCAGCCGCAACAAGGGCAACACGCTCTCCTACTCCCCCACCTTCGGCTACGACATCTGCGCGCGGCGCATCTCCAGCCAGTCGAACGTCGCCGAGCGCTTCGACCTGTCGCGCTGGCGCATCGCGGGCAACGGCGCGGACATGATCCGCCCCGATGTGATGCAGAGCTTCGTCAACGCCTTTGCCGATGCGGGCTTCAAGGCTTCGAGCTTCACGCCCTCCTACGGCCTTGCCGAAGCGGTGCTGGCGGTGACGGTGATGCCGCCGGGCGAAGGCATACGCGTCGAACTGGTCGAGGAAGAGCGCCTGTCGGGCGCGCCGCGCGATCTGTCGCGCCCGGCGCGCTACCGTGCGATCGTCAATTGCGGCAAGCCGCTGCCCGACATGGAAGTCTCCATTCAGGGCGAGGACGGTCAGGAGCGCGGCGATCACCAGATCGGCAAGGTGTGGTGCCGGGGCCCCAGCGTGATGCATTCCTATTTCCGCAACGAGGAAGCGACCAGCGACTGCCTCGTGCCGAGCGACGACGGCAAGGGCCCGTGGCTCGACACCGGGGACATGGGCTACACCGCCAATGGCTATCTGTTCATCGTCGGGCGGGCGAAGGACATGATCATCATCAACGGCAAGAACCACTGGCCGCAGGATATCGAATGGGCGGTGGAACAACTGCCCGGCTTCAACCACGGCGACATTGCCGCCTTCGCGATCGAGATGGAAAACGGCGAGGAAGCCCCGGCGGTGCTGGTGCACTGCAAGGTTTCCGACCCGGAAGAGCGTCTGCGCCTGCGCGATCAGATCGCCGACAAGGTGCGTTCGGTCACCGGCATGAGCTGCATCGTCGAGCTCGTCCCCCCGCGCACCCTGCCGCGCACCTCCTCGGGCAAGCTCAGCCGCGCCAAGGCGAAGAAGCTTTATCTCGCGGGCGAGATCGTGCCGATTTTGCTGGCGGCCTGACGCGGCCCGGCGGGGCAACGTCTAGATGTTGCCCTGCTCCTCCTCGGGCACATCGTCGCCCGGGCGATAATAGAGCGCGGCGCATTCGTCCTTCAGGCAGCCGCCCTCGATGCTGAGATCGTCGCGATAGGCGTCGCGGATAAAATCGAAGGTGTCGAGGTTGCGATCCTCGAAATACATCTCGTGCACGTCGTCGCGCCCGGCGCCGAAGACGATGCGGTCGACCTTGGCCCAGATGCTCGCCATCGTGCACATCCCGCAAGGTTGCAGCGTGGAGTAGAGCGTCGCGCCCTTCAGCTCCATGTCGCCGATCTTCGCCCCGCCCGCGCGGAAGGCGCAGATTTCGGCATGGGCGGTGGCATCGTTGTCCTCTGCGGTGCGGTTGGTTTCGGCAGCGATCACCGCGCCATTGCGCACGATCACCGCCGCGATCGGCGTGTCCGAGGGATCGGTGCCCTTGGTCTTGGCGAGGGCGATAGCCTCGCGCATCCAGCGTTCGTCATCGGCGGTCATCGGCGGCTCCTATGGGGGGGCAGGTTCAGGTCAGAAGCACCGCGAGCGCTTTCGGGTCCATCGTCACCTGCCAGAATCGGCCGGACGGGCCTATTCGCCCTGATCGGCCCAGCCCGCGCGCAGCGGCCCCGCTCCGGGCCGCACGGCGACCGAAACGCCGCTATCGCGCAGCACCTGGGCGGCGGCTTCGGCCTGTTCGGTGGGCCCGGCGAGCACCACGCTTCGGTCAAGCCGCAAGGCCGCCCAGCCGATCAGGTCGAGCGTGTCGCTGTCTGGCGTTCCCTCTGCCAAGGGGATTGCAGGCAGCACGGCAGGAGGGGGGATCAGCTCCACCCGCCAGCCCGGCTCGGTGTCGGCAATCCGCAGCTCCAGAGCGCGGTAGGTGGCAAGGCTCGCCCCCTCGAGCCGCTTGGCCCGCACCAGCGCGCGGCGGCGGGCGGGGTCGAGCAGCACGTCGTCCATCCCGACACCCGCGGCGAGCGAAAGGCGCGTGGCCAGCGCCTGCGCCCGAGCGTTCGTTTCGGTATCCTCGCGCGCCCGGGCGGCGGAAAGCTGCGCGCGCTCGGCAGCGGATTGATTGGTGCCGACTTCATATTGCACCAGATCGAGCGCCACCGGCTCGCCCAACTGCTCGACCAGGCCCTTGGCGACCGCGTCCTCGATGCCGGGGCGCAGCGAAGGGGTGAACACCACCGCGTGGATACCCACCGGGGTCGCAGCGAAATCGATGTCCAGCGCATCGAGCTGCGACTGCCCGTCGAACTGCGCGCGGATTTCGTTGCGCACGATGCGCTGGGCGTTGGTTTCCCACGCGATCCTTTGCAGCGAGAAGAACAGCGGCACCGCCAGCGCCACCAGCACGGCCACCACCATGAAGTTCTGGAACTGGGTCTGCCCCTTGGTGAGATTGGCGCGGAAGCCGTAGAGCTTGGCCATCCCGAAGGCGGTCAGCGCGATGGTGATGAAGTTGGTCACGAACAGCAGCAGCGCGCCCGAGAACACCGTCCAGTTCCAGGTCGCAAGGCCGAAGCCGACCACCGCGAGCGGCGGCATAAGGGCGGTCGCGATCGCCACGCCGACGATCGCACCCTCGCGCCCGCGGATCATCGCATAGGCGCCCGCCAGCGCGGAGAACAGCGCCACGAACAGGTCGAACAGGTTGGGCCGGGTGCGCCCGGCAATTTCCTCCGTGATGGTCTGGATCGGCGAGAGGAACACCAGCGCCGCGCACAGCAGCACCGCCAGCAGGCTGCCGATCGCCAGCGTGCGCGCCGATTGCTTGAGCCACGGCCAGTCGCCGATCGCCAGCGCAAAGCCCAGCGCCATGATCGGCCCCATCAACGGGGAGAGCAACATCGCCCCGATCACGACGGCAGGCGAGGAGAGCAGTAGGCCGAGCACCGCGATCCCGCCGCTCATCGCGGTCATGAACAGGTAGTGTTCGGACATCTTGCCATCCGCGCGGCGGCGCTCGGTCACTTCGGCCTGGTCGACCTGGCCGATGACGTGCACCGTCCACCATTCTCGGATATTGTACACGACCGCGCCGAGCGTGGCGGGGATGTGCGAGGCCGGGCTGGTCGGGGTGGGGGTGTCCGACCCGGCCTCGGCGGCAGCGGCAGCCTCGGGTGAAACGGCGTCGGCGGTGGTCTTGTTCATTGCGGGCCTTTTCGCGGGCTGGTCATCCTGCCAGCGATTACCCGCGCGGCGCGCGAATGCCAATCAATCCGTGGTGCTACCCTTGTGCAGACAGTTCAGACGATGGACGCAAGGGGCCAATCGCGGCTACGATACGCACATCCGCTTGAAAGGCGTGTTTTAGATCACTAATACAGTTGCGATGGTTCCGCGGCTGCGGCACGGGACAAGAGGGAGCACGATCAAGGCATGAGCACCGAAACCCAGACGGCCACCGCGACCCCGTTTTCGCTGACCCCGCCCGATCCGGTGCCGCAGGTCGCGCCCGAGCAGGCGGCGGGGCTGGTCCCGGTCACCACCGAACAGAAGTCGAAGCTCGACACCAAGGTCGATGCCTTCGTCAATGAACTGGTGTCGGTCGATGCCAATTCGCCGCAATTCGGTGAGAAGGTCGATCAGATCACGCGCATGGGGCAGGAACAGGTCCGCGCCGCCGCCGCGATGTCGAACCGCTTTCTCGATCGCCCGGTGCGCGCGATGGACGGCGATGGCAGCGTGGGCAAGGATCTCGCGGAACTGCGCCGCACGGTCGAGGAACTCGATCCCGGCCGGCAGGGCAAGCTGTCGGGCCCGCGCAAGATCCTCGGGATCATCCCCTTCGGCAACAAGATCAAGAACTACTTTGACAGCTATACCAGCGCGCAGGGCCACATCGCGGCGATCCTCCAGCGGCTGGAAAGCGGCAAGAAGGAGCTGCATCTCGATAATGCCGCGATCGATACCGAACGCCAGAAGCTGTGGGCGGCGATGGGCGAGCTGGAGCAGATGATCCATATCGCCAAGACATTGGACGCGCGGCTGGAGGCCAAGGCGCTTGAGCTCGACAGCTCCGATCCCGCCAAGGCCAAGGCACTGCGTGAATCTGCGCTGTTCTATGTCCGCCAGCGCACGCAGGACCTGCTCACGCAGATGGCGGTGAGCGTGCAGGGCTACCTTGCATTGGATCTGGTCAAGAAGAACAATGTCGAACTGGTGAAGGGCGTCGACCGCGCCAGCACCACCACCGTCGGCGCGCTGCGCACCGCGGTAACCGTGGCGCAGGCGATGACCAACCAGCGGCTGGTGCTGGGCCAGATCACGGCCCTCAACAAGACCACCAGCGACATCATCGATTCGACCAGCACGCTGCTGCGCGAACAGACCGCGCAGATTCACGAGCAGGCGGCGTCTTCAACGATCCCGCTGGAGACGCTCCAGCGTGCCTTCCAGAACATCTACGACACGATGGACGAGGTCGACAATTTCAAGGTCCGCGCGCTGGAATCGATGAAGCAGACCGTGACCGTGCTGTCGAGCGAGGTCGAAAAATCCAAGGGCTATATCGCCCGCGCCGAAGGTCAGGCGCAGGCGCAGTCCAAGGTCGCGGCGAGCGAGCCTTCGCTGCTGGCGCTGGACAAGTAAATGCCCGATACCACCCGCGATTCCGACCGCATCCTGCGCGAGGCCAAGACCAGTCTCGCGGTGCAGCGCGAGGGCGGCACGCACCGGCCGGGGCTGCGCGGGGCCAGCATCGGCAAGGGTTCGGCCAAGCTCAAGATGAAGAGCCTGCTCACCAAGGTGCGCAACATCGCGCTTGCGATCTTCGCGATCTGGTTGGGGGCGGGGATTGCCGGGGCGTTCATCGGCGGCATCGGTTTCTGGGGCGTGATGGCGGTAATCGTTGCCACTGCCATCGCCGTGGCGGTGTTCTCGAGCTTTCCCAAGGTCAGGACGCCGAAGCGCGCCGAATTGAAGCAGGGCAATCCCGAAGCGATGGTCGCGCGCACCGAGCTGTGGCTCGAAGCCCAGCGACCCGCCCTGCCGCCGCCCGCGCAGGCGCTGGTCGATCAGCTTGGCGTGCAGCTCGATGCGCTCGGCCTTCAGTTGAAGGGCCTCGACGGCGCGCACCCCGCGATGGCCGAAGTGCGCGAACTGGTGGGCGAATACATCCCCGAAACGATCGACAATTACCGCAAGATCCCTTCGCATCTCCGCGCCGAGGAATATGCCGGCAAGACCGCCGACGCACGCCTGACCGAGAGCCTCACCAAGCTTTCGGGCGAAGTCGATCGCGTCACCCGGCGGCTGGCGGAAGGCGCGCTTGATGATCTCGCGATCAAGAGCCGCTATCTCGAATACCGCTATGGCGGAGCCGAAGCGCTGGAGGACATGAGAGAAATGCCCGACACCGGTGTGCCGCTGCCCGATTTCTCGATGGCGCCTGCCGCAAAGGAGCGCTGAGCCATGCGCGTCGTCCTGCCTCACGATCTCACCAGGGAAGAAGTGCGCGCCCGGATGCACAGGCACGGGGATGAGATCGGCAGCTTCTTCCCGCCCGGTCTGGCCAAGGTCACGACCGAATGGCCATCCGAAGACCGGATGAGCATCACCGCCGTTGTGATGGGCCAGACCATCCCCGGCGGGGTCGAGGTGCGCGACAAGGACGTGGTGATCGAGATGGACCTGCCGCTGCTGCTCGGCGTGATGAAGGGCCCGCTCGAAGCGGCGGTGCGCAAGGAAGGCGGACGCCTGCTCGCACCTTGAGCGCGGAGCCCGATTGCCAAGCCATTGTCCATGTGTCATAAGTTTTTGACACATTTTTTTGCCTTATTCGCCTTACCTCGGGATCGTTCGGCAATTCGGCGGGCCAGCCGGTTCTGGCGGGAAGGACGGATTCATGGCGCCGGTCAGCGACGCGCCCCAGCCACACGAAACGCTGCGCGCCCACCTGCGCGCGGCGACGATGGTTGCGCATGATCTGCTCGACCGCGCGATGCAGGCGGCGAGTGGTTGGCAGCAACGGCAGGATTATGCCCGCTTCCTCGCCCTGCAACACGCCGCCCGCGCGCCGATCGAAATCTGGCTCGCCGTCCATGCGCCCGCTGATCTGCGCCCTCCGCCGCAAACGCCGCTGATCGCGCGCGACCTGGCGGAAATGGGCGTGGCGATCCCCGCCGCCGCTCCGCTCTTCTCGCTCGGACGCGCGGCGCCGGGCCATGCGCTCGGCACGGCCTGGGTGCTGGCCGGATCGGCGCTCGGCAACCGCGCCATCGGCAAGGCGGTCGCGCGGATCGGCGGGGGCGTGTGGCCGATGGCCTTCCTCGGCGACGGCGAGATGATGGGCTTCTGGCAGGGCCTGCGCGCCCGGATCGAACGCCCTGCCCCGCCCGTCGAAGCCGCCGCCGCCACGCGTGCGGCCGAAGCGGTGTTCGCCCATTTCCTCGCCGTGACCGAGACCGGACACGCGACCGGTGTCCGCCTTGAAAGTGCCTCCCCATGAATCTCCATCAACGCAGCGACACGCTGACCGAATGCGACCGCGAGGCGATCCATCATATCGCCGCGGTGCAGGGTTTTGGCGGGCTCATCGCAGCCGATGCGCAGGGCCGGGTGGTGCAGCTGTCGGCCAATGTCGCCGATCTGCTGGGCCTCGACACCCTGCCCGAACCGGGCACCCCGCTCAGCCGGCTGATCGCCGCCCCGGCGCTTGTCACGCTCGAACAGGCGCTGGCGCGGCTGGCCGGGGTCGACACGCCGGAGCGCCGCTTCGGGCTCGATCTCACGGGCCGCAACCAGCCCTTCGACTGCGCGGTGCACAAGGCTGGCAGGCTATGGATCATCGAGTTCGAACCGCACGCGCGCAACGATTTCGCCGACCATGTCAGCATGATCGTGCCCGTGGTTGCCCAGCTCGAACAGTCGGACACCATCCCGACGCTATGCGATACCGCCGCGCGGTTGGTGCGGCAGATGACCGGCTATGACCGGGTGATGGTCTATCGCTTCCACCCCGACGAAAGCGGCGAGGTGATCGCGGAAGACCGGGATGCGGCGCTCGAGCCTTTCCTCGGCTTGCGCTACCCCGCCGCCGACATCCCGCAACAGGCGCGCGAGCTGTTCCGCCGCAACCGCTTCCGCGTCATCGCCGACATGACCGGCGAGGCGGTGCCGATTCTCCCTGAACTGGGGCCGGAGGACGCGCCGCTCGACCTGTCGATGTCGATGCTGCGCTCGCACTCCAAGATGCACCTTGCCTATATGCGCAACATGGGCGTGGGTGCCTCGCTCGCCATCGCGATCGTGCGGCACGACCGTTTGTGGGGCATGATTGCAAGCCACCACCGCGAACCTCGCCTCCCACCCTATTCGCTGCGTACCGTCGCCGAATTGCTGAGCCAGACCTTTTCGCTGATGCTCGATCGCATTCTGGTGGCGCAGGCCGAAGGCTTGCGCGAACGGGCGCGACAATTGAACGACCGGCTGCTGCTGCGGCTTGCGGGCGGGGTGAGCCTTGGCGACAGCCTGCCGATGATCGAGGAGCTGCTCAGCGGCACGATCCAGCACGACGGCATCTCCCTCTTCGCAGAGGGCGAATACCGCGCCAGTGGCGATGCGCCCGACGCGGAGGAATTCACCGCTATTGCGCCGCTGCTCGCCAGCACGCTCGGCGGAGCAACCCATGCCAGCACCCGGCTCGCCGATCAGGTGCCCGAGGCCGCCGCCTTTGCCGATCGCGCGGCGGGGGCGCTGGTGCTGCCGCTGTCGCGCGGCACCCGCGATTCGCTGGTGCTATGGCGCCGCCCGCTCGAACGCGTGGTCACCTGGGCGGGCAATCCCGACAAGGCGGCGGCCAGGCCCGGCGAAATGCTCCAGCCGCGTGCCAGCTTTGCCGCCTGGCAGGAGACCGTGCGCGGCCACTCGGCCGACTGGAGCGCCGACGAATGCGAGATCGCCGCGCGCCTGCGCCGCACGCTGATCGAGGTGGTGCTGCGGATGAGCGAGGATCTCGCCCGCGAACGCGCTCGCGCGGCCGAGCAGCAGGACCTGCTGATCGCCGAGCTCAATCACCGCGTTCGCAACATCCTCGGCCTGATCCGTGCGCTGGTGGCGCAATCGCAGGGCGACGCGCGGAATGTCCCCGGCTTTGCCGCGATCATCGGCGGGCGCATTGCGGCGCTGGCGAGCGCGCATGACAATATCACCGCACGAAATTGGGGCCCGGCAAGTCTCATCCGGCTGATCGAGGGCGAGCTGGCGCCCTATTGCGGGGCCGACCGTGCGCGCTTGCGGCTGCTGGGCGAGGATGCGCTCGTCACCCCCGAGGCCTACACCATCCTTGCGCTGGTGGTGCATGAGCTGGCGACCAATTCGGCCAAGTATGGCAGCCTGTCGGCGCGCGCCGGGCGGGTCGAGGTGACGCTCGCCCGCACCGCTTTCGGCGATCTGTCGCTGCGCTGGAACGAGACCGGCGGCCCGCCGGTGACCGCGCCGACGCGGCAGGGCTTCGGTTCGACCATCATCACCCGCTCGATCCCCCACGATCTGGGGGGCGAGGCCGATGTGCGCTACAAGCTGGGCGGTGTGGAGGCCGATTTCCTCGTCCCCTCGCGGCACCTCCCCACGCCCGAACCGGGCACGCGGCCCGCGCCCCCGCCCCAGCCCTTGCGCGATCCCGCAGTGGTGCCCGTCGCCGTCCCGGCGCGGGTGCTGGTGGTGGAAGACAGCATCATCATCGCACTGGATACCGAGGAGAACCTCAAGCGCCTGGGCGTGGCCGAAGTGCGGCTCGAAAGCTCGGTCAGCGCCGCACTGGATGCCATCGCCGAGGATCGTCCCGACTTTGCAATCATCGACTTCAATTTGGGCGGCGAAAGCTCCGAGCCGATTGCCGAGGCCCTGCGCGCCGCCGGGGTGCGCTTTGTGCTGGCAACGGGCTATGCCGAGAGCGCAGGCCAGTTCGAGCGGCTGGGCGCGGCCGCCGTGCTGCGCAAGCCCTATGGCATGACTGACATCGAGCGGCTGCTGGTATCGGCGTAAGCCTTGCGGGCCGCGATGTTCTGCGAATGTTTCTGCTTTGCAGAGCTTCGCTTCCACGTGAAACATTGCCGCAGTGTCAGGCCGCGCGGGTCAGCAAGGTCACTTGGGCGGCGCTGAAATCGAGGGTGCCCAGCCCATCGGCCACCAGACATTCCCCCGCGCCCGCCCGCGCCGATCCGTCCCGCGCGCGCACCTCCCCCGCGAGCGGCAGCACCAGCAGCGCGCCGCGATAGGCCGCGTGCGTCGCGGCATCGGGCGCGCCCTCGATCCGGTCGAGCCGGAAATGCGGGCCATCGACCAGCACCGGCCCATCGGCGATGCTGCGACGATGCCCCGCCGCGTGGGGTTGCCCCGAGGCGACAGCGAGCGCGCGCTCCAGATGCAATTCGCGCGGGCGGCCATAGTCGTAGAGGCGGAAGGTGGTCTCGCTGGTCTGCTGCACCTCGACCAGCGCAAGGCCCGGACCGATCGCGTGAACCGTGCCTGCGGGCAGGTAGAACAGATCGCCGGGCCGCGCCGGGTGCCAGGCGAGCAGGTGCTCGATCGTCCCGTCCTGCGCCGCCGCCGCCATCTCCTCGGCCGACACCGCACGCTCGAACCCGATGGCGAGCCGCGCGTCGGCTTGCGCATCGAGCACCAGCCAGCACTCTTCCTTGCCCCTTTCCCCGGCCAGCGCGGTGTCGGCGGAAGGATGCACCTGCACCGACAGTTTCTCGCTTGTGAACAGATACTTGACCAGCACTTGCGGCACTTCGGGCGGGGGTTCGAACCAGATCTCGCCGATCCGCAGGCCCGCCGGGGCGACGAAGGGTGCAGGCAGCACGTCGCGGCCCCAGACCTTCTCGACCATCCGGGTGGGCAGACGGCGCGCGCTGTTCACTGGTTGGTTGCCCCCGGCAGCTTGCCCACCGCCTGCGCGCCGTCGCGCGTGGTCACCAGCACCTCGCCGCCCGCAACGATGATGCACACATCCTCGAGCCCGACCGCCGAAATGCGCGGGCCGTCGGTCATGGCAAGAACGTTGCGGCACTGCGCGAAATCGGCAACCCCGCCGCGCGCGACATTGCCCTGTGCATCGGCCCCGCCCGCCAGCGCGTCGGCGAGCGCGGCCCAACTGCCGATGTCGGACCAGCCCATGTCGGCGGGCACCATCGCGGCGCGGGCGGTGTTCTCCATCACCGCATAGTCGATCGAGTCCCCCTCGATCGCGGCGAAGGGTTCCGCCGCAGGGTGAAAGCGCGCGCCATCCGCAACGCCGCCGGACACAGCCTCGCCTACCAGCCGTGCCATGTCCGGGCGATGGGCGGCGAGTTCGGCCAGCAGGTGCCCGGCGCGGAAGGCGAAGATCCCGCCGTTCCAGCTGTATTCCCCGCTGGCAAGATAGGCCTCGGCGCGGGCGCGATCGGGCTTTTCGACGAATTGGCGGATCGCATAGCCGCCCGCAAGCGGCTCGCCCCGGCGCAGATAGCCATAGCCGGTCTCGGGACGATCGGCTGCGATGCCGAAACTGACGAGGTAATCCTCCTGCGCAAGCGCCGCAGCGGCGAGCGCGGCGGCGCGGAAGGCTGCGGCGTCTGCGACGTGGTGATCGCTCGGGCAGACCAGCATCACCGCGTCCTCGGGCAGCAACGCGGCGGCGAGCGCGATGGCGGGCGCGGTGTTCTTCGCTGTCGGCTCGATCACCAGCCGCGCGCCGGGGGTATCGCCAAGCTGCGCGGTGATGAGATCGGCATGGGCAGCGCCTGCCACCACCAGCGGCGCGGCGAAGCGATCGTCCCCCGCCATGCGGCGGATGGCCTGTTCGAACAGGGTCTCCTCACCCACCAGCGGCAGGAACGGCTTGGGCACCGCCTTGCGGCTGACCGGCCACAGCCGCGTGCCGCTGCCTCCACACAGGATCACCGGATGGATGATTGAGTCTGCCAAAACGATCTCATAAGCGATGCAATACCGAAAGCGTCGAGACGCAAGTCTTTGATGTCAATGAAGGCGCGTAAGATGTTGGGGTCTCTACTCGCCTATGCCGGGAACGTCGACGTAAAGCTAGACAATCGCACAGCGCGGTTGGAGCTGATCGCGTCCTAAATCCCGGACAGCGTATCGAACGTCAACTGCCTTGTGATTTGCCCGGCGCGTTCTACGAAATTTGTAGGGAGTCAAGAGGAAAGTCGCTCGGCGACGCATGTTCAAGAGCGCCGCGATCGATCGGGCCAAGCGCCGGTGTCTCACCTCTGGCTTCGAGTTTAATGCCGGCAAGCGTTCTGATCGCCGGTGTTCTGAAGGTCTGAACTCGGGCCCAAATGCGACGAGTGACCGCGGAAAAAAGCTCGCCCAAGCAATCGGATTTACCGGATACTGAAGGGGGGGCAGCAGCAATCCGGCCTCGCATTCGCATCGCTGGAAGCCACGTCAAGAATGAGGTTTCTAAGCGTGTTCGAGCAGCGCTGCCCGTCGCCGTGATCTTCGGCAATGGGCGCGCTTTGAACCTTTCTGTCCCTTGGCGCTTTTGAGACAATGATCATGAACCTGCCTGCAGACTTGGCCGCAGAACGAGTTTGGTCAAAATCGGGCGCGTTTACGGAATTTTAGGCTTGCAACCCTAGCGTCGGTGGCCTACAAAAACTTGGTATTTCGGTCTTGGAGACACAATTATGAAGTTCAGCAAGCTGTCGCTCGGCCTCGCCGCGGTAGGTCTCGCAGCCGCTCCTGCGATTGCGCAGGTGGCGAGCACTCCCGCCGTCGCCCCCCTGTCGGGTGATGAGAATGGCATCGAAGCCGAAGGTGTCATCCTGGGCCTGTTGGGCGCGGCGGCTGTGGTTGGTGCTATCATTGTGGCTTCTGATTCGGACGATACCGAGTTGCCGGTCAGCGGCTGAGGCCGAAAAAGCTTTCGCGTTTGCGAAGGGGCTCCCATCGGGGGCCCCTTTTCATTTTGGGATACCATTTTTCTCCGGGCTCACATGAGATCCGTGTGGCGTCTCCCCCGATCAGCACGACTTACCTCGTCGCGATCAAAAGCAGTTGAGACAGATCTCATGCTGTGGTTTTTCCGCATCGCGCTTGCTGGCGTTGGCCTCTCTCTGCTCATTCTCGCAAATCTCACCGGTGAGGCAGTCAACGCCGGCTTTCCCTGGGACAAACTCAACCATTTCATTGCCTTTGCGGTCTTGAGCGTCCTCACCGTGATAGCCTTCCCACACGCGCACCGCGCGAGGCTTCTCTTGGCGCTTTTGCTATTTAACGCTGGCATCGAAATCAGCCAGCTGTTGATGGGTCAGGGGCGCGAACCGGATGTGATGGACTGGACAGCGGGTGCTCTCGCTACACTTGGTGTGCTCGGATGCGCGGGGATCTGGCAGGCTTGGAAAGGGTCAAACAGTTGATCTTGCGACGCCGCGATCCCACCGCAAGGCGTCATCGTGCGCTTGACGTCGATCGCCGTGACGCCAGCTAGCCCGGCTCACCGCGGAATGGTGATCGCGCCATTCGTAAGCTCAAAGAGAGTGTCGCTCATGGGCGGGGCCAATTCGGTCTGCGCCTTACGATGGCAGCCTTTGTTTTGCGCACTTGGTGAAGCGGGCGCATCCCGGCGTTGGGATGCCCGGATGCGCTGATGGCACGCTTCATCGCGCAATTCTTTGACCGACGGTGGATGGTCGACGCGATGCCAGCATTACTTCGCGCCCAGCCCGGTCGTAATGACCCGGAGCGTTTTCAGCGCAATCAGAAGATCAAGCCAAAGCGAGATGTTCTTGATATAATAGAAATCGTAGCGCAATTTGGCAAGAATATCAGTGACATCGGTCACGTGCCCCTGATTGACTTGTGCCCAGCCTGTGATGCCCGGACGCACAATGTGGCGATAGGAGTAGAAAGGGAGCTCCGCCTCATACCATTCGGAAAGCGAGCACGCCTCTGGCCGCGGCCCGATGAAGCTCATCTCGCCCCGCAAGACATTCACGATTTGCGGCAGCTCGTCCAAGCGCGACTTGCGGAGAAAGCGACCGACGCGCGTAATCCTGTCATCATCAGTCTTGGTCATCGCATCATCGCGCTTCGCTGCCTCTTCAGTGAGAGGGCGACGTTCTCGCATGGTCCTGAATTTGATCATTTGGAACGTTTGCCCTCTGAAGCCCATACGTTCCTGAATGAAAAAGGCTTTGCCCGGCGAGTCGATCCGGATCAGGATCGACAGGAGCGCAAAAATCGGGACGCAGAGAGGGATGAGGATCAGAGCACCAATGATATCGATGACGCGTTTGAGCGAAGTGTAGGATACATTGGGAACAAGCGATCCGAGATCATTCTCACTGAGGTGAGAAATCTTGACCTGTCCCGTTTGCATCTCGGCGATTTGCCTAAAATGATAGACAGGAACGCCGGCCAGAGCGGCCTTGGCAAAGAGACGCTCCCATTGCTCTGAGTGAGGATAATGGAGGTCAGCGACGATGGCCCAATCGCGCCTTCCGGACGCGATGACCTTCTCTAGATCCATCGCGGATGGGGCCGGTTTGAAATGCCCGGATAGCACAATCTCATTTGCGCGGCCGCCCGAAACCACAACATGCGGTTTAAGAAGCCGGCGGACGTAGACTGCCGACAAAAAGCTTCCGGCAATGGCAAAAGGTGCACCAACGGCGAAAAGAGAACCCGAATAGGGAATTCGGAGCAGTGCCATGATGGTGAACGTGCTTGTGAAGGCCAAGAGGTTCACGGGCATGACATAAGACAGGTGCCGTGCGTTAGCATGATCCTTGAGACGGGAGAGAACGTACCAGCTGATGCAGATCGACAGAACCAGTGCAACAGCCGTCTCTTCGAACGCGCCAGAAAAAAGAGCACGATCAAGAAGCAACCACACGATGAATGCTGGCAGCAAGCCGCAGACGAGCAGCAGCGGAAGCTCGAGCAGCCTGATTAGTTCAGCGTTGCGGGTCGGCACGAACCCGAGGAGCCCCTCGTCCTTTTGGTGCGCAGAAAGGGAGGCTGCGGCGGGAACAATATCAGGTTGAGGAACCATATGGTCAGGCTCATTAGATGCCATCATCGCAAAAGCCGAATTTGCCTTAGCGATGTCAGCGTCTTCTTTTGTGTCCTGAGCAAGATAGGCCCCCGTATCTGAGGATGCCCGAGGCGAATTTATCATCTTTTTTTCAAACCCGTCTGTGCGAGCTGCCACGAGCTGCTCGCAAGTGAGTGAGCGGGATGCCGAGATTAATTTGCCGTCCCATGAAATGGACCAGGATCAAAGCACGCTGTGATGGCTGAACATCCAGAAGCTCGCCAAAGAGATCGGTGACCGTCTCTACAGCACTCTCTATGATGGAGCCCGGTGAAACTTTCGTTGTAAGCTGATAACGCCAGACACGTCATATGCAAGCTGTAGCTAGCTGAGAACTGACATGCTCCCCTGAAATGGAACCCCTTTTTGGCAGCGCCTGACACAAAGAGTCAGACGATGTGAAGCGAAGCAGGTACAACGGAAAGCAGATCATTGCGATTTTGAAGGAGCAGGAAGCGGGCATGGCGACGCTGGAGGTTTTGCGCCACCATGGGATCAGCTCGGCCACCTCCTTGAAATAGAAATCGATCTCTGGCGGCATGAATTAGGGTCCAGCGGCTGCGATCGCTGGAGATAGAGAGCTTCCGGCCGAAAACGTTCTTGGCCGAGGCGATGCTGGACAATGCGGTACTGACACGAAGGGCGGCACAGCGAATAACTGGGCATCAAACAAATGGTTATGCCCGGCGCACAGCGGCAAGTCGTCGCCCATGCCCCGGGAGCATATCGGGGTGAGCGAGCCTCGGGCGTGTGCACTGGTTGGTGTGAGCCGCAGGGTGATCCATTACGAGCCGTCGCTGCCCGATGACGGGCGCTGCGGCAGCGGCTGCGCGAGCTGGCGGCGGAGCGTCGCCGGTTTGGCTATCGCCGCCAGTGTTACTTGTTGGCGCGGGAGGGGATCGCGTACGCCCAAAAGAAGCTGCTGCGCATTTACCGCGATAAGGGCTTGCGGGTGCGGCGCCTCGGCGGGCGGGAACGGGCGCTGGGCACCCAAGGCTGACGGTGCTGCCGGACTGCCCGAACCAGCGATGGTAGCTTGACTTCGTCTGCGACAGACTGATTGGTGGTCGGCGCTTTCGTATCGTGTGCGTGGTCAATGACTACACGCGTGAGTGCTCGGGGCTGGTGGCCGATACGTCCCTGTTGAGTGCTCGGATGGCGCGGGAACTGACCAGCCGTGCAAGCCGCACACGATGGTCAGCGGCAATGGCACCGAACTGACATCGTTGGCCATCCAGCGCTGGTTGCAGGAGCGGCGGGTCGAGTGGCACTACTTTGCGCCAGCCAAGCCGATGCAGAACGGGTTAGTCGAGAGCTTCAATGTTCGACTGCGCGACAAATGCCTCAACGAGACGCTGTTCACCTTGCTGGCCATGCCCTGTTCCTGCTTTTCGCCTAGCGACACCATTACAACTCGGTGAGAGCACATCCGGATCTGGGCGGCATTCCCCCCGCCAAGACGCGTTGCAAACCCATCAAACAACCATCATGACGGGGCCAGCTCTACCTCTGACTGGTACCTATCCGGGTAGCACGTCATTCGGGGGGGCTCGCGGACCGAGGGATCTTCAATCATGCCGCAAAAAACCTTAAGTGGAAATAAGATGCTAAAAAAAATCAGGTCTGTCTCGGATCTCGCTCTAAACGGCGCGCTTTCGGCGTTCTCCGAACCCATCCCCGTCGGCAAGCCCAACATCGGCGATCGCGCAGCCTTCATGGCTTTGGTCGACGGCATCTTCGATCGCGGCTGGCTGTCGAACAACGGGCCGATGGTCGAACAGTTCGAGCAGCGGGTGACGCAGGAACTCGGCGTGAAGCACTGCATCACCGTGTGCAACGGAACCATCGGGCTGGAAATCGCGATCCGGGCGCTGGGTCTGACCGGCGAGGTTATCGTACCATCCTATACCTTTATTGCCACCGCACATGCGCTGTCCTGGCTGGGCCTGACCCCGGTCTTTGCCGAGGTCGATCCCGACACGCACAATCTGGACCCGGACGCGATCGCCCATCTGATCACGCCGCGCACCAGCGGTATCCTGGCGACCCATTTGTGGGGCCGCCCCTGCGATGTCGAACGCCTGCAGGCCATTGCCGACGAACATGGGCTCAGCCTGATGTTTGATGCCGCCCATGCCTTTCTGTGCAGCCATGGCGGCCGGATGATCGGCGGCTTCGGCCGCGCCGAGGTGTTCAGCTTCCATGCCACCAAGTTCTTCAACTCGTTCGAGGGTGGCGCCATCACCACCAACGACGATGCCCTTGCCGAACGGATGCGGCTGATGCGCAATTTCGGCTTTGCCGCGCTCGACAATTCCGTGATGCACGGCACCAACGGCAAGATGTCGGAGATCTGCGCCGCCATGGGGCTGGTCAATCTCGACAATGTCGGCAAGGTGGTGGAAGCCAACCGCGCCAATTACCATGCCTATCGCGCCGCGTTTGACGGCATCGACGGTATCACTGTGATCGACCCAAGCGAAGAGCCCTTCAATTACCAGTATATCGTGGCTGAGGTCGACAGCAGCTTCCCCTGCACGCGCGACACGATCGTCCAGGCGCTGCAGGCCGAGAACATCATGGCGCGGAAATATTTCTGGCCCAGCTGCCACCGCATGAAGGCCTATAGCGAAAGCGCGCCTTATGCAGGGCTATCGCTCCCCCGGTCCGAACTGGTGGCAGATCGCGTCATCGTCCTGCCGACGGGCACGGGCCTGCCGGCGGGCACGATCGACGTCATTCGCGATGTCTGCATGGCACTGGCGCGCCAAACGGTGGAGGTTTAATCATGTCGGAGGTCGAGAAGAAGGCATTGG
>FWWM01005565.1_pt1 | contig 27459 bp, 20 predicted proteins | sample 2228351 | NCBI WGS metagenome assembly FWWM01 (sample SAMEA103939774, study PRJEB20133) | metagenome | reverse complement strand
AGCCCTCCTCTACCAAGGTTTCAAAATTGCTCACACCGTAGGGAAAGCGCGCTTTCGTCATCGCCTCTGTGCCTTTTGAGGACAAAGGTAGGCCTTTTGGGCATGCAGTCTATGGAAGCTAACGCACCCCAGCTCAATCTCTTTTCTTCAGGACAAGAACCGCACATCGGAAGCGCTTGCGGAGTTGGGCGCGTTCGTACTCATTCCCTACGAGTGCTGTGTCTTCAATATTTCCGGCCTCTGTTTCGCCGTAGGCATAGACGTACATGCGAAGAGGGTCTATGTTGTTGTCAAGCAAAAAGTTGCGCACTGCTCGGGCGCGTTCCACAGCCAAGCCCATGTTTGCTGCTGCTGTGCCCACGGCGTCTGAGTAGCCTAAGATGTAGAGTGCTAAGTCTGGCTCTGTTTTCATGCGATTGACGATAGGTCCAATTTTTTTTCTGGCATCCGACGAGAGTGCGGCTTTACCTGTTTCAAAATAGACTATCTGAACAGAGTCACTTTCAGCCAAGGATACAGGGCCACCCTTGAAATACCCACAACGTCGGTCATCTGCTAAGAGGCGCTGTTCTTCCAAGTCAATTATAGTAGCTTGTGTATAGTCTTTAGCCAACAGCTCTTTGCGAATTGCTTCGGCCTCTATTCGGGTATTATAGCTACCTGTATAGTATCGGTATATGCCTGTTTCATCTTTTGTACACCATACATTTTTCAATTGGTGCTTCTCAAAATACTCTGGTGGTACGGGTGCATCAGAGGCTATTATTTGCACACGAAAATGTTGGGCGTGTGCTGTTGCCATGGTCAGTGCGATAGGGAAAAGCAGATAGATAAGGTGCATAGAGCAACAGGATGTTAGTAGAAATATTAGATTGAATTTTTATCAGGCTTATTCACAGGAGAAAGGCCGAGTTTAGCGCCTTCCTGGAGCATTCGTTCGTAGGCAGCCTCGAAATCGTTAGGGATTTCTCCGTCCAAGATAGCTTCGCGTACAGCCGTCTTAATTATGCCTACCTCCTTGGAAGGTGAAATTCCGAAGGTTTGCATGATAACTTCTCCATTAATGGGTGGTTGCCACAGGCGTAAGCGGTCGGCTTCGCTGATTTCGGCCATGCGCTCACGCAGATATTCGTAGCCCCCCAGATAGCGGGCCATCCTGCGAGGGTTTTTGGTCGTGATGTCGCATGAACACAGCAGCATGAGATCATCAATATCAGGACCTGCCTCGTAGAGCAAGCGGCGTACGGCGCTGTCTGTAACTTCCTCCCGAGTCAGGCTGATAGGGCGCAGGTGTAGGCGCACCATTTTTTGTACGTATTCCATTTTAGCGTCCAAGGGCAGGCGCATTCGCCGGAAGATGCGCGGCACCATGTTGGCGCCCACCCATTCGTGCCCGTGAAAGGTCCACCCTGTCTTGGGGTCGAATTTTTTAGTAACGGGTTTAGCAATGTCGTGCAAAAGAGCGGCCCAGCGCAACCAGACATTGTCGCTGCGTTGGCAGAGGTTGTCCAAGACTTCGAGGGTGTGATAGAAATTATCTTTATGTGCTCGGCCTTCGCGGTCTTCCACCCCTTGGAGCGCCGCCAGTTCGGGCAAGATGATGGCCAATAGCCCAGTATCAAATAACAAGTTGAAACCCACGGAGGGCTTAGTGGTTTTAAGGATTTTTTCCAATTCCACTGTAATGCGCTCTTGAGAGACGATGCGGATGCGTTCGGCATTCTGCGCAATGCCCTCGAGCGTTCGCGGCTCGATAGCGAAGCCTAATTGGGTAGCGAAGCGAATGGCGCGAAGCATGCGTAGCGGATCATCAGAGAACGTTTTCCCTGGTTCTAGAGGCGTCCGGATGATTTTTTGCTCCAAATCGCCGAGGCCATTGAAAGGGTCTATCAGTTGACCAAAGTCGGCTTCGTTGATGCTGACGGCCAGAGCATTGATGGTAAAGTCGCGTCGGAACTGGTCATCTTCCAAGGTGCCCTGTTCCACTTCGGGTTTTCGGCTATCGGGGCGATAGCTTTCCTTGCGCGCGCCTACGAACTCTACCTCTAAGTCTTCAAAGCGAAGCATGGCGGTGCCGAACCGGCGGTAAGTAACCACGCGAGGCCGGGGCGAGAGCAAATCTGCTGTAGCGTTAGCTAATTGGATGCCATCTCCCACGCAAACGATATCCACGTCCTTGTTTGGGCGCCCCAGCAGACGATCGCGTACGTGCCCACCCACAACGTACGCCGGCACTCCCAGCTGACGAGCGGCTTTGGCCACAATGGCAACCAGGCGTTCTTCTTGCGGAGTAAAATGGAAAGTCATCCGGGTTTGCTTTCAGGCCAATTCAAGGCTGTACACTTCTTCGATTTCGTCTAAGATGGCAAACAGCACCTCAGGCTCCATCTCAGTAACAAGTCTATTGCGGTACGGCTTGATGTTAGGTAAGTCTCGAAAGTAGGGGCCGTAATGTCGGCGCATTTCCAACACGCCTAATTTAGGGCCTTTCCAGGCGATGCCGTCGGTGAGGTGCTGTTTGGCAGCGCGCACACGCTCAGCAACAGGAGGTGGCTCCAACAACTGGCCCGTAGCAAAATAGTGCTTGATTTCGCGGAATATCCAGGGATATCCGATACTGGCCCGACCAATCATGATGCCATCAGGTCCGTAAAGGCGGCGGTATTCCAGTGCCTTCTGAGGAGAGTCAATGTCGCCGTTTCCGAAGATGGGAATGCGCATGCGCGGGTTTTCCTTCACGCGCGCTATCCATGTCCAGTCGGCTTCGCCCTTGTACATTTGGGCGCGCGTGCGAGCGTGAATGGTCAGGGCAGCGACGCCTGCATCCTGAAGGCGCTCTGCCACCTCAACGATGTTAATGGTGGAAGCATCCCATCCCAAGCGTGTCTTTACTGTGACGGGGCGGTGTGTACTTTTGACCACGGCTTCTGTGAGGGCAACCATGCGCGGCACATCTCGCAGCAGCCCGGCGCCCGCCATACGGCAGGCCACTTTAGCTACCGGACAGCCGAAATTGATGTCAATTAGGTCTGGGTTTTTGCTCTCAATGATTTCAGCGGCTTGGAGCATACTGTCTAATTGGCCGCCGAAATATTGAATGCCGATGGGGCGCTCGTAGTCGAAGATATCGAGTTTTTTCAGCGAGTTAATCGCCTCGTGCACCAACCCGTCGGCACTGATAAATTCAGTGTACACCAAATCCGCCCCTTGCTCTTTGCAGAGTTTGCGAAAAGGCGGATCGCTGACGTCTTCCATCGGCGCCAGCAGCAGGGGAAATTCTCCCAGTTCGATGTTGCCTATCTTTACCATAAAGACGTCGGCAAAGATACGGCTACTGAGTCTTAAGGAAGCGAGGCCGCCGTAGGTACAGTCCGCAGGGCGCGCTTGGGAGCATCGCGTTTGGCCAAGAGGTAAGAAACCAGTGGCGAAAGCGCCATGTGTGCTATTACCACCCACACATACCAGGAACCCACGCGCTCACCAGCGCCGAACCAATCACCACCACCTTGAAAGAGAAGAAATGCGCCAAATAGCGACTTGGCCAATTCGTACCACGGTGCTTGAGGGTTAAGGTCCATCAATTCCGTGTAGGCATACACTGAGGCGAAGATGAAAACGCCGTACCAGAAGATGCCTGGAGCACCAATTTGGCCCAAGTAGGCGAAAAAGTAAATGAGCAAGAAGTAACAGAAGAACAGCTGCACCCACGACCACACCACCAGCGCCCGCGAGGCCGGAGTGTCGTACTTCTCTAGGCGGTACACATCGGTTACTACACTGACAGGATACCGCTCTTGTACGTCAGCAGGGCGCCAGCCTGTGGGCATAAACCAAAGCCTGAATTTGTCCTTCCACGAGCGGGTGCGCCAAGCATCGGAGAGCAGCAGCCAAAAGTGCTGGAAGTTGATCTTGAACGGGTTCCACGTCCGAACAGGACGCTTTACCCCATAGACCGGTGGTACGTTAGGTAGCTCTTCCTGAAAAGTCCCAAACCACTTGTCCCAAAAGATGAAGATCTGCGCGTAGTTCTTGTCTATGTATTCAGGGTTGATGGCGTGGTGTACACGGTGATGCGACGGCGTAACAATGAGGTGTTCCAACCATCCCAGTTTGCCTATCAGGCGCGTGTGATACCAATACTGAAGAAAGAGGTGAATGGGAGCAATGACCGCAATAACCTGCGCTGGCACGTCCAGGATGGCCGCAGGCAGGAGCAAAAAGGTGAAGTAATTAATAGCGTTCGAAATGGATTGGCGCAGGGCACAAGACAAGTTGAACTCTTCACTGCTGTGGTGAATAATATGGCGGTTCCACAAAAAATTGATTTCATGGCTCCAGCGGTGCACCCAATAGCCCTGGAAATCAACAGCGACGAAACCTATAGCATACACCAGCCAAGTGGCCTCAATATGCACTATAGCCAAGTGCTCCACCATCCACCCGTAGCTGAGGATGCCTATGCTAAGCCCTAGCACATCCTTGACGACATTCGTAACGCCTGAACTGAAACTGGAGACGCTATCTATGCTTCGGATGACCTTCTCCCCACGCCGCCAGGCCACGAACGCTTCGATAAAGTAAAGTAGGAAAAATATCGGTATTACCCAGTTTAATACGGTACCGTAGGCTTCCATATCCCCTCCTATTTATTGCGGACAAAGGTCGAAAACGCACACCAATTCTCATTGGCCTGTGTCTGATGGCCCCGTACTACCTTCGCCCTCAGATGAATTACGACGATATCCTGCGCGACATCAAGGCCGGTAAGTTCCATCCCATCTATTGCCTCCATGGTGAGGAACCTTACTTCATTGACCTCATCGAGGCGGCCATTGAGGCTGAAGCCCTGTCTGAGGCCGAGCGCAGCTTTAATCAGGTCATCCTGTACGGCAAAGATGCCGAGCCGCTTACGCTGCTCGATCAGCTGCGCCGCTACCCAATGATGAGTGCGCGCCAAGTAGTCATCTTGCGCGAAGCCCAAGAAATGAAGGGATTGAACGACCTAAGCAGCTACGCGGAAAACCCCACGCCTACTACTATTTTCGTCATTTGCCACAAGCATAAAAAGCTCGACATGCGCACCCGCCTGGGTAAAGCCCTGGCAGCCAAGGCCCTCGTTTTTGAAAGCAAAAAACTTTACGATAACCAGCTGCCCGACTGGATTGCTACCTATTGCAAGACCCAACAGCGAGCCATAGAGCCAACGGCCGCAGCCCTCTTGGCTGAGTACTTGGGCAACGACCTGGCTAAAATCGCCAATGAATTAAACAAGATTGCCCTCAACCTGCCTGCGGGTGGCACCATTACGCCTGCACATGTGGAAGAGTTCGTCGGCATCAGCAAAGAGTACAACGTCTTCGAACTGCAGCGCGCCTTTGCCCATCGCGATAAGGCGCGCATCGCCCGCATGGAGCAATACTTTGCTGCGAACTTGCGTAAAAACCCACTCATCGGCACCATTGCAAGCCTATACAACTACTTCTCCAAGGTGTACATGTTTTACTTCCTGCCCAATGCCTCTGACGCGGAAATAGCCCGCACCCTTGAACTGCGCTCCGATTTCTTCGTGAAAGAGTACAAGACAGCCGCCCGCAACTATACGCGCCCCCAATTAGAGCACATCCTGCACCTGCTCCACCTCTATGACCTGCGCTCGAAAGGCGTACAGACCGACACCACGCACACCGGCGAGGAAGCGCTCATGCGCGAGCTTTTCTTCCGCATGCTCAATGATGCTTGAAAGCCTCGCCATCTATTTGACCTGTTGTACCTATCCCACAATACTCTGCATCACTATGACCTCACGTCGTCAATTCTTGAGAGATACCTTCCTGGCAGGTGTGGCTTCGTTGTCGGGCGCTGACCTGTTGCATCGTTGGCTGCCTTTACTCGAAAATGAAGCCAACACTGGCTCTGCCCCTTGGCCCGCAGTCATAGCCACCTGGGACAATCGCCAAGCCACAGCAGCCGCCTGGAACATCCTCTCCACTGGTGGCCGTGCCTTAGATGCCGTAGAAGCCGGTGCCCGAATTGCAGAAGTTGACCCTAACGACACCAGCGTGGGCTACGGCGGTCTGCCCGACCGCGATGGAAATGTTACCCTCGATGCTTGCATCATGGACGAATTTGGCAATGCAGGTGCCGTTACCTTCCTGCAGCACATCAAACATCCGGTCAGTGTGGCGCGCCGCGTCATGGAGAAGACGCCCCACGTTATCCTTTCTGGTGAGGGCGCCTTGGCGTTTGCCCTCCGCGAGGGCTTCACCAAGGAAAACCTCCTTACCGAGGAAGCCCGCCGCGCCTGGGAGGCCTGGAAGGTGGAGGCTGAATACAAGCCCGTCATCAATAGCGAGCGGCACGACACCATTGGCATTGTGGCAATAGATGCCCATCAACGCTTGGCTGGCGCCTGCTCCACCAGTGGCATGGCCTTCAAGATGCACGGCCGCGTGGGCGATAGCCCCATCATCGGTGCAGGGCTGTTTGTAGATGGCGAGGCCGGTGCTGCTGCTGCCACGGGCTTAGGCGAGTTGGTGCTCAAAACCCTCGGCTCTTTCCTCATTGTGGAGGAAATGCGTCGCGGAAGGCATCCGCAAAAGGCGGTAGAAATAGCCGTTCGGCGCATCGCTCATAAGTACCCCAAGGACGCCCGCGAAAATCAGGTAGGCTTCATCGCCCTCGACAAACGCGGCCGACACGGCGCCTTCAGCCTGCAGCCTGGTTTCAATTACGCCCTCTTCCAGCAGGGGCAAAACCGCGTCGCTGAGGCGGAAAGCCTCTTCCGCTAACGCACGCCCAAGCGCTGTAGCACTATCTCAAGGGCAAGCCCACGGGCCACCATCTCGATGATCTGGTGCACCATGTGGTCTATCACTCTGTGCTCAAAACCCAAGTCCTCTGCCACAACCTTACAAAAGAGCAACTCGCTCTCCGTGATTTCGCCATCCACCATCATGACCATGACCATGTCGTATAGTTGCTCTATCCGCTCTTTGTAAGTTTTTGGCGGATAAAACTTCACACTATCGGGCCGCTCCATGATGCGTTTCAGCTCTGCAGGCGTCAGGCCGGCGTTCACGCCTATGCGGAAAATCAATTCTGCCTCCTCTTGAGCCACCTCCCCATCTGCACAAGCCAGCACAATAAGGTTTTTGATGTGGCTCAGCCGCTTTTTTTTGTCTCGGCTGTCAAAAAGATCAAGAAAGTCCATGATTGTAATTTTTTGAGTGGTGAAAAATGCCGGGCGAATGGTCTGCGCTTAGCATGAGATGGCTCTGAAAAAGGTCAGTTCAAGCTGGGATTTGATGGAGGGATGTTGTTTTCAATTTGTGCAACGGCTACTTGTGGCAATACATTGGCGTACACAACGGCCATAATACCTGGCAAGTACCTGTCCATCATGTGCATGGTTACAAACAGGTTTTTCAAAAACAGCACGGAGGAGTTTGGGAAAGTGTCGTCGTAGAAGTATGTGGCCTTATAGCGCAGCTCGCCATCCTTGAAGTCCAACTCAAAGTTGCCGATGATAAGGCCATAATTGGCTCGCGCGATGAATTCCGCCACCCGCATGCGTTGCGCCTCGGGGATGAGGGTAGGCAATACCGTGAAGATGAGGACTTGTGCCGGCTCAGGGCGCACATCAATAAACACATCGAAGCGGCCGTTGGGCATGCCCATGCCCATGCGGATAATCATCTGTTCAGGAGCATCCTTCAGCACCTGATATTTCAAGTTTTGCGACTGCAGGGCGCTTTCAACTGTATTTTTCATGTAGGAAGTTTTTATTGGCCAAACGAAAGAGTTCCTCTCTGATAAGCAGCTGTGTCTGGTTTTCCATGAACCCGCGCTCCAGGTGGGTGCGGATTTTTTCCAGAATACCGTGAATGACGGCGGGGTCAAAGCCTAAGGTTATGGCGAATTGCTTGCACGTCTCGATTTCCTCCTGGCGAATTTCACGGTCAGCGATGACCAGGTTGATCAGGTCATCGAGTAAGACAAAGCGGAGCACTTCATCCTCGGGCAATGGTGGTGGTGTACTGATGCTTGCGCTGAGTTCCCGCTCGACGACGTCCGGAGAAAGCCCCAGGCGCTCTCCAACGCTTCGGACGAAGTCCATCTCCGAGTCGTGGAACTCATCATCGGCCTGCCCCAAGTACACCAAGTTGCGCAGATAATTGACTTTTGCATCCATAGGTTACATGGTTAATGGTTGGGTGAAAAAATAAGGTGCCTGCCAGAACATCTACTTGATGCTAATGGCTTGCGCAGCCACTTCGCAGAAATCGCGGCGCGCTTGATATCTCAGCAACCTGGTTTTCTCCGGGATCTAAAAGAGACCATCAAATACGGGCAGCGTTTTCAGCAACAAGTATAAGTGCACTGACTTAAACACAGCCTAAAATTTGACGAAAAAATATTTCCTGAGGGCCTGACTTTTTTCTCCCCCTGCTCCAGCAATAGGATACAGGCGGCGCAAGATGTGCCAAGCACCTTCTTCCCAGTTGCCTATCACGCTTTTGGCGGTGGGCAATGAAAAAAGCCCCGCCGTTGTGGCGAGGCTCTCTTGGTGGCGGAGACAGGACTTGAACCTGCGACCTTCGGGTTATGAGCCCGACGAGCTACCAACTGCTCCACTCCGCGATTTTGTGCGGCAAAGTTACAATGTTGCATTTTTATGAAGCAAGCTTTTTCAACATCTTCCCCAAGAAACCTCAGACCTTTGCCCCTATGGAACCGCGCCAATGGCTTTCGTATCACCTCTATCCGCTCGAGACACCGGACGTTTTCCTCATTCGGGGCGTGCGTCCATTCTTAGAGCAGCACGTTTGGCCCCAGCAAGGAGCACGCGCTTTCTTTGTGCGCTACGATGATGAGGGCGGAACACACATTCGCCTTCGCCTCCACGGCGAGCCAGCATGGATGGAGGCGGTGCTGCCTTTTGTGGAAGAGTGGTTTGGCCAGCGCGGGCGGATAAAGGAGGAGCCTTACCTGCCCAATCGAGAGGTATTTCGCTTTCCCGAGTCGTTGTACTGGGGCGAGGAGCACTTCCATCTCTCCACTCGCGTCGCCTTAGAGCGCATGCGCCCGCCTTATACTTACGGAGATGCATTGTTCGACGCCCTGCGGCTGCAAGTTATCCTTGCCTATTCGATAGGCTGGGACCGAGAGCAGAGTGCTCGGTACTTCGACGCTCTGTACCGGCAGTGGGCACCTATATTTATACAACCTATAGAGACCAACAACGGCACGCCCGCCCAATGGATGGAAGACCTTAGCGGCCTTTTTGAAGACAACTTCCGCCCTCAACAGGAGGAGATACGCCTGGTAGTAATAGAGCTGTGGGACGCCCTCCAAAAGCGCCGCTTCGACCTCCAGCAGGGCGAATGGCTGCGCTGGCTGCGCGGCAATGAACTCGTTTTGGCCCAATTGGGAAGCGAACTAGAGCGCGCTTTGCCTAGCCTTATCCATCTGACCAACAACCGCCTCGGCGTAACCAATGCCGACGAGGTGTACTTGGCCTACATCCTCTCTCGCTCACTTTGAGGCTACGGCTGGGCTGCCCTTACAACTTACAACTGTTTTTTTTGGGGGGAAAAAACGGGCCTGAAGCCCTTGCTTGGCCCTTTCGCGCGCGTGTAGCCTTGAGGCTTTTGCTTGAGTTTGGCATGGGTTCGTCCCGCGTTGGGCCTTAATAATAGCGTAGTTGCGCCTTGCTGTTCCCGCGCTTGGCCTCGGTTAATGGCGTAACGGTGCGTTAGCATCTCCGCCATGGCATAGGCGGTGCTGAGAGGTTGCTATCGCGCCGTTATTAAAGCCCGAAAGCGGGCTTAAAACACGCCTGGGGCTAAACAAAGGCTGCGCTCAGCTGCAATGCCCGCAGCAACTGTTTCGAAGCCAGCAGCCATTTTTTCCCCTAAAAAACAAGATGGGAGGGAGAAGGGGGCGGTGGTGCGTGCAAGAGGTGGTTGTCCGACTTCTCTCACGGCCTAACCGGTCCGTTTAGGGGCCTCAGTCGAAACGGCGTTTGAAGAACCAGCTGTCGTCGTTGAAGGTAAAGCCCAGCGTGATGCGCGCGTAAGTTTCCCGAATACTGGTAGCGCGTCCAAGCCGCCCTATTTCCAGGGCTGTCTGGACGAAAGACACCTGTTGGCGCGGCAGGATAAGTGGGAAGCCCATGCCTACTGAAAGGCCAATGTCGTCGAGGTTTCCACTGCCCACTATGCGCGGGTCTTGCCTATAGTACGCGCCTGCGCGATAGCGCACGCGTTTGAGATAGCGGTTGTAGGAGATATGATCGGGGATGTACTCGAGGCCTCCGGCAACTTCATAGATATCCCGGAAGTCGGCATCGTTGGGGCGGGCTGTATTTTCGAAGACCGACCATCCTTCGTGGGCGAACTCTACTCCGACGCGCAACTTGTTGGCCACAACATACTGAACGCCCGCACGGAAAGTATTGGGCAGGGTCAGTGTGTAAGATTGGTCTCTTTGCATCGAGAGCGTATCGGCGCTGCTGTATTGCCCATTGGCCAAGCGCCCCCGATGACGCACGAAGAGGTGATTGCTGCTACCGCTGATTTGGCGCTGGCCACCAGCGCTTATGCCCAACGTAAACCACTCTTTGGGAAGCGTGTTATCAGTCTCAAAGTATCGGAGCACGAAATCGTGTTGGAGACCAACCTTCCAGATAAAGCCACCGATATTTTGGTCGTCGCGGCGCGTACTGATGAATGTGGGGAAGGAGTCGCTGAAGACGGTGGAGCTTTCGTAGGTCATTCGGCCGAACAACCAGCTGAAGTCAACCCCCACAGCGGTTCTCTTGAAGCGCAGGGCATTGGCCCAGGAAAGTCTGTAGGTGCCGCCGTCTCCCTTGTATTCGCTGAGGAAGGCTCCCAGGTTAGGCAAGGTGTCTGTTACTGCGACATTGTATCCGACAGCGCTATGGGGCATGAGAGCTATCCCCATTCCATAGTACCAAGGCGAGCGCTGGCGGTCGAGGATGTCGTTGATGGCATTTCGGAAGGGAAAGCCCAGAGCTAAATAGGCCATGTTGCCGGTCCAGGTGCGTTGGTTGGTAGAAGCGGACTGATAAGAACCGTGTTTAGCATAGGCTCCGCCTTCGAAGGTGGCAGTTCTGAGGAAAGCGTAGGAGGCCGGGTTGAAAGGATTTAGATGGTAGTAGTCGTGAAATGCTGCGGTTTGGCCGCCATAACCAGCTGGTGCTGCGAAGAAGGGGCGGACTGGGTCACCTAAGCCAAAGCGCGAATAGGGAGAGTTGAATTTGGGCTGTGCCCAGAGGGCAGAGGCCGTCATGGAAAAAAGGGCAAGGCCAAGGAGGGATAAGGGCTTCATACGCAACAGTACTGGGTGCATTGAGGTCAGGTGAAGGATGTGTTAAAAAGGAGGATGTGATTTAGGCCGTGCAGCGTCAGGTGTGGTTCCACTATGGGTTCAAATGGCAACAGTGCCTGGAAAAAGGTTGCATCGCCTCCGGTGAGCACGGTGGTCAGGTTCGGAAGGCGGCGCTCGAAGACCTGCACAAAGCCCGCAATCTCGAGTGCTGCGCCGAGCAAGGCGCCATTTTGGAGGGCGGTGGTGGTATCGTGCCCGATGGGATATTCTGGCACTTGCATCGCTACCAAGGGCAATTGCGCTGTGAAGGCATTGAGCGCCTTCAGGCGCATGTGAGCGCCAGGTGAAATGTTGCCGCCCAGATAGGTGCCGTCGTGAGTAATCGCATCGTACTTGATGCAGGTGCCACAATCCACCACTAAGCAATCCTTTTGCGGCCAAAGGGCCTGGGCGCCAGCCACGGCGGCAAGGCGGTCTCGGCCCAGAGTGTGCGGGGTGCGGTAGGTATTGAGAAAGGGCAGTGGCGTATCGTGGGTTAGTTCAAGCGGCACATTGACGCTAAGCCACAGCCGATCCCTAAATTCGGTGCTCAGGGGCGCTACGGTCGCCATCATCAACCATTTCACGTTGGCTTGGCGTGCATATGCCACTACTTCTGGCCATTGACTGGCATCCCATTGCGCTACATCGAGCAATTCCCTGCCTTGGAAAAGCCCGGCCTTTATGCGCGTGTTGCCGATATCGAGTGCCAAGTTCACTAGTGCCCTCCGTGTGTGGTTGCGAAAAACGCCGCGAAGGTATGCCGAAAAATTACCCGCTTTACTATGGGTGTGGCTGCTATATCATCGGCGCATGGCCCAACGGGCCTATGCTCAGCCTAAGTAGGTGCGCAAGATGTTGCGGTTGTATACCTTGCGCAAGCGCCGAATGGCGCGCTCCTTGATTTGTCGGACGCGCTCGCGCGAGAGGTCAAAGGCCTCTGCGATTTCTTCCAAGGACATCGGTTTTTTGCCGCCAAGGCCGTAAAATGCCGAGACAACTTCCATTTCACGTGGCGACAGCGAGGCTAGTCCTTGGGCGATGTCCGTCTTGAGCGACTCTATCATGAGGTCGCCGTCAGGCTCCAGCATTTCCTCCGGAATAAACACATCCAGCAGTGTGGTATCGCCGTCGTCGGCTGTGGGCAGAGGAGCATCGAGCGAAAGGTGGCGGTTGTTAGCAGCTAAAATGGCTTGCACTTCCTTCACGGGCAAGTCCAACAGATCTGCCAGTTCCTCGTCTGTAGGCTCTCGCTCAAATTCTTGGATAAAGGACGAGTAGGCATCATTCACGCGGTGATACATGCTGGTTCTGCTCGTAGGCATGCGCACAATGCGGCTGTTTTCCACAATAGCCTGCAGGATGCTCTGCCGTACCCACCACACCGCATAGGAGATAAACTTGAAGCCGCGCGTCTCGTCGAAGCGATGTGCTGCCTTAATCAACCCGATGTTGCCCTCGTTGATGAGGTCTGCCAGACTAAGGCCTTGGTTTTGGTATTGTTTCGCCACCGACACAACAAAGCGCAAGTTTGCCTCTGTGAGTTCGCGCAAGGCCTCCTCGTCGCCCTCGCGAATGCGCCGGGCCAGAGCCACTTCGCGCTCGGGCGTCAGCAAGGGTATCTTGCTGATCTCCATCAAATAACGCTCCAACGCGAGGCTCTCTCGCGAGGTAATTTTGTGGGTTATTTTGAGTTGACGCATAGCGTGAGGAGAATTTGAAAAAGACGCACACCTTACGGCAGCCGGGCAATGTAAAGTTGCAATCACTTATTTTTCAAACAAAGCAAAAAACCTGCTAATTTTTAGTTTCCATACTTAGCCTCCTTTCGTTTGCCTGTTTTCGCCAGTGCAATACCTTTACCCAAAGGTAATGCCATACACGTGAGATGCTCGGCATCTCTTTTTGGGCGTCCCATCTCTGCTGTTTTCCGATGAAGCTCTTCTTGTGTAGAATGTGGTACCGAACGCTGCGCATTTTGCGCCGCCACCCCAAGACGTGGGCAGTGTGCATTTCGCTGGTGCTAACGTGGCTTTTTTGTTTACCGCGTCCTCTCTTCGACAAGCCCTTTTCGGTGGTGGTGGAGGATGAGAAAGGCCAACTGCTCAGTGCGCGCATTGCTGCCGATGGGCAGTGGCGCTTTCCGCCCGATGTAGTACCAGACAAGTATGCCACCTGTGTGGTGGCATTCGAAGACCGCCGTTTCTGGTGGCATCCGGGAGTGGATCCCATCAGCATGGGGCGTGCCCTGTGGACTAACGCCCGCGTAGGGCGCAAGGTCAGCGGTGGTAGTACCCTGACTATGCAGGTCATTCGGTTGGCGCGCGGCAACCGCCCCCGCACCCTGTGGGAGAAACTCGTGGAGGTGTTCATGGCAACGCGCTTGGAGCTGACGTACTCGAAGCGCGAAATCCTGAGCCTTTACGCTGCGCATGCGCCTTTTGGCGGCAATGTGGTGGGTCTCGAGGCTGCCTGCTGGCGCTACTTCGGAAAGGCACCCGAGGCGCTCTCGTGGGCAGAAGCCGCCACTTTGGCCGTATTGCCCAATAGCCCAGCGCTCATTCACCCTGGGCGAAATCGAGCGCAACTGTTGCGCAAGCGCAACCGCTTGCTCGAGCGCCTGCGACAGCAGGGAAGGATCTCTGACGAGGCCTGTGCCTTGGCGCAGGAGGAACCATTGCCTGAGGCCCCTGTACCGCTACCCGACCTGGCTCCGCACCTGCTCAATCGCTTGGCAAAGACGCTGCCCAAGGGCACAGGGGGCCGCTTCCGCACCACGCTGCAACGCCACTGGCAGCAGCGCGCTACAGAGATTTCCGCTCGTTGGCAAGCCCTGTACCGCGGCAACGACGTGCACAACCTCGCTATCGTTGTGGTGGAGGTGCCTTCCGGCTTAGTGCGTGTTTACGTGGGTAACGCGCCCAATGCTGGTACAGAGCACGGCCAACACGTGGACGTGGCTGCAGCGCCGCGCAGCACGGGCAGCATTCTCAAGCCCTTCCTGTATGCTATGGCCATGGAGGAAAGCCTCCTGCTGCCGCATAGCTTGCTGGAAGATGTGCCTACACAAATGGGCCGATACCGCCCTGAAAACTTCCGCGCCGACTACGACGGTGTTACGCCGGCCCATCGCGCGCTGGCGCGTTCGCTCAACGTGCCCTTCGTGCGGCTGCTCCAAGACTATGGGGTAGAGCGGTTCCTCTTCGACTTGCGGCGCCTGGGCTTTTCCACCTTCAACCAGCCGGCCAATCATTACGGGCTGTCGCTGATCTTGGGCGGAGGCGAGGCCAATCTGTTCGAGGTAACGAGTGCGTATGCGGGCATGGCCCGGCGCTTGGGCGCTTGGTACGACCGCAACGCCCGCTACGATGCGCGCGATTTCCGCCCAGCGGCGTTGCTGGCCGATATACCGCCGCCCATTCCTCAGTGGCAACCACAGCCCAATGGGCCAGGTGCTGCTGCCATTTGGTTTGCCTTTGAGGCCATGCAGCGCGTCGAACGCCCCTTGGGTGCTGGCGAATGGGAGGTATTTCAGAACAGCCGCCGCGTCGCTTGGAAAACGGGCACCAGCATCGGCTTTCGCGATGCCTGGGCGGTTGGTGTTACGCCGAAATATGCCGTGGGCGTGTGGGTGGGCAATGCTGACGGAGAAGGGCGCCCCGGCCTCATCGGAGTGGAAATGGCAGGGCCGGTGCTGTTCGATGTCTTCGAGATCTTGCCCAGCGACGGCCATTGGTTCGAACCTCCATATGATGACATGGTGCGCGCTGCTGTATGCCGTCAAAGCGGGTACCGCGCCGGGCCGTATTGCGAAGCCGACAGCGCCTGGATGCCGCGCAAGGGACTGCACGCACCTACCTGCTCCTATCACCAGTGGCTCCACCTGTCGGCTGATGGCCGCTGGCAGGTGAGCACCGCATGCGCCGATCCGGCGAGCATGCAGCATCGCTCCTGGTTTGTGTTGCCGCCTCTTCAGGAATACTACTACGCGCGCCGAAACCCAGCCTACACCCCACCGCCACCGCTGCACCCCAATTGCCGCCAAGCGGCAGGTGCCGATGAGCACCGCCCTATGCAATTCATCTACCCACGCGACCTGCGCCGCATTTATGTGCCCATTGACTTGGACGGCACACCCAGCCGCGTGGTGTTCCAGATCGCTCATCGGCGCCCAACTACGGAAGTCTTCTGGCATATGGACGGCGAATACCTAGGCAGCACCCGCCACTTTCACCAGATGGCACTCTTCCCGCCGCCCGGCATGCACGTGCTGACTGTCGTGGACGAAGAGGGCTACCGCTTGGAGCAACCCTTCGAAATCACTGGCCAAAAGCAGCGCTAAAAGCGCAGCAGCCGATGTACCGCGCGGTCGTGGGGCGTTTCGACGGAGAACTGCAATACGCCCTTGGTGTTGCTTAGAGCGGCCGCATCTAAGCGAACGACGTGGGTGCCTTCGGGCAAATAGATGCTTCGCTCCCACAACAGCCGCCCCGTTGCATCGTGTACGCGCAGGGTGGTCTGTGCCTCTTTGGGCAGGTGCACATACACTTGCGTCCACTGGTCGAAGGGGTTGGGCTGGCTGCGCAGGGCAAGGCCAGAGGCCTGGAAAAGGGCGTGTGGATACTCTTCCTCTTCTGATGCATTGCGTAAGGTCAGCGACTCATCGGCGGCGAACGTTTTGTTGAAACGCAAGCGGGTGGAGAGCACCTCTAACGTATGTTCGCTGTATGCCTCTGTAGGTGTGGGGGTATTCGCCAAGGTGATAAGACTCCTCAGGCGCCCAGACTGCAGGGCGCGAGCCCGTATGTGAAGCACTGGACGGGTAGCCGCCTCAAACGGGCCGCCCCAGCTGAAGGTCATGCGGCGCCCCCCTGCTGATATGTGGTAATGCGAGGAGGTAAAGGTAGAGGTGGGTAGCACCGATAGGATTTCCATGCCCGGAAATTCCAGAGTCCCTTGTATGCCCGCAACGGTGCTTTCTCCCTGAAGGGCAATGTCTATCAGCTCACCCTTGCGCACGAAGCGGTCTTCTACCTCCCAGTGCCACACTGGTTTGTGGCGTTCTTCTATGGCGCCAGCGTGCAGGCTCAACTTCACGCTGTTATTGACGTCGCCTACCTTTATGGCGATGAAGTGCAAGGAGTCAGGAGCGGTGATGGACGTGGGGAGCACCTCCAGGAAAGGATCGAGAGGATCGGGAAAGACGTATGCCGCCGGGATAGCCCACCAAGAAGGCGACTTGGGTAGTTCTGTGTAAATGTTCAGGATGAGTCGGCGCAGTTCGAGCACGTCGAATGTCGTTACAGAACGCGAGCCGTTGGCGTCGCCAGCAGCAATGCGATAAGGCGAGGGAAGGGTATCCAGCGCCAGAATGTGCCTGTTGATCAGCACCAAATCCAACGTGGTTACACCGTTCAGGTAGTCGTCGTTAAAAAAGACAGGATGAGCGGTGTAGATAGAGCCAGCAGGCACTTCAAAGGAAAACTCACCTTTACTATCGGTGAGAAGCGAAAGGTTGATAGGTTCCTGCAGCGGTGTTTGGCCGCTGACAATTATGGGCACATTGGGCACTCCTGCACCTGACTCTATGCGAACGCTGCCCGCCACCTGTTCTGTAGGTGGTGCGCAAAGGTTGGGAGATGAGCCTACTACGATAGTGCGCTCACAGAGAGTAGCATTGCCACAGATATCGCTAACACTCCACTCTATGCGGTGGGTGCCCTTGGGCAATTTGGGCGGTGTAATGCCATTGGATGATTTCCACACTACTCGCGTGTAAAGGGTGTCTCCGCTGATATGTTTCTCTGTATCAAAGCGATATTTTTCTGCGCCTGGCACATTTCTTCTATCAAAATCCAGTGGTGTGCCGCTGGCGTATTGTGGGCTATTGATATTGTTGTACAGAATAACGCCGCTCGGCAGTGCGGGGGCGTTCTGACTGGTGATAACAGACTCTGGAGTGCCGTCTCCATCCACGTCTATGTATAGAACGTAGGAGACGGTTATATCAGCCCCGCTACATTCGTCGCGAGCGGCAATAGACAGCTCGACTTCTGCTTCGCAGAGGTCGAGATTGTTTAGCACCCACAGGGAAGTGTCTCCAACAGTAACATCGTCGAACGTCAGGGAGGTCTGAGTACATTCTACTGAAGGCAGATCATTGTCAACAACCCATATAAATTGAGTGTACAGATAGCCTCTTCCCTCTTCCAACCAAAAAGTGCTGAAATCTGTCGGTGGTTCTCCTGGGGCAACAGTCATATTGGAGGCCTTCCACAGACCCGTAGCTGTTGGTGCGGAGACAATAGGGCCTTCCAGATTGGCTGGGTGGCCAAAGGAAGGGTTGGGCTGAGGATTGGGAACCACTACAAATTCAATATCGTCATAGCAGCGGTTATACACCCGCCAGGTGCGCTCCAACACGTAGCAGACCAAGGTAGAGGGCACAATGCGCTCTTCATAGAGTTCTATCACCACATCATCGCAGCCTTCGCTGAGAATAGAAGGCACTGTGGGCGTATCTGGGCCATTACAGTCGAATACAACCAGGTCGTTCGGGAAATGAACGAAGAAGCGGTAGTCAGCTTCTCCCGTGATTTTCTGGGTGCAGGAGGCGCTATCACCGTGTTCGTCAAACACCTGAAAAATGCGGAGCAATACGCCGCTGCCACACGACCACCGGAAGTCGGTAGTATCTAAAACGACTGCTACAGAGTCTGTGCCACAGGAGAAAAAGGCTTCTCCATAAGTGGCTAAGGTAGCGTCGAAGTCAGCGCAGGCGATGGTAACATCGGCGGGTGCTTCACATCGGGGTGGGTGAGGGTTTTGCACTTGCACGCGCACCTGACACTCGGCGTAATGGCCAGAGGCGACGGTATCAGCAACAGGGCCGGCGGGTATTTCGGCGTCGTAAACCCGCAAGGTGGCGTCGAACTCCGCCCCCAGATCAGCGCAACAGACACGGAGGAGGTCATCCCACAGATGGCCCAACGTGTCGCAAGTTGTGGGGCTGGTGCGCCTGACCTTGAATTTCAGCGTGTGGCAGCTATCTGTTGAACCCGCATCGAAAAGAGCCACCGGGGCCGAGCCGAGACCAGCTGAGTCCAGTAATATGACGACGAGCGAGTCGCACAGAGCAGTAGGCGGCTGTTGGTCGCGCACGTCCAGCAGGAAGTGGCATACGGTGGCGTTCTCGCATTCGTCGTAAGCCACCAATTTCATGGGCAACAGCCCGGTGTTGAAGTCTGTCAGTTCGCCAAAAATAGCCAACGTATCTAAGCGTGTGGAGTCGTTGTCGGTGTAGTCAGATAGTGCGGCCAGGAGTGTGTCAGCATCGCTGTTCCATATGAGCATAGCCCGTAAGATAGGCGAACAGGGGTCCGAAAGCACCCAATCGGGTAAGTCCACTGTGCCCACACATCCAGGCTCTTGTAACACGGCACCTCTAACCGGAAGACAGTTCACTACTGGGCCTGCCGTGTCTATGACTTCAATGATTTGCTCGCCAACGAACTTCTCAGCGTCGGGGTCTCCCGCTTGGCATCCGTTGCTTACTGTCCAAAGGCGTTTTAGTAAATGAGCGCCACCGCAAGTGGGCAGCTCCGTGTCGGTGTACTCCAGTTCCAAGTCGCACGCATTGGACGCCCCTATGAGATAGCGCCGCGTGCCTACTTGGAAATATGGCCACCCTAATGCTGTCGGCGCTGTGGACGACTCGCACGACACCGTAGTATCCTCGGGCGCCTGTGCTTCACTTGCGCTGCGCAATAGGTTGATGTTTTGCACACAGGAAGAGAAATTGCCCTGTTTATCGCCTACCGTCCAAAAGCGACGAATACGCCCTGCCAGCAGGGCAGAGTCGCAGCTGTAGGATTGGTGTACATCCGTGAACAGAATACTCACCTCACCAGGGCAGCCTTCAAAAATATCCGGGAAGCCTGCGGCAATGCCCAAACTGTCGCGCAAGAATGTCGGCGTCAGGTGGGCTACCGGTACAACACACGGCACATTTATGTCCACACAGGTCAGCTGAGGCGGCGTAGTATCCTGTACGGCAATGAAAGTAACCAAGCACTCCACACCAAGCAGGCTGTCGTGAACAGCGATGTAGTAGGTCTTGCCCAAATCGCTGTAGTCAAACACCAAGGAGTCCTTGCCTGAGTCAGGAGGCAAGTGCACCCAGGCCCTGATCTTTTCTGGGCAAGAATGATATCCGGGCGCTACCAAGTCCAGTACATTCAGTTTGGTCGTGCACTGCGGCCCCAGATAGAGATAGGCCGGATCAGGAAGGCAGTTTATGCCCGTGTATGGCTGAGCCGCTACTCGCACGGTAAACTGGCATGTGGCCGTATTACCCGAGGAGTCTGTAGCGATGAAGAGGTTGGTCGTAGTGCCAAAGGGAAATTTGGCCCCGGAAGGCAGCCCACTCTCCTGGACGACCATGAGCGTATCTGTGCCGTCAAAAGCGAGTACCTGGTAGGTGTATGACGCCGTGCAGGAGCCTTTCGGAAAGTAGATCACAGTGTCTGGCGGACACACGATGGAGGGTGGAATGGTGTCTGAAGCCGACGCGTACTTGCCGTATGGTTCGATGGCATGGGCTGCACAAGGGCTGCTGCAAAAGAGAAGAAAAGTGCCGATTAAACTTGAAAAAGTCGCAGGGATGGCGGGTATCCACTGTTTCATAGAGCGTCGCTTTTATGAAGAAAGGTTTATGGAATGGTAGAAACTTGTCTCTCGTGTGAAGGCGGCAAGAAACGGGCCAAGCGATTGGCACATTTGCGATACAATGGCAGAGGGTGGCTCCACCCATTCAAGAACAAAGGTATTGGTTCACAAAGGCTGTAGTTCGTGCTGCTGTTGACAGCCTCCTGTCATTTTGGTGATTTTTTAGCCTTGGCGTAAGGCCATTACCCTAAGGCCCCGCTAAGTAGCCGTCAGTGTGAAGCGTAGGAGAGCAGACAATGCGGCTTTTTCGCGGGGCTATTGGCATGTGAGCATCTACCTTTGTACATCTTCCACTGCGTAGCTCTATCTATGTCCTATGTCTGATGTCGTTTTTTACCCGGAGCAATCTTCTGTAGCAGAGGCTAATATAGCGTTGCTGGAGCCTTATGAGCCATCTACTGACAAGCCGTGGAATGCGCAACGGGTAGCCCATTTGTACCGCCGCCTGGGCTTTGGAGCCACTTACGAAGAGATACAACAAGGGCTGAGCATGCACCCTGCGGCACTGGTAGATCACCTGCTCGACCAAGCCTTTGCCTTGCCTCCTCCCGCTCCGCCAGAGCCAGAAGACTGGAGCAACTGGACGACGGCCGACTATGCGGGTAGCTTCACCAAAGCAGAGGAGCACCGCCGCTATTTGCGCCATCGTTGGCTCTCAGAAATGCTAGATGAAGGTGTGCGGGCCAAGATGGCTCATTTCTGGCTTAACCATTTCGTTACCAAAATCTACATCGTCGGCTGTAACTCGTACACCTGGAAGTACTACGAGCTACTCAATCGTTTTGCGCTCGGAGACTTTCGGCAGTTCGTCCTAGAGATGGGCCGAAACCCCGCTATGCTGGTTTTCCTCAATGGCAATATCAACGAAGCGGGCAAGCCCAACGAGAACTACGCCCGAGAGCTGATGGAGCTCTTCACCTTAGGCGAGGGCAACGGCTACACCCAAATGGATGTGGTCGAGATGTCGCGCGCCTTAACAGGTTGGCGGGCCTCTTTCAACGATTGCACACCGCACTACTTCGACCCCTCAAAACACGACGCCGGAGTAAAAACCATTCTGGGTGCCACTGGGCCTTTCGGCTTCGACGAAGCCCATCTGCTCATTTTTGAGCAGCGCCCGCAACAGGTGGCCGAATTTATCGCCGGCAAACTTTATCGGCATTTTGTAGCCCAAACACCAGAACCAAGCGTGATAGAGGACTTGGCCGAAACGTTCCGCAATCACAACTGGGCGCTGCTGCCCGTCATCAAACAACTGCTCAAGAGCGAGCACTTTTTCGAGGAGCGATTTTTCCACGTACAGATCAAAAGCCCACTCGAGTTGCTCATTGGCATTCTCAAGATGTGTGGCGTGCGAGCCAATGAACACATGGAACCAGCCTGGTGGGACGACGTAGCCTTCTGGTTAGACAAACTGGGCCAAACCCTATTTGACCCGCCCAACGTGGCCGGATGGCCTGGGCATCGGGCCTGGATCAACGAAAGCACCTTGGCCAATCGCTGGAAATTTACAGAGTTGCTTACGATGCTCATCGCCAAAAATGAACAGGTGCGCCAACACCTGCGCGCCATGGCCAAGTACCTGACCAACAATAGCAAAGATCCGGCCGTCATTACAGAGGCCCTCATCGGGTTTTTCTGCGGTATCCCTCTCGATGCCATCCGCCAGAGCGCAGCTGTGGAAAACTTCAAGCTTGGCGTACCCGAAAACTACTTCACTGACGGCTCCTGGAACCTCGACTGGGACGAAGCGCCCTATCAGGTGCTGCAACTGCTGCGCTATCTGGCGCGCCAGCCGGAGTTTCAACTGATGTGAGCCGTTGCGAAAGATCAGAAGCACTGTTTGGCGGAAAGGAGCGCACCCAAGAAAAGAGCTGCCACCATGGCCATGGTGAAGGTCCAGCGCATGCCCTCTGTCTTGGGTTCCGGAGCTTCCTCGTAGGCCAAGGGCAATGCGATGCCAGCGCCTTCAGCAACCACGGCATCCATCTCCGCGGCGAGGCGTTGGCGCTCCGTACGCAACAGATTGGCCAGCCCGGGTATGCTGAGCTCGCCCTGGTGGAGGCGCTGGCTGAGTACGGCCAAAGTAACAGGAGCGGCCACCTTCAGTAGCTCTTCTGCGGCAATGGCAGACGTGCCCGACCGCTCTGCCACGGCGGCCCGCACAGCACTGAGGCGTTCGGCAAAGAGCTGCTCGATGAGGCCCAAGGCTTGCCGCGTGCCGGCGTCTGTGTTTGCCGTTTCGTCCAGCAGTTGGCGAGGGCTTTTCAGCAGGTCGTACGGAAAGCCGTGTAGCCCCTCGAAGATGCGGCTCATGGCGCGCGGACGGTTTACATACTGCGACAGCCCGGCCAATATGGCAATGCTCCAGTGTTCGAGGGCAGCTTGAGTGGCTCCCTCTTCTTGGCGAACTCGCTGGGCTATTTGCGCTACAAGGGTGGGATTAAACACTCCCTTTATCTGGTCAAAAACAAAGCGCATGGCGGTGAAAGGTCAGGTGTAGAAAAGAGGGCCTCGCCCAAAACAAGCAAATGGCCGCCCAAAGAAACACCAAAGCGCACGTGCTGGAGAAATGTTGTTGCAGGTTTTGAAATGTGGCAGCGCGCCCTATTTTTGGCCATATCATGGCCGAGCGAAACAAGTTGCAAAAATTCACGGCGTTTGCCAGTACGCTGCTGCCCCACGAAACGGGCTACCTGCTTAGCGTGCAGCATTTTGACGACAAGGCCAAACTGGCCATCTTGCAGCGCGTGGATGAAAACTGTCGAAGCGTACATACCTTCACGCCCTATGATGAGACGCTCGATAAGCGCAAGTACTCCAACCTCAAACAGTGGATACAGGAGCGCCTGCGAGCCGTAGATGTGGACGCTGAGTACGAGTGGTTGCTCAGCGCCGAGTACGACATCGAAACCGACCGCATCGCTCCTGACGTCGAAGCGCGCTTGCTGGAGCACTTCCGCCGCACTACACCACAGGCTTATCATTTTGTCAAATGCTACGAACTGGCCTTGCTGTACCGGCATTACTTGCTCATTCGGATGCGCTACGAAGAACACCGCGCCGTCGAGGCGTTTCTGGACACTTACCGAAGCGCTTACGAGCGCGCCCGCAGCGTGCGCGAGCGCCTTCACCAGGCCACACAAGACATCGTGCGCCATTATGCCGACCCCAGCGCCCAGAGCATGCACTGGGAGGCCGAACTAACGGAGGTTTTCTACGACGAAACCCTCGACGGCTGGAACCGCTACATGGCCTTGGTGCGCCTCACCTTTATTTATTTATTACAACTACCGCCGTTTCGAACCACTCCGCCAAAAATATGCAGCGCTCGATGACATGTTCCTCAAAGGACAGTACTACTCGCGGCGATTGCTCATCAATTACTACGGCAATCGGCTCTTGCTGCACGTCCAATTCCAGGAGTACGACGAAGCAGAATACTACGGCTACCTCTCTATTCGAACCAAGACAGCCGATTACGTGCACTACGTCAACAACCTGTGTGCAGTGCTCTTGCGGCGCAAGAAATACGAGGAAGCCCTCCGTGTCATGAAGGCAGCACTTCCCGAGAGCCGCACTACACACAGCTTTCACAACAAAATCGGTTTTGTAGCCCATTACCTGCGCTGTCTCAATCGGACAGGTCAGCCCCACGCCGCTGCGCAATACGCCGATGTATGCCTGCGCGCTTTCCGCAAGCAGATTTTTGCGCACCGGTGGCATGCTTTCTTTTCTGCTTACTTGGAAGCCCTCGTTTTACAGCGACAACATGGGCGGGCATTGCGCATCATCGGACGCTATCAACTGCTCGAGCGAGACCGAGCGTATGCCGCCAAGTCTGCCTATTTGCCTACTATCCCTCTCCTGTATGCCGCAGCTGCATGGAGCAAGGGCATAATGAAACACCAGAAAGTAGAGCAGGTCATTCGGAGCGCTCTGGAGAGCTGCGCCAACCAACCCGAAAAACTAAGCCAGCTGCAAGCCATGCTGGATGACCTCAAAGACCATTTGCCCAACCCAAACAACCGGTGATCATCGCTTCGGGCGGTACATGGGCAGATCCACCACTCCCAGCCGTTGCAGAAAGTGCCCTACCGATACCCGCAACACGCCCAAACCGTACTTGAGGCTGCGGCGAAAGTTGATGCTGGAGGCCTCTTCAAAGTACTTGGTAGGGCAGGTTACCTCCGCAATGTCGAAGCCCGCGTAAATGATCTGCGAGAGCATCTCGTTGTCAAAAACAAAATCGTCCGAGTTCTGCTCGTAGTTAATGGTTTCCAGCACTTGGCGGCTAAAGGCGCGGTAGCCAGTGTGATATTCTGACAGCTTGTAGCGCACCAGCAGGTTTTGGGCAAAAGTGAGGAAGCGGTTAGCGACGTATTTGTATAGCGGCATGCCGCCCCTGAGGGCGCCCATGCCCAAGATGCGCGATCCCAGCACCACAGGATAGAGCTCTTCGCCGATGATGTTGACCATAGCAGGAATGAGCTTGGGTGTGTACTGGTAGTCGGGGTGCAGCATGATGATGATGTCGCCACCGATTTCTAAAGCTTTGTTGTAGAGCGACTTTTGGTTGCCGCCGTAGCCCTTATTGCGCTCATGCACGATGATGTGCCGAATGCCCAGTTCGCGCGCTTTTTCCACCGTTTGGTCGCGGCTATGATCATCGCAGAGGATAACCTCATCCACCAGTTCAAAAGGGATTTCCCGATAGGTTTGCTCCAAGGTTTTTGCTGCGTTGTAGGCGGGCAATACGACAACGACCCTTTTTCCTTTGTACATACGAGTTTGTGGCAGGGCTGAGTATCAGGTAGTGGGTTAGGCGGTTTCGGTCTTGTCGTCGTCCGGGCGGAGGCTTTGCTCAGCGCCCTCCGAGGCGGCTTCCTCTGCAGCCTCGCGTTGCAGGCGCTCAAAAATGCCGTACTCGAGCATGTAGTAGAACCACCGCAAGCACTTCTTGATATCGGCGATATGCACTCTGTAGCGGTCGTGCTCGGGCAGTACCTGCGCGAAATACTCGCGAAGTGCTTCACTGTTGGCGTCCACGGGCGGCAGCGGCACCGTTTCCCGCTTATCCAACATGCGCTGGAAGACATCTGCTATCGGGATGCTGCCATCTTCGGTATCGGTGTAAATGGCGATGGTGGCCAGTGGCATAACCTGCTGTTGGCGCGTGGCCACAAAGCGGGTGCGCTTTTCCTTTGCGTCTTCTATGATCACGCCGCCAGGACGCGCAACGACCAGACGGTGTACGCCTGGAGTCCCAGAAATGACAATGTACTTATCTAACTTCATAGCGATTTCGGGCGCGAAGGTAGGCAGAATTGGATTTGCGTCTCTGGCACACCCAAGCGAGCAGAGGGCACCGCTATTTTCTGAAAAAATGGCTGGCCTCGTTCGCACTCACGCCGATACTACGACTGCGCCGCTGCGACGGGTGTTTTTTGGGAAAAAACGGCCCGGAAGCTCCTGCTTGATGACCTTCTGGCGCACTTGCGGCCGCCGAGCTCCGCCCTTAGGTCTTGCACGCGCCCGTCCCGCTCTTGGCCTCGGCTAATGACGTAGCGGCGTGTTGGTGTCTCCGCCACGGCAGGCGCAGAGCTGCGAGGCTGAGCTCCGAGCTCTCCAATTTTAAGTGCTCACCCGTGCGGTTAGCTACAACACGGGTGAGCACGTGTCTCCCCTAATCTCAGTGCTTCACCACCTGCCCGTAGGCGCGCTGGCCGTCGCTGACGACTTGCCACACGTACACGCCCTTGGGCAGGGCCTCTAACGGCAGCCACAACTGCTGCGCGCCCATCGGCAGCACCCACGAGCGCACCAAGCGGCCATCCCAAGAGAAAAGCTCCACCTGACCCTCCACAGCAGCAGCCTGCGCCAACACCAACCAAGTGCCCTCAGCGGCCGGGTTGGGCTGCACCTTGGCGGCCGGGCCATCGGCCGCAGTGGCTTCGCTGCTGCTGACCCTGACGCTCACCACGATGGGCGGCGTTACCAACTGACAGCCGTTGGCGTCGGTGATGGTGGCCACGTAGGTGCCCGGCCTCAAGCCCAGCAGGTGCATGCCCGAACCGCCATTAGACCACTGCACGGAGTAGCCTCCAGCCCCGCCGCTGAGCGACAGCAGGATGGAGCCATTGGCCAAGGTGGAGTCGGTGGCGTCAGTAACGAAAACCTGAGCGCTCAAGGGCACAGGGTCGCTCAAGGGCAGCGCCCAGCCCACTTGGCATCCGAAGGCATCGGTAAGGGTGCCCGTGTACAGCCCCGGGCCGAGGGGGCCTATGGTGGGCGTGTTGGCGCCTGCCGGATGGCTCCACGCCCAGGAGAAGGGCGCCTTGCCGTTGTTAGGCGCGATGGTCAGGTATCCATCGGCGCTACCCGGGCACCGGATGGGCTGGGCGTCAATGCGGATGCTCAGCGAGCCGGTGCGCTCCACCTTGACGGCGGCGTTGGCCGTGCATCCGAAGGCGTCGGTAAGGGTAACGGAGTAGATGCCCGGCGGCAGGTTGGTCAGCAGGCTATCGGAGCCGGCAGGCGCCCACTGGAAGGAGAAGGGCGGCGTGGCTTGGCTGACGGCAACGGTGGCCGAACCGCCTAAGGTGTCGCCGCAGACGACGGGCGTGGCGATGGGCGTCAGTTGCGGAGGCGCCTCGGTAACGGTGGCGGAAAAGGTGGTAGAGGCCCCTCTGGCGTCGGTGAGGGTGAACAGGTAGGTTCCGGCCCTCAGCCCTGAGAGGCCCGTGCCGCTTTGATTTCCGGAAGTCCAGACGATGTCGAAGGGCGGACAGGCCTCTCGGGTGAGGATGCTGATGTGCCCGCTGGGAGCGCCGTTGCAGGCCGGCGAGACCACAGGTGGTTCCGTCAAGGAGGGCGCCTGGGTTTCGTAGGGGCCGATGTCCACGCGCGGGCCGAAGATGCGAGGCCGTCCGTCGAGGTCAAAGTCGCCGAAGGCGTGGTCGTTGTTGCCGGCGTCCACCAAGGGCGAGCAAGCCTGGAGCCTGAAGTCGGCGCTGTCGGCATTGACGAACATAGGGTCTATGCCGCTGAGGATGCCCGGCCCAAGGGTTGCACCTGTGAGCGAGGTGTCCATGTTGGCGAAGAAACTGTGGTTGACCACAGTGGGATAAGAGCCGAGCAGCATCTTCGCATTGGAGAAGATGCAGTTGTTGGCACTGAGACCTATCCCGGGGTTTACAACTCTTGCTTGCTCGCCCAGCCATAGGGCGGTGTTATTTAGATACAGTGAAAGAGGAGATATAATATAACAAAATACTCCATCTAAAAGAGGAGCTACAATTTCAGAATTATTAGAGTTGTTCTGAAATAAGACATTTTTTA
>FWWM01005248.1_pt1 | contig 27465 bp, 31 predicted proteins | sample 2228351 | NCBI WGS metagenome assembly FWWM01 (sample SAMEA103939774, study PRJEB20133) | metagenome | reverse complement strand
CGGTATGGGGGCGCTCTTTCGCTCTGGAACCTGGCCCTGGTGCTTTTGTTCGGTTGCTCCTTGGTTTCCTTCCTGGACACGTGCCACGCGGCCTGAAGCCTTTTCTCAACAGCCTCACGCGGGCTTGACGGCGAGCCCGCTCTCAGATATTCTAAATTTCGCAATGAGTGAAGAAGACAAGCTGTTCGCCCTGCACGCGGAGGTCTGCCGGACCCTGGGGCACCCGGTGAGGCTGAAGATGGTGTACCTGCTGGACGGGGCCCCGCGCTCGCCCGGGGAGCTGGCCGCGGTGCTCGGCCTGTCCCCCGCCAACATCTCCCAGCACCTGGCTGCGCTGCGCTCCGTAGGCGTGGTGGAGGCGCAGCGCCGGGGAACGCGCCTGCTGTACCGGCTCGCTAGCCCTGAGGTGGCCCGGGCCTGTGAGGTGATGCGGCGGGTGTTGCTCGGCCGCCTGGAGCGGGAAAGCCGCGTACTCTCCCTGAAGAGCGCGTCGCGGGCACGGGGGATAGCGGCGGGACGGTCGGTCCGGAGGAGGACGTCGCCGTAAACCGAGAGGACGTCACGGGCAGATAGCAGGCTGCCTGACGGTTCGGGCGTCCGGGAGGTGCGCCCGTGAGCAAGACGCTGTTCATCCTCAACGACCCGCCCTACGGGAACGAGCGGACCTACAACGCCCTGCGCCTGGCACTTTCCCTGGCGAGGCGGGAGGGGGAGGAGGTCCGGGTGTTCCTCATGGGGGACGCGGTCGCATGCGCGAGGGCGGGGCAGCAGACCCCGGATGGCTACTACAACCTGGAACGCATGCTGCGTGCGATCGTCAACAGGAGGGGCGAGGTCGGCGTGTGCGGCACGTGTATGGATGCCCGAGGGATCGCCGCAGACGAGCTCACGGAAGGGGCCCGACGCAGCTCGCTGGACGAGTTGACCGAGTGGACCCTGTGGGCGGACCGGGTGTTGGTCTTCTGAAAGGAGGACGTGGTGAAGGCGGGCACGGTGGTCGTCCTCGGCGGGGGTGTGGGAGGGCTGGTGGCAGCCCGGGAGCTTCGCAGGCGCCTTTCCCGGGAGCACCGGGTGGTGTTGGTCGAACGGCAGCTCCGGCACGTCTTCTCCCCCTCGTTGCTATGGCTAATGGTGGGCGCGCGCAGGCCTGAACAGATCACCCGGGACATCGGCTGGATTGCCCAACGGGGCGTCGAGGTGGTCCCGGGTGAAGTCCGGGCCGTCGACCCCGAGCGGCGGGTGGTGGAGACCAGCCGCGGAACGGTAAAGGCCGATGCCCTCGTGGTCAGCCTAGGGCTGGAGCGTACCCTGGACCCGGTACCCGGCGCAGCGCAGTACGCCCACGAGTTCTACTCGCTGGAAGGCGCCGATCGTCTGCGCCAAACGCTGCAGCGCTTCCCCGGAGGCACCGTCGCCATCGCCGTTCTGGAAACGCCCTACAGCTGCCCGGCTGCGCCCTACGAAGCGGCCCTGCTCCTGGACGCGTTCCTCCGCCGGAGGGGGCGCTCCTTTCAGGTGGCGGTCTACACGCCGGAGCCGTACCCCATGCCCACGGCGGGGCCCGCGGTCGGGCAGGCGCTGCGGGCCATGCTGGAACAGCGAGGCATTCGCCTTCGGTCCCAGGTGAGGGTGAAGGAGGTGAGGGAGGGCACCCTCGTCCTCTCCGACGGGAGCGAGGCCCCGTATGACCTGCTGGTCGCCATCCCCGTCCACCGGGCGCCCGAGCCGGTGCGGAACTCTCCGCTCGCTGGACCGACCGGTTTGATCGCCGTGGACGGCGCAAGCCTGCAGACGCGCTTCCCTCAGGTTTGGGCCATAGGCGACGTGGTGAGCCTACCCCTGCCCGGGCGTTTCCAGCCTGACGCACCTCTTGCGTTACCCAAGGCGGGTGTCTTCGCGCACCGCCAAGCCGCCGTGGTGGCCGACCACGTGGCGGCGCACCTGGAGGGCCGCCGGCCGACTTCCCGCTTCGACGGCGTGGGCTTCTGCTTCGTGGAGGCCGGGGACGGACGGGCCGGCTTCGGGGTGGGGCGGTTTCTTGCCGAGCCTGCTCCCCGGGTGCGGTTGTTGTCACCCGCCCGGCGCTGGCACTGGGGCAAGGGGTTGTTCGAACGGGCCTGGCTGGCGTGGGTGGAAGGCAGGGCGTGGGGCGAAGCCATGTTGCGTGTCATGGACACCTGGGCGGAGCGCTACCTGGCCGAAGTCTGAGCATCCGGGAAAAAACAAAGTTATGCAGGCTGCCTTGGTCACCTCCTCGAACGAGCCCGAGACCGTGTGAGCCGCGTTTCGGCTGGGTGTCTTTCGCCCTCAAGCGGGGACCCGGCCAGTGGCTACGCCGTCAGGGGTTCCCCCGAATGGGGGTGACGACCTCCCCCGATTGGGGGTTGCGGGCACCTGGCGCCCCGGGTAAAAAAATTTTAGTAAAATAGCCGCTGAGGTGGTTGCGCGATGGCCACGGGCGGGATCAAGCCAGACCAAGTTTTGGACTGTCGAGGCCTCCTCTGTCCGCTCCCCGTCATCAAGACCAACAAGGCCATCAAGTCGCTGGCGGCCGGGCAGGTGCTGGAGATGTGGGCCACCGATCCTGGGTCGAAGCCGGACATATTGGCCTGGTGCAGGCAAACGGGCCACGAGCTGCTGGAGGTCCACGAGGAGAACGGGGTGTACCGGTTCCTCATCCGGAAGACCGCTTAGCTCACGATATTTGGACGCGTCAGGTGGGTGATGGACAGTGTCTGACTTCCGTGCGGCGGGATGACGTGTCGGGGAGGTGAAGCCGTGGGCCGGTGGAGCGCGGTAGTACTGGCAGTTGTGCTGAACGGCTTTTTGGTCGGGCAGATGCTGCTCGTGCGGGGTTCCGCGGTGCCCGTGAGCGCAGTGGAGGTGCGGGAGGAGGAAACCGTGCTGCGGCGGTCGGTGCGGGCAGGGGAGCGGACGGTGATGGAGGTATCCACCACGGGGCTGGTGGAGGTGGTGATCTACGAGCACCAAGGGAACTCAGGGGAGCTTGCGGAGTTCCAGGCAGGGCGGGTGCCGCGCACCGCGAAGGTGTTTAGCAACCTCCAGGAGCTGAGCTACCCGCTGAGCAGCGTATCGGGTTCGGAGTTCTTCGTGCGGATACGACACGTGCGGGCAGGTCAGACGCGGGTGCGGTACGTGACGGGGACGATAGACGAGGCCATGGGCCAGCTGCGGAAGGGAAAGGAGCTGGTGCGGAACCGCGGGACGGTGCGGGTGGACGGGCGGCAGTTCATGGCTTTATACCAGCTGGTTCCGGGGACGGTGGTGCAGGTGGAGGTCCAGGGTGGGCGCGGGGTAGTTGGGGTGCTGAAGACCCGGGACTACCTGGACGTCCGGGACGGGCGGGCGGCGCTGGTGAGCCGGTGCAGGCCCGCGGAGTGCATGGAGACGTCTTCGGGGCGGACGAGCTTGGAGCTTGCGGTACAGGACTACGATGACCGGTACCTGGTGGTGGAGGGGGAAGGTCTGGTGGTTACCTACCGGGTGGTGGCGACCCCGGAGGTGCTGAACTACATCTCGAGCTGCACGTGAGGAGGTGGTGGGGATGGAGCGACTGACCCGACGGCAGGCGCTGAAGGTCTTAGGCGGGGCCGCGGTGGCGGCGGCCGCGGGAGGATTGGGAGACGGGCTGCTAGGCTGGGCGGTAGCCCAGGAGCCAAGGAGGGCGCTGCTGCCGCGTCCGACCCGGCGGGTGGTGATAATAGGCTGCGGGATCAGCGGGGCCATGTGCGCGCGGACCCTGCGGAAGCTCGCCCCGGACGTGGAGGTGGTGGTGCTGGAGCGCAACCCCAGCTACGTGTCGGGGCCTTCGCACGTGGACTACTTAGTGGGGCTGGAGGACGCCAAGCGGGTGACGGTGACGTTTGACGGGCTCGTGCGGGACGGGGTGAAGGTGCTGCGGGCGAGCGCCACAGGGGTAGAGCCGAGGAAGAACCGGGTACTGACAGACCGGGGGTTTGTGGAGTACCAGGCGCTGGTGGTGGCCACGGGGCTGGTGACCGCAGAACACGAGATCCGAAACCTGCTGGAGCACAGGAGGCTGAGCCCCCACGCGTGGACGTGGGCGGGGACGCTGGAGCTACGGCGGGCGGTGGAAGCGTTTAGGGGAGGGACGTTCGTAATCAGCGTGCCACCTCCGCCGTACAAGTGCCCGCCCGGTCCGTACGAGATCGCGTGCCTGGTGCAGGAGTACTGGCAGCGGAAGGGCGTGCGGGCGGAGGTGGTGGTGGTAGATGCCAACGACCGGCCGCAGCCGCCCCTGCTGGCGGACCTGTGGAGGCGGGTGCTGGCGGACCGGGGGATCGTCTACAAGCCCAGCTTCAAGGTAGTGGAGCTGGACCCGACGACCCGCACCCTGATCTCCGACCGGGGCGAACGTCAGCGGTTCGACCTGGCCAGCGTGATCCCGCCGCAGCGGGCGCCCCTGTTCGTGGAGGAAGCGGGGTTGGGCGCTCCCTTTATCCCCATCGACCCCGCTACGTTCCGCAGCCGGACCCACGGGAACGTGTACGCGGTGGGGGACGTGGCGGGTTCCCCGTACACCAAGAGCGCGTTTACGGCCTTCCTGCAGGGCCGCAACGCCGCCTACCACATTGCCCGGGCCCTGGGCAGGGACCGGGGAGACCCAGACCCGGTGTTCAACCAGTGCTGGCCGTATGTGTCCAGCAAGGAGGCGATGCTGGTGGAGGTGGCGTGGGACAAGGAGGGCCGGGCGATTCCTGCGCGCACCCGTACCGCGGGACCCGCGGCCCGGCACGTGAAGGACCGTAAGCAGTGGGAGTACGGGATCCTGCGGGCTGCGTACGGATGAGGGGCTACCTGGTCGTACCGCTGGGGCTGGTGGTGTTCGGGCTTGCTGCCTGAACGGCGGTGGCTACGTTGCCCGTGCTGCAGGGCCGGGGCCAACTCCAGGTGGTGCACGTGACCGCGGAGCCCGGCCTGCGCTTCGGCGGCGGGGTGCCGGCCCCGACCCTGCGGGTACGGGCAGGGCGGCCGGTGCGGCTGGTGCTGGAAAACCGGGACAACGTGCAGCACGACCTGTGGGTGGTCGGGGCAGACGAGCGCGCGCCGTACCTGGAGCCTGCCTTCCCGAACGCCAAGACGCCCCTGGTGGATCCTGGCCAGCGGGTGGAGATCCAGTTCACCCCCACCCTGCCGGGCCGCTACCGGTACGTGTGCACGGTGCCCGGCCACGAGGCCACCATGCGCGGGGAGTTGGTGGTGGAGTGAGCCAGCCTGCGCTCGCGGTGCTGGTGTTGGCCGCCAGCGGGCTCACCGCGGCGGTGGCGTGGCGGTTGGGCCTGGGATCCGCTGCGGGCCTGTTCCTGCTGGGCCTGGCGTACGGGTTTGTGTTCCAGCGCAGCCGCCTGTGCTTTGCGTCGGCGTTTTACGGGAACCGGGTCCTGCTGCGGGGGATCCTGCTGAGCCTGGCGGTGGCCTCCGTGGGCTCGGCGGCGGTGGTGGCCCTGGGGTGGAACCGCCCGCCCCGCCTGCCCTTCGGGCTGCACACCCTCGTCGGGTCCTTCATGTTCGGGTTCGCCATGCCCTTCGCGGGAGGCTGCATGACCGGGACCCTGTACCGCCTGGGTACCGGGCAGCCCAAGTCGTTGGCTGCCTTCCTCGGGATCCTGGTGGGCAACGGACTCGGCGCCGCCTACGCCTGGCCGGTGACCGAGCGACTGATGGCCTGGGGGAGCCGGTTCTCCCTGGCGGAGGCCGTAGGCGTGTGGCCGGCCACGCTGGGGAACCTGGCCGCCCTCGCGGTCCTGTTCTGGGTCCTGCGGCCTTCCGGGCACCAACCGGAAGGTGCGCTCCGTCCTTCCTCCCTGCTGCAGGCCCCCTGGCCCGCGTGGCTGGGCGGAGCTGTGTTGGCGGGGTTGTTCACCGCCCAGTTCGCCTCCCACTCCGCCCTGGGGATCCAGCTGCCCCTGGCCCGGTTTTCCCTTTGGGTGGCGCAGTCTGCGGGGGCTGCCACCGACCGGCTCAGCTGGACCACCTTTTGGGGTGCGCGGCTGCCTGCATTGGACCCCGGCTTCCACCTGGACGTAGGCCTGGTGTTGGGTAGCCTCACCGCGGCCCTCCTGGCCCGGGAGTTCGCGGGGTTCGGGCCCTGGCGGGCCAAGGACGCCCTGGTGGGCTTCCTGGGCGGCCTCTGGATGGGGGTGGCGGTGTGGGTAGCGGTGGGCTGCAACGTCTCGGGGTTCTTCAGCGCCGTGGCCACCCTGCGGGTGGAAGGCTGGCTGTACGCCCTGGGCCTGTACCTGGGCGCCCGCGCGGGCCTACAGGCCCTCTCCGCCCTGGTCGCCCGCGGGATCCTATGACGCGTCTGCTGACGGGTCCGTACCTTGGAATGGCCCGAAGCGCACAGGTCTGATCTTCGGAGCGCGTGTTCGCGATTGTTCGCAACTGCATTCTCCCCACCGACCTCTACTACCAGGTCGAAGAGCACCTGTGGGTGCGCGTGAACCCGGACGGCACGGCGACCGTTGGCCTGACCGACGTTGCGCAGACGGTGGCCGGCGGCATCCTCCACGTGAGTTTCAAGAAGGTGGGGCGAGACTATGCGAGGGGCAAGACGGTTGCCGTGATCGAAAGCGGAAAGTGGCTGGGCGTCGTACGCACGCCGCTTTCGGGCCGGTTGGTCGCCGTCAACGAACGCCTGGCCCAGGATCCCCGTCTGGTCAACCGGAGCCCCTATCGAGCGGGTTGGCTGGTGCAGGTGGAGCCGTCTGATCTATCCGGAGAACTGCCCCTGTTGCTGACCGGTGACGCGGCGGTGCGGGCCTACGAACGGCTGATGGCCGAACGGAACCTGGACGATTGCGTACACTGTGAGGGGTACGAGCTGCCATGAGCGAGCGGCGCGTGACGCTACAGGTGTTCACTCACCCCGTATGCCCCACTTGCCCCAGGGCGATCCGCATGGCCCAGGAGCTTGCCGCCCAGCGGCCCGAGGTGGAGGTGCGGGTTGTAAGCCTCGCCGGTGAGCGGGGGCGCGAGGAAGCACGGGAGGCGCAGGTGCTGAGCGTGCCCACCATTATCGTCGGCAGTGGAGTGAGGCGTTTTGTGGGCGTGCCGCGGTGGAGTGACCTGGTGGAGGCTGTAGAGGAGGCATTGGCGCGCGGCGAGATCCGCTAGGGAGAAATCGGGTTCGTCTTCCCTTGGGGTGTGGCGGTCTTCCCCCGCGCCCCTGCCTACCCTGAACCCCGGCCGGCCGTTCGCGGCCGGCTACAGGCCTCCCCCGAACGGGGGGATATAGCCTTCCCCCACCTGCGGGTTGTGCGGGGGAGCAGCGTGCGCTTGGAATTTAAGGTGGAGGTGGCCCGCATGACCGTGGCAGGGAGGACGGAGATCCAAGAGGGGGCGGAAGTTCGGCCAGTGCCGGACGTGGAGGAGCACAAGCGTCTGTCTCGGCCCCGGCGCTTGGCGATGGTGGCCTCTAAGGGGACCCTGGATATGGCGTACCCACCCCTGATCCTGGCGACCACCGCGGCGTCCATGGGGTGGGAGGTCGGGATCTTCTTCACCTTCTACGGGCTGGACCTGCTGCACAAAAAGCGCCTGTCCCGGCTGAAGGTGTCCCCCGTGGGCAATCCGGCCATGCCGCCGCCGTTGCGGTCGGTGCCTCTGAAGGTGCCCGACCTCCTTGGCGTGCTCCCGGGTATGTCGAGCCTTGCCACCGCCATCATGAAACGGTGGATGAAGCAGTCCAACATGCCGTCGGTGGAGGAACTCCTGGAGATGGCGAAGGACAGCGGGGTGAGGCTGTTCGCTTGCGCCACCACCATGGGAGTCATGGGCATCCGGCAGGAAGACTTGGTGGAAGGCGCGGAGTGCGCAGGGGCCAGCACGTTCTTGGATTTCGCCTCGCAGGCAGACGTGACCCTGTTCATCTGACGCGGGAGGACCACATGGAAGGGAACCGGCAGCACCGCATCCTGTACGTCCAGACCCACGGGGTGGACACGCCGGAACGCAGTGCTACGCCCTTCTACCTGGCGGCGGCCGCGGCAGCCATGGACATCTCCGTGGGTATTTACTTCACCATGAACGGGCCGACCTTGTTGGAGAAGGGGGTACCGGAGAAGCTCATCGTGCCCAAGAAGGGCGGAGGAGGCGCACCCCTGCGGCACTTCATCGACCAGGCCTTTGGAGCTGGGGTGAAGCTGTACGTGTGCCAGCCCAGCTTGGACCTGCACGGCCTGACCATGGAAAACTTGATCGACGGCGTAGAGATGATCGGGGGTGCGGCCTTCAACGCCATGGCCCTTGAAGCGGACGCGGTAATCGCTTTCTAGCGGTTGGGAGGGTAGACGATGGCGCTGCACGCTCCGCCGAGGCTGGAACGGTACGCGGAAGTGCCGTACGAGGAAAAGGAGCGGCTGTTTCGGGAGGTGAAGAGCGACCCACGTTTCCCAGACTACCTCTACGGGTGCTACGAGTGCGGGGTCTGCGTGGCTGCTTGCCCGTCCGCCAGGTTCTACGACTTCAGCCCTCGGAAGATCGCGCAGGCGCTGGCGAGGGAAGACGTGGAGCTGGTCTACTACCAAATGAACGAGGACGTGTGGAACTGCTCGCAGTGCTTTTCCTGCAACCGGTGCCCGCGCGGGAACTCTCCGGGCGGGCTGATCACCATCATGCGGGAGGTAGCGGTCCGGAACGGGCTGAAGACGGCGAAGGAGGCGCTGGAGGGCTACAGCCGGGTGATCTACAAGATCATGGCCACGGGCACGCAGGTATCTCCGGACATGATCCAGGCGGACGCCTTCCCCGACTGGGGTCCGGTGGCGAAGGAGACCGCGGACAACTTGGAGGTGTGGCGGAGGGCGGTGCCGCCCGAGACCCTGCACACGACCTCCACAGCGTGGGAGGTGAGCGAGAAGACGCTGGCGGAGCTGTATCTCATCTGGTACATGACGGGGGTAATGGACATGATCCGTGAGGTGGACGAAGGGCTGCACATGATCCTTACGGAGGTTATGGAGGAGCTGCTGGAGGAGAAGGGGTATGCGCCGGCGGGGTAGGCGCGAGGAACAGGAGGTGCTGAGATGATGGAGCAAAAGGGACAGCAGTCCGTGTTGGCGGGAGTGCAGGGGCGGGTGTTCCGACGGGACCCGGAGCTTCCCGTACCCGAGGACGTACGAGAGGCGGTGCTGAAGCTGGAGGAAGAGGGGGAGTGGATCGTACAGCGGGTCCCCGAGCCGTACGTGGAGCTGAGGACGAAGTACGGACGGGTGAAGAAGGTACCCCTGGGGCGCACGTGGCACCACAAGTCGTGTGGCCAGTGTGGCCACATCCCGGGGTACTCGACGGCGATTTTCTGGCTGCACCGGAAGCTGGGGTTGGACTACGAGGATCCCAAAGACCAGACGTCTTGCACGGGCTGGAACTACTACGCGTCGGCCACGTCGAACGCCGCAGCGCAGGCGGCGGTGGCGGTGAGGAATTTCGCCGCGGCGTACGAGTCTGGGTATTACCCGCTGATCCACTGTGGGACCAGCTACGGGCACTACAAGGAGGTGCGCGAAGAGCTGGTGAAGCACCCGGAGCTTAGACGGCAGGTCCGAGAGATCATGAGGAAGCTGGGTAGGCCCATGGTGATGCCGGAAGAGATCGTGCACTACAGCGAGTGGGTGTACGCGGTGCGGGAGGAGATCGCGGCGCGGCGGGTGTACGACTGCAGCAAGATCACTGTGGCCGTTCACCCGGCCTGTCACTACTACAAGCTGGTCCAAGGGGATGCAGTATACGACCCGGACATTTACGGAGGTCAGAGGACGGCCGTCGTCACCGGGGTGGCGCTGGCGCTGGGGGCGAAGGTAGCCGACTACTCTACGTGGTTTGACTGCTGCGGGTTCGGGTTCCGGCACATTTTGGTGCAGCGGGACTTCACCCGGTCGTTCGCGGTGAGCCGGAAGATCGAGATCATGATAGAGGAAGCGAAACCGGACGTGGTGCTGACCCACGACACCGGTTGCGTGACGACGTTAGACAAAAGCCAGTTCGCGGCGCGGGTGCACAACAAGAAGGTGGGCGTGCCGGTGATGTCGGAGGCGCAGTTTGCGGCTCTGGCCATGGGGGCGCACCCGTACAGGGTCTGCCAGCTGCACTGGCATGCGGCGGACTACAGGCCGTTGCTGGAGAAGATGGGGATTGACTGGGAGGCGCGGTGGAGGGAGTTCGAGGACGACCTGGCCCGCATACGGCGGGGTGAGAAGGAATACCTGACGTGGGAGGATGTGGACGCGGCGGTGCCCGCAGAGCACTTCCAGCCGCCGAAGGCTAGGGCGTAGGAGGGGTGTGCGGATGGCGCAGCAGGTGGTGTTGGTGGTCGGAGGAGGTCCGGCGGGCTTGGAGGCGGCCCGCGGAGTGGCGGAGCTGGGTGTCAGGGTCGTGTTGGTGGAAGAGCGGGACCAGCTAGGCGGGACGCCGGTGTTCGAGCAGTACGCGGCCCTCACCCACGGCTTCCAGGACGCGGAGAGGGTCATGACGGAGATGATCCGGGCCGTGGTGGGTCATCCCAACGTGGAGGTCCGGACGGGGAGTCGGGTGGTGGGCTGTGAGGGAAGCGTGGGGGACTTCCGGGTGACCATCGCGAACGGCGGCAACGGCAGCAGGGAGACGGTGAACGTGGGGGCCATCATCGTGGCCACAGGCTTCCAGCACTTCGACCCGGGACGGGAGACGCAGCAGTACTGGTACTACGAGTATCCGGACGTGATCACGTTGGCGGAAGCGGAGGCCATGCTGAAGGCCAAGAAGTTCGTGCGGCCGTCCACCGGTCTTCCACCGGAGCGCGTGTGCTTCATCCAGTGCGTGGGGTCCAGGGACCGCCAGATCGGAAACGAGTACTGCTCGAAGGTGTGCTGCGGCGTTGCTTCCAAGCAGGCCATCGAGATCCGGCAGCAGGTACCGAACTGCAAGGTGTACATTTTCTACATCGACATGCGGATGTACGGCTACTGGGAAAACGAGATTTACTGGCCTGCACAAGAACGGTATAAGGTGAACTACATCAAGGGAATCGCCACCGAGGTGATCCAGAAGGGGGACAAGCTGCTGGTGCGGGGAGAGGACACGACCCTCGGGCGGCCCATGGAAGTGCTCATGGACATGGTGATTCTGTCTGTAGGGATGGAGCCGAGCAAAGGGACGCGGGAGATAGCGAGGACGCTCGGCCTGAAGCAGAACAAATACGGGTTCATCGAGGTCCCACATGAGGGAGTCGACCCGGTGGCAACCTCCGTGCCTGGGATCTTCGTGGCCGGGGCGGCGGCAGGGCCTAAGGACTTGGACGACACCATAGCCATGGCTGGGCTGGCGGCCATGCGGGCCGTAACGACCATCCGGAGGGCGGCGCTGAAGGCGTAGGCTGGCCGGGGAGGCGTCCCAGGTGCTGGACGAGCAGGTGGTGGATTTCCGGACGGCGGAGGAGTTCCTGCAGGAGGTACTGCGGGGGATTCCTCCGGGCGAGCTGGAGAAGATCGTGGAGGAGGTGGCGGAGAAGAGCAGAAGATTCCAGGCGGTTTTGTCCGCGGACGCCCTAGGAGAGCTAGAGGAGGGTGGCTTGCGGGGCGTCCTGGGGATGATGTTCGGGGTCCGAAGACGGACGGACAGGATTCTTCAGGAACTCGGGGTGGAGCGCATCAAGCGTGCCATCGCAGAGCTCCTGTACTCCGAGGAGGCGGTGGAGAGACGGTTCACTGAGTTCTGTGGCGCGTTCGATGGGGTCTTAGACCGAGGCGAGGAGATTGATCTAGCGGGAGAACTGTTGCGCTATGCCTGTCCGGACCAGTGGTGGCTCTGGACCAGGTGGGTGTGGAATCCGCGCACGCGTACGGGCGCCCTGCGGCTTTTGGTGACGGAGGGAACCAGCCTAGAAGGTGCGACGCTGGGGGAGGTGTACAGGAGGGTAGGGGAAGCCGTGGCGTACGCGGAGGCGGCGAGGGAGGCGCTGGGGTTCCTCAGCCGGGCGAGGATAGAGGGGTTCGCACGGCGGTTCATGTGTGACGTGTACCTTGCATTCGTGTACACACTCTACGTGTACGCAGCATTGCGGATGCGGATGAGCAAGGAATTTACCAGAGTCGTGCCAGCTCCCGCGGAGCTGGTGCGGAGGTTTCTGGGAACGCACGCTATGGGAGGGTAGTATGCCGAGGATCGGTTTGGACAAGGTGGAGAAAGTGCTGGAAAAGGACTCGGTGGTCCTGGAAGGAATGGACATCTCCGGGCAATGGAACCGAATGTTCGAACAGCGAGTGATCTGGGCGTACGACACGCAGATTTTGGAGAAGATCACCGGACTGCCGGGTGGGGAGTCCCTCGGTTGGTGCTATCAGTGCGGGAAGTGCGTGCCCGTGTGCCCTGTGGACATCGTGGGGGATTACGGGCCGCGGAAGATCTACCGGAAGGTGCAGTTGGGGATCGACCTGTTCAAAGACCCCGACCTGTGGCTGTGTACCACCTGTATGAACTGCCTGCGGGTGTGCCCCAAGGAAGTGAACATGATCGAGATCATGCCCGCGGTGCGGGAAGTAGCGGTGCAGGAAGGGAGGGTCCCCGCGGAGCTCCAGAAAGCGTTCGAGAACACCTTGAAGTACGGGAACCCCCTAGGCGAGTCGCCACGGCGGCGGGCGGAGTGGGTAAAGGAAGCGGGCGTCCCGGTGACGATCCTACCGAACTCCCCGCGGCCGGTGGACGTCCTTTGGTACGTGGGAAGCTATCCGTCCTACCACCCGAGGGGGAAGGACGCGGCCAGGGCCATGGCGAGGGTGTTCTACGCCTTGGGGGTGGACTTTGGGATTCTGGGTCATGAGGAGCGGGAGGATGGGGACTCCATCCGGCTGGCGGGCGAAAAAGGCCTGTTCGAGGCGCTGGTGGAGTACAACATCCGGACGTTTGCCAAGTACAGGTTTAACAAGTTGGTGGTTACAGGACCACACGAGTACAACGCGTTCCGAAACGTGTATCCGAAGTACGGTGGCAGGTACGACGTGGTCCACTACACCCAGTTCCTCGCCGAGCGGTTGGACCAGCTGCGCGGGAAGTTTGTGAAGGAGCTGCGGTACGTGGTGACCTTCCACGACCCGTGCTACCTGGGGCGCCACAACGGGGAGTACGAGGCACCCAGGCGGCTGCTGGAGGCCATCCCGGGAGTGAAGCTGGTGGAGATGCCCCGGTGCCGCGAGAACGGGTACTGCTGCGGGGGTGGAGGCGGAGGGATGTGGCTGGACAGCTTCTCCCGGGACTACATGAAGGAGCGTCTGTCGGATCGCCGGGTGCGGGAGGCGGTGGAAACGGGTGCAGAGGTACTGGCGGTGTGTTGCCCGTACGAGGTACCGAGGTTCGAGGACTCCGTGAAGGCCACGGGCAACGACGGGAGACTGGTGGTGCGGGACATTATTGAACTCGTGGACGAAGCCATGGGAAGCCCGAGGGCAAGCTGAGGGGGAAGGCATGCGGATCGTAGTGTGCTGCAAGCTTGTGCCGGATCTTGTGGAGGAGTTGGAACTGAACGAAGAGGGCACGGACCTCAAGTGGGAGTACTTGAGGTGGGTGCTGAACGAGTTCGATGACCACGCGGTGGAGGAGGCGCTCCTGGTGAAGGAAGCGACCGGCGGGCAGGTGACGGTGGTGGTGCCGGACGGGGACGGGGCGGAGGACGTGTTGTATACCGCGCTGGCCAAGGGTGCGGACAGGGCGATCAAGCTCGTGGGCCTGGGTGAGGTAGTGAGCAGCAGGACGTACGCGGAAGCGCTGGCCAGGCTGCTGCCGGGTTTGGGATACGACCTGGTGCTGAGCGGGGTGCAGGCGGTGGACGACCTAGACGGTCAGGTCCCCATGCTGCTAGCCGGTTACCTAAGGGTCCCGTACGCGGGGGTCGTGAGTGGGGTGGAGGTGGACCCTGGGAAAAAGGTGGCGCTGGTACGGAAGGAGTTCGCAGGGGGAGTGGTGGCAGAGCTGGAGGTGGAGCTGCCGGCGGTGCTGGGGATCCAGGCAGCACGCCAGCCGCCCCGGTACGTCTCCGTAAGCCGGGTCCGTCAGGCCATGAAGGAGTCCAGAGTGGAAGAGTTGGAGGTGGAGCCCGTCTCCCCTCCTCGCGCCGCCGTGCGTGCCCTCGCCCGGCCCCAGACGGCCGGTAGGGCGGAGATGCTGGAGGGGGACGTGGAGACGGTGGTGGGACGGATCGTGAGCATCCTCGAGGAGAGAGGGATCCTGCGGTGAACCAACGCCGGCTCGCATGCGTGCGCGAGGCGGCTGAACGGGAGCCGGGCGCGTGCCCGTACCGTGAAACGGGTCGAGGAGGTGGATGTGCCACATGAGCACCGAGGTGATGGTGGTTGCCGAGCAGTTAAATGGACGTCTAGCGGAGGTCACGTTCGAGCTGGTGGGCTGCGCCAGGCAGCTTGCCGACGAGCTGGGCGGGCGGGTGTCCGTGGCGCTTCTGGGCACCGGTGACCCGTCGTGGACCGAGGGTCTCGGGGCAGCGGAGGTGGTGCTGTGGGCGGACGCGCCGGAACTCGCGGAGTACACCCCCGAAGCCTATGTGGACGTGCTGGAAGAGATTGTAGCACAGCGCACCCCGCACCTGATCTTGCTGGCCAACACGTCCATGGGGATGGACCTGGCGGCACCGTTGGCCGTGCGCAGGCAACTGCCACTGGTAGCGTACTGCCGGAAGCTGTGGACGGAGGGCAGCAAGGTCGTCGTGTGGAGCCAGGTGTACGGTGGAAAGTTGGTCGCCGAGGTAGTGCTGGAAGGGCCCGCGGTCGTGTCCGTCCTGCCCGGCAGTTATCCCGCGGACGCCGGAAGGTCTGATAGGCCCCCACGGGTGGAGAAGGTGGCGGTGACGTCGCCGGACCGGAGGCGGACCCGGTTTGTCCGCCTGATCCAGCCAGAGGCCGGGGAAGTGGACATCACCCGCGAAGAGGTACTGGTGGCCGTGGGCCGAGGCATCGGGGACAAGGAGAACCTACACCTCGCGGAGGAGTTGGCCGCGGCCTTGGGAGGGGCGGTGTGCGCTTCGCGGCCGCTGGTAGACAACGGCTGGCTGCCGAAGGACCGTCAGGTAGGCAAATCGGGGCTTACGGTTAAACCGAAGCTGTACCTGGCGGCAGGGATCAGCGGCGCCCCCGAGCACGTGGAAGGGATGAAAGACTCGGAGCTCATCATCGCCATCAACAGCGATCCCAGGGCTCCGATCTTCGACGTGGCCCACTACGGCGTGGTCGGGGACTTGCTGGACATCTTGCCGGCGCTCACGGAAGCGATAAGGCGGCGGAAGGGATAAGCGGCAGCCATGCTGACGATCCCCGAACGGATCCTGTTCGTCCTGCTGGTGGTCGTGTGCGTAAGCTACGCTGCCGTAGGGTTCTGGCGTCTGGCGTTGGCGGTCCGCCGAGGGCGGGGCACGTTCGCGGTCGGCCAAGTCCTGCGCGGCCTACCTTGGGCGATTGTAGCCGTCCTCTCGCACCGGACACTCCTGCGGACCAGACGGCCGGTAGCCCTCTTCCACGCCTTCATCCTGTTCGCGTTCACGTACTACTTTCTGGTCAACGTGTTCGACGTGGCGGAAGGGTTTACAGAGTTCTCGACCTTGCACAAAGGTGGGTTATGGGGAGCCTACAACCTGGTGGCGGACGTGCTCAGCGTCCTCGCCTTGGTGGGGATGAGCTACTTCCTCGTGCGGCGGTTTGTCTTCCGGCCGAAGAGCTTTGACTTCAACCCGAACGTACTGCTCCTTCCGGGCGTACGGGAGGGAATCCGGAGGGATTCCCTCATCGTGGGCGGATTTATTCTGCTGCACGTGGGGTCCCGTTGGCTGGGCCAAGCGGCGAAGATTGCCGCCTCTGGGGAGCCAGACCGGTGGCAGCCACTGGCCAGTGTGGTGGCGGGGTGGTTCAGCTGGATGTCGGAGGACGCCCTGGTGTGGTTGGTGCACGCCACCTGGTGGACGTCCATCGGCCTAATCCTGTTGTTCTTGCCGTACTTTCCCCGGAGCAAGCACATCCACCTCATGGTGGCGCCGGTGAACCTGGCGCTGAAGCGCGCCGGGGCGGACGGACGGCAAGCCGGAGAGGAAGGGGAACACGGCAACGGAGCGGCGCGGCTGGAGGAGTTGCCCTGGCAGCGCTTGCTGGACGCGTACGCCTGTATCATGTGCAACCGTTGCCAGGACGCTTGTCCGGTGCACACGGTGGGAGGGAGCTTGAGCCCGGCCGCGCTGGAGATCAACAAGCGGTACTACCTGAACAGGAACCTGCGGGAGTTCAGCAGAGGTGCGACGTCGCCGGCGTTGTGGGAGTACGCGATTTCGAAAGAGGCCATTTGGTCCTGTACCACCTGCTCCGCGTGCGTGGAGATCTGTCCGGTAGGGAACGCTCCCATGGCGGACATTGTAGAGCTGCGGAAGCAACTCGTGGAAGAGGAGGGAGTTCCAGACCGCGGGCTGCAGGATGTGTTGGGCAAGCTGGTGAAGTACGGGAACTCCTTTGGGAGGGCAGAGCGTCAGCGGGGACAGTGGGTCAAAGGGCTCCCGTTCACCGTGAAAGACGCGCGGAAGGAACCCGTGGAGGTGCTGTGGTTTGTAGGGGACTTCGCGTCGTTCGACGGGCGAGGGCAGGAGAACGCGAAGGCGGTGGCCAGGCTGCTGCACCAGGCAGGGGTGGACTTCGGGATTCTGTACGACGCCGAGCGCAACGCGGGAAACGACGTGCGGAGGGTGGGGGAGGAAGGGCTTTTTAGGATGCTGGCGGAGCACAACATCCGCAACCTACAACAGGCGAGGTTTCGCTTTATCATGACCACGGACCCGCACACCCTTAACGCTGTTCGGAACGACTATCCGGAGTTCGGTGTTAGGTGGGAGGTATTGCACTACACGGAGCTGCTGCTACGGCTCGTGGAGGAGGGCCGGCTTCAAGTGTGGAGGCCCGTGGGGCAGAAGGTCACCTACCACGATCCGTGTTACCTGGCGCGGTACTGTGGGATCACGGAGGCGCCACGGCGGCTGCTGAAGGCGGTGGGAGCACAGATGGTAGAGATGCCGCGCAACCGGCAGAACACCTTCTGCTGTGGTGCAGGAGGAGGGCGGATCTGGATGAAAGAGGAGGCGGTAGGGGAGAGGCCGAGTGAGAACCGAATCCGCGAGGCGGTGGCGTTGGGTGTGGAGGTGTTCGTGGTGGCGTGCCCGAAGGACTACGTGATGTTTTCCGACGCAGTGAAGACTTCGGGGAACGAGGGCCGGATTGTGGTAAGGGACATCGTGGAGCTTGTGGAGCAGACGGTAAGTCAGCCTGTGGAGGTGGCCGTTCGCGCGTGACGGACAGGGGGGATCTCCGGACGGAGCTGGCGGAAGCCCTGTGGCAGAGGGTGCGGAGCATTGCGCTGGCGGCGCAGCGGCTGGACAGGCTGCCGGAGAACGAGGGAGGTAGTGCGCACCTGGAGGAAGGAGACGCGGCCAAGCTGGCCGTGGAGCTGGTGCTGCGGTTGTTGCGGGTGGGGTCTGACCCCGTGAACTTCAAGCTGCTGTTCCACCTAGTACAACAAGGCAGCGTGGGGATGAAGGAACTGGCGAGGGGAGTGGATCTTCCCGCTTTGGCTGCCAGCGAGCGGGTAGCGGACCTGGTGCAGGTGGGGCTGGCGGCGCGCAGCTTGGTCGGCGACCAAGTGCAAGCTACGGAGGCGGCGAGGGCGTTCGTGGAGCTTGTGGGGGACATCGCCCAGGCGCTGGAGGCTCGCGTGGTGGAGGAGTGGGGAAGGACTACGTGGGAGGGTCGGCGGTGAACTGCCCGTACTGCAGCTACGCGAACGCCCGCGGGCCGCTGCACCAACACCTGGCCGAAAAACACGGGGAGAAGGTGGTAATCGAACGGGCGGAAGACGGTCGGATGTTCTACCGGATCGAGTGCCCCTACTGTGCGTTCCGGTTGGAGCAGCGGGTCAAGCCGCGGTGGAAGGACCCTGGTTTCCTAGAAGCCTACCGGCGGGAGATCGTACTCGTGGCCTTCGACCAGCTTTTGTACCACCTGGAGGGTGCACATGGCTGAGGTAGCAGGGTGCGTGATTCCGGAGGAGCTGTACTACTGGGTCGAGAAGCACGTGTGGGCGCGGGTAGAAGACGACGGGACGATCACGGTGGGTATCACCGACGTTGCCCAGCATCTGGCCAAGACCATCATCGCGGTGACGCCGAAGGCCGTGGGACGAACGGTGGAGCGGGGGAAGAGCGCCGGAACCGTGGAAAGCGGGAAGTGGGTCGGGCCGGTGATCTCGCCGGTCAGTGGAGAGGTGATGGCGGTCAACGAACGCCTAAGGGCGGAGCCGAGTTTGATCAACCGGGACCCCTACGGGGAAGGGTGGATCCTGCGGATCAAGCCGACCCGCTGGGAAGGGGAGCGGGACATGCTCGTCACCGGTCCTGAGGCGGTGGCCGCGTACGAGCGCCTGTTGTCGGCCCAGGGAATCCGGTGCCGGTAGGGTGTATGGGCTATTACAACGCGTGCGAGATCCCGGAAGACCTCTACTACGACGTGGGCTACGAGGTGTGGGTGCGCGTGGAGGAGGACGGCTCGGTGACCATGGGGATGACGGATCCGGCGCAGGCGCAGTGCGGGCGGATCGTCAACGTCACCTTCAAGCCCGTGGGGAGGAGCTTGCGGAGGGGGCAGAGCGCGGCCATCATCGAGAGCGCGAAGTGGGTGGGGCCGTTCCCGACACCACTGAGCGGCGTTATCGTGGCGGTCAACGACGGCTTCCGCCAAGACGTGCTCCTGGCGAACAAGGATCCGTACGGGAGAGGATGGCTCGTACGTCTGAAGCCGTCGAAGTGGGAGGAGGAGAGCAAGCTGCTGCTGACGGGAAACGCGGCATTTGAGGCGTACCGGCAGAAACTAGAGGAGCGGAAGGTGTACTGTTTCCGCTGCGCAGACTAAGGGGGTGAAGCTTGTGGAACCCGTTCGGGTGGTAGACCTGGGTGAGGTTTCCCCGGTCCGGTCTCAGGCGGTGTACCACGCGGTGGCGTACGCCATGGAGGAGCACACACCGGATACCATCCTGTTGGTCACGTCGCACAGTCCGTACGTGTCCATCGGCTACCACCAGGACGCGGAGCTGGAGGTAGACCTGGAGTACTGCGCGCAGCGAGGGCTGCCCGTCGTGCGCCGGGAGGTGGGGGGAGGGGCCGTGTACCTGGACCGAAACCAAGTGTTCTGCCAGTGGATTTTCCATCGGGAGCACCTGCCAGCGACGGTGGAGGAGCGGTTCCGGTTGTACGCGGAACCCCTGGTGGAGACCTACCGGGAGCTGGGGATCCCCGCGTACTACCGGCCGGTGAACGACATTCACGTGGGGGGCAGGAAGATCGGGGGGACGGGCGCGGCGTCCATCGGCCGGAGTGAGGTGGTGGTGGGGAGCTTGATGTTCGACTTCGACCACGAGCTCATGGCCCGGGTGTTGAAGGTGCCGTCGGAGAAGATGCGGGACAAGGTCTTCCAAAGCCTGCAGGAGTACGTGACCACGATGAAGAGGGAGCTGGGTATGGTGCCGGACCGGGAAAGGGTCAAGGCGCTGTACCTGGACCGGTGTTCGCGAACGTTGGGGCGTGCCTTGGTGCCGGGCTCGTTGACGGAGCGGGAGCTCGAGGTGACGGCGGAGCTGGAGGAACGGCTGTCGTCGCCCGAGTGGCTGTACCAAAAAGGAGGGCTTCGGCAACAGCGGGGCGTCCGGATCCACACGGACGTGCACGTGTCCGAGGTTACGTACAAGGCGCCAGGGGGACTCATCCGGGTGACCGCGCGGATGCGGGAGGGCCGGGTGGACGACCTGACCATTTCCGGGGACTTTACCGTACTCCCGGCCTGGGGTGTGGGGGCCCTGGAGCAGGCACTCCGTGGGCTCCCCTTGAAGGAGGGCGTGATCCTGGAGCGGGTGCGGGAGGTGTACCGGTCGCTGGGAGTGCAGGCGCCGGGGGTGACCCCTGAAGACCTCACCTACGCGGTGATGCAGCTGGTGGGAGCCGGGTAGCTGGCCAAGGCTCCTCGTCCGGGGGAAGGTGGACACAAGAGGTCCCCGACCGCGGAGGCGGCCGAGGTCCTGAGACGAGAGGGTGAATGCATGGTCCAGCAGGTAGGGGAAGGGATCCTGTGGGCCAAGGTCATCGACCACCGGAAGTGTATCGGCTGCCACGCGTGTACGGTGGCCTGCAAGGCGGAACACGGAGTTCCCCTCGGGGTGAACCGAACATATGTGAAGCAGGTGGAGGTGGGTGTCTGGCCCTGGGTACGCCGGCAGTTCCAGGTGACTCGGTGCAATCAGTGTGACGACGCGCCGTGCGTGGAGATCTGTCCGGTGACCGCCATGTTCCGCAGGGCGGACGGGATCGTGGACTTCGACCGGAAGGTGTGCATCGGCTGCAAGGCGTGCATCGCGGCGTGTCCGTACGACGCGATTTACATGGACCCGGAGTCGCACAGCGCGGAGAAGTGCAATTTCTGTGCGCACCGGATCGACCTCGGGTTGGAACCGGCGTGTGTGGTGGTGTGCCCGGAGCGGGCCATCGTGGTGGGGAACCTGTTGGATCCCGCCAGCGAGGTCAGCCAGCTGGTGGCGCGGGAGAAGGTGGAAGTTCGGAAACCGGAAAAAGGGACTTCCCCGAAGCTGTACTACATCGAGGCCAGTGAGTTTACCTTAGTCCCGGGGCGCGTTTCCCTACCGCCGGTGCACGCGTACGCCCAGCAGCGGGAGGGGTACGCTGCCGGCAACGGGACAAAGGCGGTGGTGCCCCAGCAGAGTGTCGCGGCAGCTGTCCTGGCCTACGACGTGCCGCACCGCCCTCCGTGGGACTGGCGGGTGAGCGCATACACGTGGACGAAGAGTGTGGCCTCAGGCGTGTACGGGCTGGTAGCTCTACTCGGGTGGGTGGGGTTGGAAGGGCCAGACTTGGCAGCCAAGTTGGTCGCTCTGGCTTTCCTGGCCCTCACCGCGGGCCTGCTGGTGGCGGACCTGGAGCACCCGGAACGGTTCTGGACCATTCTCCTTCGGCCGCAGTGGAAGTCCTGGCTGGCGCGGGGGGCGTTTGTCCTGACAGGGTTCGGGGTGGTGGTCGCGCTGGAGCTGGCGGCGCGCGTGACAGGCTGGGATGGAGCCGCAAGGGTGCTGGAATTCTTGGGGTTTGGGCTGGCAGCTTTTTCGGCGGTGTACACGGCGTTTTTATTCTCGCAGGCGAAGGCGAGAGACCTGTGGCAGAGCCCCGCGCTCCCATTACACCTGTTGGTGCAAGCTGCGGTGGCAGGCTCTGCCGCCCTGTTGTTGAGCACCGGTGCGGCCGCAGGCCTGTCGCGACAGGCGGTGCCCCTCCTGGCCGCCGTGTTGGCGGGAGGGCTTGCGGTGCACTTGGTGGTGGGGCTGTCGGAGGGCCTGGGACACCACCCGACACAGGACGCTACTCGGGCGGCACGCGAGATGACGCACGGCAGCTATCGGGGTCTGTACTGGGCAGGCCTCGGGCTCGGGACGCTCGTCCCCTTCCTCCTCGTGGCAAGCTGGTTTGCGGGCGTGGGAGGCGGGGAGGTATTGGTGGTGGCGGCTTTGCTGGCCCTTGCGGGGCTGTTGGCGTACGACCACGCCTACGTGCAGGCAGGGCAGTCCGTCCCGCTTTCCTGAAGGCGCCATGGGGACAGAGCAGACGCTGGTGGTACTGGTGGGCTCCGGGTTGTGCGGGGTGCTCGCAGCCCTCACAGGGCTGGGAGGTGGGACCCTGCTGGTGCCCTTTTTGACCCTAGGCTTGGGAGTGGACTTCCGTACCGCCGCAGGAGCCAGCCAGCTTTCGCTCATCGCCACGCGGGTGGGGGTGCTGAGGGGAGGCAGTGCGGTCTCCGAGTTGATGGAGTACGAGGTGGCGGTCCTTCTTGCGTTGCCCAGCTTGGTGGGCGCGTGGGTCGGTGCGGAGCTGGCGGGGGTTATGCCCCGTAGGGCGCTGTACTTGCTGTTCGGGGCAGTCACGGGCGCCATGGCGCTGAGGATGGTCCGGGAGGAAAGAGCCGGGGTGAGAGTGACGGCGCCAGCGGGAAGCAACTGGCGGAAAGCGATAGGCGCCCTGTCGATGGCGGTGGTGGGGCTCGTGTCAGGGTTATTAGGGATCGGCGGAGGTGCGTTCCACATGGCGGTCATGCACTTGGTCCTCGAACTGCGTCTTGCGAACGCGGCCGTTACGTCGAGTTTTCTGAACGGCGTGAAAGGCCTGGCGGGCTTACCGGTGTACTGGGCGCGGGGAGACCTGGTCCTCCTGGTGGCAGCTCCCGCGGTGCTGGGAGTGATGTGGGGGGCGGCAGTGGGGGGCAGGCTCGTTGCGCGGGCTTCGCCGCGTACCATCCGGATGCTGTTCGTGCCGCTGGCAGGTGTGGTGGCATTGCAGATGTTCCTGCGGGGGTTGCGGTAGCCGAGAGATGGGGAGGGCGAGCCGGGCGTTCGACTGGGCGGTGCGGGGCAGTACCGCGGCGCTGGTGGCAAGCTTGCTGGCCGGCATGCGGAGCGCGGCAGAAGGAGCAGACTTGCAAAGTGGGTGGACGCCCGCAGCGGAGTACCTGGCACAGGCCGGGATCTTGGGACTAGCTGGCGTTCTGGTGGCGGAACTGGTGCTGGTGGCACGCAGGTTCGCGGTGCGAAAGCAGAAGGGCTACGCGGCGTTGACGGGGCTGCTGGGGATCCTGGTAGGAGCGGTGGCTGTGACCTCGCTGCTGAGGGGGGGATGACGGATGTCGGCCAAGCTGGTGGCTGAAACGGAGCAGTTCGCCGGGTTCGGTTCGTTGGCCATGTTCCCTCCGGCAGAGCGGTGGGACCACTGGGTGGAGTGGGACCCAAAGGCGTGGCCGGAGCGGGTCGCACGAGAGTACATGCTCATCCCCACCATCTGCTTCAACTGCGAGGCGGCTTGCGGGCTTCTGGCATACGTGGACAAGCAGACGGGGGAGATCCGCAAGCTGGAAGGGCTTCCCACCCACCCCGCCAGCCGCGGCCGGAACTGTCCCAAAGGTCCCGCTACCCTAGCCCAGGTGAAGAACCCCGATCGCATTCTGTATCCCCTCAGGCGGAAGGGGCCGCGGGGGAGCGGTCAGTGGGAGCGGGTGAGCTGGGAGGAGGCGCTGGAGGACATCGCGGGGCGAATTCGGAAGGCGCTGCTGGAGGGACGGCGAGACGCAGTAGTCTACCATGTCGGCCGGCCTGGGGAGGATTTCTTCCACGAGCGGATGCTGATGGCATGGGGTGTGGACGGGCACAATAGCCATACCAATGTTTGCTCCTCCTCTGCACGATTCGGGTACACCCTGTGGATGGGGTACGACCGTCCCGCTCCAGATCATGCGAATGCCCGCTTCATTCTGCTTCTCTCTTCGCATCTGGAAAGCGGGCACTACTTCAATCCGCATGCACAGCGGATTGTGGAAGCTCGAATGAATGGGGCGAAGGTGTGCGTGATTGATACTCGCCTTTCGAACACCGCAAGCCAGGCGGATCTCTGGCTGAGTCCCTGGCCAGGCACGGAGGCGGGGTTATTGCTTTCCGTAGCACATGTGCTGTTGCGGAAGGGATGGATTGATGAGGCGTTCCTGCGGCGGTGGGTGAACTGGCAGGAGTTCCTTCACGACCGGGACTATCTTGGGTTTTTGGTGGAATTCGGGCTTCTGGATAAACTACCGGAGGCGGAGGAGTTCTCCACTTTCCTGGAAACGCTACGCAAGCTCTATGCAGGGTACACCCCGGAGTGGGCGGCGGAGGAATGCGGAGTGGAAGCGGGTGCGGTGGAGTGGATTGCTCAGCAGATCTACCGGGCGGGCCGGCAGTGGTCCAGCCACATCTGGCGGAGCGCAGCTGCGGGGAATCGGGGAGGGTGGATGGTGGCCCGGGCGTTGATGTTCCTGCATGTTCTCACGGGCTCTGTGGGGACAAAAGGCGGCATGATCCCCAACGGATATGCCAAATTCGTGCCACGGCCTCCTACGGTCCCCCCTCATCCGGAGGTATGGAACGAAGCCCACTGGCCGCGCCAGTGGCCTCTCAGCCACTTCGAGATGTCCTTCCTCCTGCCGCACCTGGTGGAGCGTTTGAACCACCGGATCGAGGTGTACTTCACGCGGGTGTACAACCCGGTATGGACGAATCCGGACGGGGCCATGTGGATCGAGATGCTACGGGATTCCGACCGCATTAGCCTGCATGTATGTCTAACTCCTGTGTGGAGCGAGACTGCCCAGTTTGCGGACTACGTGCTTCCGATGGGGATGGGGCCAGAGCGACATGACCTGCACTCCTACGAGACCCATGGAGCCCAGTGGATCGGGTTCCGGCAGCCGGTCTTACGGGTGTTCCGGGAGCGTCAGGGGCAGCCGGTATCCAGTACCCGGGAGGCCAATCCGGGGGAGGTATGGGAGGAGGTGGAGTTTTGGTTCGAGCTGGCCTGGCGCATCGACCCCGACGGCAGCCTGGGGATCCGCCGGTACTTTGAGTCGCCCTACCGGCCTGGGGAAAAGGTCACGGTGGACGAGTACTACGGGTGGATCTTCGAGAACTCGGTTCCGGGGCTGAAGGAGGCAGCAAGACGGAAGGGAATGACACCACTTGAGTACATGCGGCGGTTTGGTGCCTTCGAGATCACCCGAGAGGTCTATGAGGAGTTCGAGCGGCCACTGCCCGAGGAACTGATACGGGAAGCCATCGTAGGGCCAGATGGCGGGATCTACCTGGAGGTGAACCGGGTGCCACCGCGGGAGAACCTGCGGCCGGAGCCGGGGCCCTTCAAAGACGCAGAGGGCCGGGTGCGGATTGGGGTCATGGTTGAAGGAGAGCCGAGGAAAGGGTTCCCTACACCCTCGGGCCGACTGGAGTTCTACTCGCGCACTTTGAAGGAATGGTATTGGCCGGAGTATGCCATCCCCATTTACCCCCGGACGGAGGAGGAACGACGGCGTATGATCCACATTACCAGCCAGGTGTACTGGCGGTGGGTCGACCGTTCCCGGGGGGAGACGATCCTGCTGCCGACTTTCCGGTTGCCCACGCTGATCCACACACGGAACAACGGGGCGAAGTGGCTGTATGAGATTTCGCATGTGAATCCCATCTGGATGCATCCGGAGGACGCAAAGCGGTTGGGGGTGAAGACGGGAGACCTGGTGCGGGTGGAGACGGAAATCGGGTACTTCGTAGACCGGGTATGGGTGACGGAGGCCATCCGCCCTGGAGTCGTGGCCTGCTCGCACCACCTGGGGCGGTGGCGGCTGTTTGAGGACCATGGCAGTGATCTGTGGAACTCCTCGTGGGTGAGGTTGGAACGAGAGGGGAGCCGGTGGCGCATGGTGCCGCTACGGGGACCTGGGCCGTTTCAGAGCTCGGATCCGGACTCGCAGCGGATCTGGTGGGATTAGGGAGGGGTGCACCAGAACTTCACGTTCGGTGTACAGCCTGACCCGTTGTCCGGACAGCACTGCTGGCACCAGAAGGTCCGGGTGGTGCGCGCGGGCCCGGAGGATCGGTACGGGACCTTGGAGGTGGATACGCAGAAGTCACGGGAGGTATTTGAGCAGTGGCTTGCGCTGACGCGGCCTGCGCCCGGTCCGGACGGGACCCGCCGCCCGTACTGGATGCTCCGTCCCCTCAAGCCCCAACCGAAGGCGTACCAGATGAACCAGGAGGTGGAGCCATGAGGTCGGACAATAAAGAGACCCAGGAGCGGCTGCGAGACAGGGGGAGTAGGATGCGAATCGGGGCGGTCCTGGGGCTGCTCGCCTTGAACCTGCTGCTGGCGGGACCGGGGGTCCTGGCCGGCGCTCCGCGGCCTGCCGAAGTCCGGGTGGGGATCGTCACGTTCCTTTCCGGGCCCGCAGGGGCAGCGTACGGGATCCCCGCGCGGAACGCGGCAGAGGTCCTCGTCGAAGAACTGAACGCGGGGCGCGTGCCCGCTCCTTATACCACTCCCGGTTTCGGAGGCGTGCCGGTCCGTGCCGTAGTCGTGGACGAGGCGGGCGGCGCAGAAAAACAGGTGGCGGAGTTCCGGCGGCTTGTGCTGGACGAGCGGGTGGACCTCGTGATCGGATACATCTCCAGCGCGGACTGCCTGGCGGTTGCCCCCGTGGCGGAGGAGCTGCGGGCGCTGCTGGTGATGTTCGGATGCGCCACACACCGGATCTTCGAGGAGCGCAGGTACCGGTACGTGTTCCGCACCACCGCCCACCAAGTTCCGGACAACGTGGCGGCGGCCCGCTACATCCTGCAGCTCAAGCGGAAAGTGGACACTGTGGCCGGCATAAACCAGAACTATGCCTTGGGGCACGACGCGTGGAACACCTTCCGCGAGGCCGTGCGGAGGCTGAAGCCGGAGGTCCGGGTGGTGACTGAATTGTTCCCCCGGCTCTTCGCGGGAGAGTACGCCGCGGAGATCTCCGCCCTGCTCGCCGCCCGGCCGGACGTGGTCCACACCACCTTCTGGGGAGGGGACCTGGAGAGCTTCCTCCTCCAGGCGCGGCCACGGCGTCTGCATGAGCGGAGCACCCTGGTCCTCGTGGCCGGCGAGACGGCCTTGGCCCGGCTGGGTCAGCAGGTCCCACCGGGGGTGGTGATCGGTGGACGGGCGCCGCTTGGAGCGAGAGCAGCTGCCGTCCCCCTCAACCAATGGTTCCGGGAAGTCTACAGGGCCCGGTTCGGGGTGCGGCCCGTCTCCGGTTCGTACCAGCTGGCGCAGGCGGTGTTCGGTGTAAAGTACGCTTACGAGAAGGCCCTGGCCGCCAACCGGGGTCTGTGGCCGACCAAAGAGCAGGTGGCGGCGGCGCTGCGGGGAGCTACCTTCGAGACGCCCAGCGGGACCGTCCGCATGGCCCTGGGCGGAGGCCAGCAGGCGGTGGAGAGTATGACGTACGGGATCACCAGTCGGTACAACTCCCTTCTCAAGGAGATGGAGCTCACCCGTGTCGTCCATTTCCCCGCGGAGTGCGTGAACCCGCCGGAAGAGATGAAGAGCGAGGAGTGGGTGGCGCGCGGCTTTCCGGGTGCTCGGTGTCCGTAGCGCGCCACGACAAGGCTGCCTGATGGTCGGACACTTTCACCTTTCGGTATCGCCCTCCATTGGAAAGCGCACCGGTCATCTCCCGCAACGCCCGGTGCGCCCTCAGCCAGTTGTGCTCCCACAAGCACAAGGTCACTACTGCATCCTAAGCGGATTTACTAAAATCCTAGACTAGACCGATCGCTACCCCTTGGTCGGAATGGAAGCGAACACGTAGGCGGGACAATAAGAGTGCCTAACAAAACCCCTCCTCGGTAGGGTAGGATAGGGCCGCTGAGGAGGTGAGGGCAAGGTGGCCAAGGAGCGGTAGTAACTCCGCTTAGTAGTGATCCGAGGTAATCGAGGGGACAGGAGGTGGGAAGGTGGGCCGAAAGCCCTCCCCGAATAACCCT
>FWWM01004156.1_pt1 | contig 27479 bp, 24 predicted proteins | sample 2228351 | NCBI WGS metagenome assembly FWWM01 (sample SAMEA103939774, study PRJEB20133) | metagenome | reverse complement strand
CTGATCCTGGAGGAATTCCGGCCGCTCCCGGCGGAATCCGTGCCGCTTGCGGAAGCGCTGGGGCGGGTGCTGGCGGCGGCCATCCGGGCGGATCTCGATCTCCCGCCCTTCCCCAACTCGGCGATGGATGGGTATGCCGTCCGGGCGGCGGATACCGTTGGGGCCCGGCCGGAGCAGCCGGTGCGCCTCCGGGTGCTGGGGGAGGCCGCGGCTGGCCATCCGTTCCCCGGGGTGGTCGAGCCGGGCACGGCGGTGCGGATCGCGACGGGGGCGCCGCTCCCGCCGGGGGCCGATGCGGTCGTCCGGGTGGAGGACACCGACGATCGAGGCGGCCTGGGCCATCCGCCTCCAGCGGTGGTCGCGGTGTTCCGGGCGGCCCGGGTGGGTGAGCACATTCGCCCGGCGGGGGAGGACGTGGCGCGGGGTGCGGTGGCCCTGGAGCCGGGGAGCGTCTTCACCCCGGGGGCTCTGGCGCTGCTGGCGGCTCTCGGCCGCGCCGAGGTCCCGGTCCATCGCCGCCCGCGGGTCGCCCTGCTGGCGATCGGCGACGAGCTGGTCGAGCCCGGGCGGCCCCTTCCCCCGGGCGGCATTTACGAGACCAACCGGACCGCCCTGGCAGCCCAGGCGCGGGAGGCGGGGGCGGAGCCCCTCGTCTTGGGGATCGCGCGGGATGACCCGGAGGACCTACAGCGGCTGCTGGACGAGGCGGTGGGTCATCGTCCGGATCTGATCGTGTCCTCCGCTGGGGCTTCGGTCGGCGTCTACGATTGGGTGAAAGCGGTGGTGGGGCGCCATGGCGAGATCCGCCTCTGGAAGGTCCGGATCCGCCCCGGGAAACCCTTCGCCTTCGGCCACTACCGCGGGGTCCCCTTCTTCGGGTTGCCGGGCAACCCGGTCTCCGCCATGATCACCTTCGATCAGTTCGTCCGACCGGCCCTGCGCCGGATGGCGGGGCATCCCCGCGGGGAGCGCCCGCGCATCCCGGTGCGGCTGGCCGAGCCGGTCTCCAGCGATGGGCGGGAGACGTATTTCCGGGCGCGGATCATTTACGAAGGCGGCGAATTCTGGGCTCGCCTCAGCGGCCTGCAGGGATCTCACATCTTGAGCGCCATGGCGCGGGCGAATGGCCTGGTGATCCTCCCGGAGGGCGTCCGCAGTCTCCCGGCGGGCGCGACGGCGATGGCGGAGGTGTGGGGCGATCTGCAGGACCTGATGGGCGCGCCGGCCCCATGAGCCGGGCGTTCGGGCGCGGTGGGGGGCGCTGAGGGACCCGCGCGGTCTTGATCTTTCCTCCCCCGAATGGCCCGGGCGGAACCCGTCCCGATGCGCGGAGAGGATGCCGAAACCCGTTTCCCACGGAGGGTTCGATGAGCCAACGTGCGCCTCGTGCGGCCCGCGCTTCTCCCCCGCGGCGGTGGCCGATCCTTCTGATCGCCGGGGCCGTCGTCGGGGTGTTGGCCCTCATCGGCTACCAGCTGTGGGCGAACCGGCCGGCGGAGACCATTGCCGCGGTGGATTATCCGACCGGCCTGACGCCGGACGGCTACCCCTATAAGGGGAACCCGAAGGCCAAGATCATTATTGAGGAATACGCGGACTTCCAGTGCTCAGTGTGCGCCCGTTACACCCGAGAGGTGGCCCCTCGCCTGGACGAGAAGTATGTGAAGACCGGGAAAGTATATTATATTTTCCGGTATTTCCCCTTCTTGGGGCCGGAGTCGTTCCGGGCGGCGGAGGCGGCTGCCTGTGCGGCCGAGCAGGGGCGGTTCTGGGAGTATGAACATCTCGTCTTCGCCAACCAGCGCGGGGAGAACATGGGCTGGTTCTCGGACGAACGGCTCATCGGCTTCGCGGTCCGGGTGGGCCTGGATCGAGGGGCCTTCGAAGGCTGCCTGCGGTCCGGGAAATATCGGGACTTCATCCGCGGAGCCGCCGAGGCCGGCCGCCAACGGGGGGTCCGGGCGACGCCGACGATCTTCATCAACGGCGAGAAGATCGAGGGCCTCTACGACGTGGTGTTCTACGAAACCTACATCGAGACGCTGTTGCAGAAGGGCGCGCCGTAGGCGCGAGACGGGTTCTCCGATGCGGTGGGGGGTGGGCGACCGATGGCTGGGGGATCGGTGGCGGCGCGGAGGGATATCCTTCCCCGGGTGCAGATGGGCCTGGCCCTGGCGGGGGCGGGCGTCGCCGGGTATCTCACCTGGAGCAAGCTCCGGGGGGAAGGGCTGCTCTGCATCGGGTTCCGGGGCTGCGACCTGGTCAACAACAGCCCGTATGCGGAGCTTCTGGGGGTCCCGGTGGCGGCCTGGGGGCTGGGCACCTATCTGGCCCTCTTCCTCCTTGGCCTTCCCCTCTGGGAGAGCCGGGACGCCGTGCGGCCGTGGGCCGTGGCGCTTTCCTTCGCCCTTGCGCTGGGAGGATGGCTCTTCTCGATGTATCTCACCGCCATCGAGGCGTTTGTCTTGCGCGCGTGGTGCAGCTGGTGCGTCACATCTGCCATCCTCATCACCCTGTTGTTGGGGGTGTGCGGGGTCCGCTTCCACCGCGCGTTCTATGGGTTGTGAGCCTTCGGCCCATCGGTGGACCTTCCGGGCTTCATCTCGCTGGCGCCCTGGATCGGGGCGTTTCGGCGAGGCGGCCCTCACTGAGTATCCGATTCGATCCGGAGATCCTGTATCTCCCATCAGGAGGAGCCTATGCCGCGCATCCGCTGCCATTATGTGGATTGCGTCTACCTCGAGGCCGGCTTGTGCACAGCCGATGAGATCGAGCTGGACCCGGAGATGGGCTGCCTGACCTACACCCAGGCGGAGGAGGAAGAGGAGGAATGGGAGGAGGTGGAGGAGCCCCTGGAGGAGGAAGAGGAGGAGCTGGGCTTAGAAGAGGAGGAATGGGAGGAGGAGTTCGATTTGGAAGAAGACGAGGAGGACGAGAAGTGGTGATCTTGCCCCTGGAGGGGCGGCGGATGGCGCGATGAAGGGGCGGCGTGGGGCTGGCATCGGGGGGAAGGGACGCGCGCCGCTTTCCTTCTCGTCTTCATCCGTAGCGTTTCATAAACCGGGCGATCCGCTCGAGGGCTTCCTCGATTTGCTCGTAGGCGGTCGCGTAGGAGCATCGGACGTGCCCGGCGCCCCCCAGGCCGAACGCGCTGCCCGGGACGACGGCCACCTTCTCCTCCAGGAGCAGCCGCTCGCTGAACTCCTCGTCGCTCATGCCGGTGCGGGCGATGGAGGGGAAGGCGTAGAAAGCGCCCTTCGGCTCAAAGCACGTCAGGCCCAGCTCGTTGAGCCCCTTCACGATCAGCCGCCGGCGCCGGTCATATTCCTGTCGCATCCGCTCCACGTGCTCCTCCCCCAGCCGCAGGGCGGCCAGGGCGGCGTATTGGGAGGGGGTAGGGGCGGACATGATGGTGTATTGGTGGATCTTGCGCATGGCCGCCAGGATCTCCTTCGGGGCCGCGGCGTAGCCGATCCGCCAGCCGGTCATCGCGTAGTCCTTCGAGAACCCGCCCAGCAGGATGGTGCGCTCCCGCGCCCCGGGGAGCGAGGCGAAGCAGGTGTGGGTTCCGTCGTAAACCAGGCGGTCGTAGATCTCATCGGAGATCACCAGCAGATCGTATTTCTCCGCCAGGGCGGCGATGGCCATCAGCTTCTCCCGGGGCATCACGGCGCCCGTGGGGTTGTTGGGGTAGCCGATGAGGATCGCCTTGGTGCGGGGCGTGATGCGGGCCTCGATGTCGGCGGGGTTGACCTGGAACTCCTCCTCAGCCCGCGTGGCGAACGCCATCGGCACGCCGCCGGCCAGCGTCACCTCGGGCGCGTAAGAGACGAAGCAGGGCTGGGGGATGATCACTTCGTCCCCGGGATCCAGGATGGCGTTGACCGCGAGGTATAGGGCCTCCGAAACCCCCACCGTGATGAGCAGTTCCTCCTCCGGATCGTAGGAGACGCCGTAGAGGCGCTCGAGGTGCTCGGCGAGGGCCTCCCGCAGCTCGAGCAGGCCGGAGTTGCTGGTGTAGTGGGTTTCCCCCCGCAGCAGCGCTTCCACGCCGGCCTTGAGGATCGGCTCGGGGGTTACGAAATCGGGCTCCCCGATGCTCAGGCTGATCACGTCCTTCATCGTCGCCGCGATGTCGAAGAAGCGACGGATCCCGGAGGGCGGGATCGAGGCCACGCGCTGGGCGATCCAGTTGCGCATCGCCGTTCGCTCCCAGGAGGGTGATCCGGCTTCGCCGTCTGCCGCCTCCCATTATAGCGTGCAACGGCCTGGGCCCTGCGGGACCTTTCCCCAACGAAGCCCCGGCAGGTCAGGGCGCGACAGCGCCGGTTTCATTGAGGGGAGGGGGGATAGGCAGCCCGGCCAGGGCCTCGCGGACCACCGCGCGGAACTCCGCCAAGATCATGGCGGTGGCCCCCCAGATCGCGCGGCCGCCCAGGCGGAACACGGGGATGCGCCATCGCGCGCCGTGGAGTTCCCACTCCTCCTCGTCCTGGTGGCGGGGGTCCAGCAGCCAGGAGAGGGTGGCCTCCAGCACCTCCGCCACCTCGAGGGGGGCGGGCTGGAACGTCGGGCGTGTGGGGAGATACCCGACCACAGGATGCACCCGGAAGCCGCTGGGGGGGACGAAGAGGGGGGTGAGCGACCCCAGGATCTCCACGCGGCCCCCCAGGGGCCCCAACTCCTCTTCCGTTTCTCGAAGGGCGGTCTCGACAGCGGACTCCCCGGGCTCGCATGCGCCCCCGGGCAGGGAGATCTGGCCCTTGTGATAGGCGACGTGGAGTGTCCGGAGGGTCAGGGGGAAGGTCAGATCTGTGCCGTTCGGATACAGCAGGATCAACACCGCGGCGGCGCGGGCCTGGGCCAGCTCGGCGCTCGGCGGCTCCCGTCGGTAAGGGGGAGCCATCTCCCATTGCGCCACGGGCCCGGGGAGCGGCCGGGCCAATCGCTCCCGCAGCCGCCGGATGATCGCCTCTGGCGAACGCGCCATCGCCTCCATCGCCGACATCGGCATCATCCCCAGGTGACGGCTTCCTCCAAAAGGGCGATGACCTCTTCGTCGGGCACCTGATCGAAGTGCTCGTAGAAGGCGCCGACCGCCCAGAACAGCGGGGGCGTATACAGCACGACCACCGCGTCCGCCTCCGCCTCCACCCGGGGGAGCATCTCCGGGGGGGCCACCGGGGCGGCGACGATCCGCTGCTTAGCCCCTCGGTTCCGCAGGGAGCGCAGGCTGACCCGCATCGTCGCGCCGGTCGCGATCCCATCGTCCACCACCACGACCGTCCGGCCCTCCACCGGGATGGGCGGTCGGGCGCCGCGGAAGAGGGCCGCCCGCCGTCGCAGTTCCTCCTGCTGGCGGCGGACCTCCTCCTCGATGTAAGCGGGGGGGACCTCCAGCTCGGCGACGGCGAGGGGGTCAATCCACAGCGTCCCGTCCTCGGCCACCGCGCCGATCGCCAGTTCGGGGTTGCCGGGGGCTCCTAACTTATGGGCCAGAACCACGTCGAGGGGAGCCCGGAGGGCGCGGGCGACCTCATAGGCGACCACCACGCCCCCCCGGGGGATCCCCAGCACGAGGAGACGCCCTGCCCGAGCCTCCGGCTCCAGATCCCGCAACGCCTCCGCCAGCCGCTGCCCCGCTTCCCTTCGATCCCGAAACCGCATGGGAATCTCTCCTTCCAAACCGAAGGACACAACGATCATCGGCCCGATCCAGACTTCCGGGCCAGGGGGTCCATGGGGTCATCCCCTCCACTGGAACGCCACAGCGGGGAGGATCTCCTCTTCTCAATATTATCTCGAACGGCCTTCCTGGGGCAGTGCGGGCGCTGTTCGGACGGAAGAGGCGCGCTTTCCCACCGGCTCGCCTTTCGTGACCGAGGGGTGAACATCTTCTTTTTCTTTTCTTTTTTTATGCGCGCGATGGGCGGGCGGTGCGGTCCAGGGCCTTTGCCCAGTTGTGGGCCTTCTACCTTTCGTGGATCGCCCCCTATCCATTCGCCGGGAGGCCCGGCCTGCTTCGGATCGCGATCGGTTCCTGCGCGGGGGCCGGATCGTTTTCGGAGGGCGGCTCTCCCGAGCCGTCCTTGCGGCGCGCCGGGAGGCGCGCCCTCCGAGAAATACAATCGGCGCTGGAGACGCGCCCTCCGAACCAGGGGATCGGCGCGCCCGGAGGGACATCCGGCAGACTTGGCCAAGGCTGCGGCGCGCCCGGAGGCGCGCCCTCCGAGAAATACAATTTCCTGCGCGGGGGCCGGATCGTTTTCGGAGGGCGGCTCTCCCGAGCCGTCCTTGCGGCGCGCCGGGAGGCGCGCCCTCCCAACAAGGGGATCGGCGCGCCTGGAGGGCATCCGGCGGACCGGGCAAACGCCGCGGGCGCTGTCCATTGGTCCTTGACAGAGGGGAAGCGATCCTCTTAAATGGACATGAAAGCCAAGGGATTCTCGAGCACAGGAGATCCCCGATGAAATGTTTTGGGTTTCGCGCTGCGGTCGGAGCGTTGATCCTCGGCCTGGCGCTCAGCGCCTGTGCCCCTCAGAAGCCTCCGCTGGGCAGCGAGCAGAACCCCCTGGTGATGGTCTTCGTGCCCTCCGGGGAATCCGAGGAGATCAAGCGGGGCGGGGAGCAGCTCGCCCAGCTGCTCGGCCAGAAGCTGAACATGAAGGTGAGGCTGAATCTCGCCAGCAGCTATGCGGCCGCGGTGGAGGCCATGGGGGCGGGCCAGGCCCAGATCGGTTGGCTGAACACCCTGGGTTACCTCCTGGCCCATGAGAAATATGGCGTCGAGGTGATCCTGGCCACTGTGCGCTTCAAACAGACCTACTACACCGGCCAGATCATCGTGCGGGCCGACTCAGGGATTAAGAGCATCGCTGACCTCAAGGGCAAGACGATGTGCTGGGTGGATCCCCTCTCCACCTCCGGCTACCTGATGCCCCGCATCCTGCTCAAGGCCAACGGCGTGGATCCGGACAAGGATTTCGCCAAGACGGTGAACGCGGGCTCCCACCCCAACGTGGTGAAGGCGGTCTACAACGGGGACTGCGATGCGGGGGCGACCTATGTGGACGCCCGGGGGACGGTGGAGAAGGACCTGCCGGACGTCAAGCAGAAGGTGGTGGTGCTGGCGACCACGGCGAAGATCCCCAACGACAACGTCAGCGTGACCAAGGATCTCCCCAAGGACCTGAAGGAGAAGATCCACCAGGCGCTGCTGGAGATCGCCCAGTCGGAGGAGGGGAAGAAGGCGCTGCAGACGGTCTATCAGATCGAGGGTCTGCAGACGGTGGACGACTCCTTCTACGATGAGTTCCGGGCCCAGCTTAGCGCCTCCGGATACAAGCTGGAGGATCTGGTGAAGCCGGCGAAGTGAGCCGACCGGCTCGGCCCTGGGCGCAGGCCGGAGGGAAAACCGCTGAGGGGGCGCTGGGGTGGGGCATCCCAGCGCCCCCTTTCGGAGGCCGGCTCGAGCGGCCCAGCCGCCCGTGGGACGAAGCCCAGAATGGAAGGTCCCCGATGCCTCTGATCGTGGAGCGGCTTACCAAGATCTACCCGGATGGGACGCAGGCGCTGCGCGAGGTCAGTTTCACCGTTGAGGATGGGGAGTTCGTGGCCATCATCGGGCTCAGCGGGGCCGGGAAGAGCACCCTGCTTCGCTGCATCAACCGTCTGATTGAGCCCACCTCAGGCCGCGTGATCTGGAACGGGATCGACATCACCGCCGCCTCGCCGCGGGAACTGCGGCGGATCCGGCGGCAGATCGGGATGATCTTCCAGCAATTCAACCTGGTCAAGCGGGCAACCGTCCTCACCAACGTCCTCACCGGGCGCCTCGGATACGTCAACCCATGGCTGAGCCTCCTGGGTTACTTCCCGCCCGCTGAGGTCCAGCGGGCGATGTGGGCGCTGGAGCGGGTGGGCCTGGCGGACTTGGCCGACAAGCGCGCCGATGAGCTCTCGGGCGGCCAGCAACAGCGGGTGGGCATCGCCCGGGCGCTGATGCAGGAGCCGCGTCTTCTCCTGGCCGATGAGCCGGTCGCCAGCCTGGATCCGGTTCTCGCCCATTCCATCCTCCGTTACATTGAGGAGCTGAACCGGAAAGATGGAGTGACCGTCCTCTGCAGCCTACACTTCCTGGACCTCGTCCACCGCTACGCCACGCGGGTGATCGGTCTGAAAGATGGCGTCAAGGTGTTCGACGGGCGGCCGGACGAGATCGACGATCACCGCTTCAAGGAGATCTACGGCCAGGAGGCGGAGCGGATTGGCGGTTGAGCGTCGGCCTCCGCGCGCATACGCGCTCCTCCCGGTCCTGGCGTATCGGGCTATGGGGTTGCAAACCATGGCCGGGGCTTGGCTCGGCGTTTCCCTCTCTTTGATCAGCCGGCCTCGCGGTATGGCAGGGCCATCCCTGGCTGTGGGCGGGGGCGGGGCTGTGGTGGGTCGGGACGGGTTACGATGCGTGGCGGCGGCTGCGGGGCCGTCGGCCCCGCCTGTGGCCCGCCGCCCTGATCGCGCTGGCCGCGATCTACGGGGTGGGCTGGGAGGTCACCGAGATCCACCCCCTGGCCCCCTTCGAGCGGTTCGACAAGATCCGCCCCTATCTCATCGCCCTGACCCAGCCGGATCTCCTGACTTATCCTACGCGGCAGCAGGTGCTCCGCGTTCCGGTGGAAGTCCCCTGCGTCCGCGCGCCCTCGCCCGTGGAGATCCAAGCGGAGGCCCGGGTGTGGCTCTCCGCGGGCTGCGCCCAAGCCGGCGATCCGCTCACCCTCCGCGGTGAGGGCCTCCCTTCGGGCGTCCCCGTGGAGTTGTGGTGGGTGAACCCCATCGGGGAGCGCCAGCGCATCCTCCAGGAAGGCCGTCCCCTCGCCCTGCGTGCGGACCCCTCCGGCCGCTTCCTCGTCACCTTCTTCGCCCCCCGGGCAGTCCCGGTGGGGTTCGAGCCGCCCCCCGGCCAATTCCAGACTCACACGCTGGAGATCATTGCGGTGCAGGTGATCGGGGGGCCCCGCCCGAGCGAGGCGCTGCTGGAGGTGGCGGAGAAGATGGGGGAGACCGTGGCCATCGCGTTGCTGGCCACCACCTTCGCGGTGCTGATCGCTGCCCCCCTCTCCTTCTTGGCCGCGCGCAACTTGATGGGAGGGTCTCCCCTGGCCCGCCTGGTTTACTACGGGATGCGGGGGTTCTTCAACATCGTCCGCTCGGTGGAGCCGCTGATCTTCGGGATTGTGTTCGTGGTGTGGGTCGGTCTGGGCTCCTTCGCCGGGATGCTCGCCCTGATGGTCCACTCGGTGGCCGCGTTGGGGAAGCTCTTCTCCGAGATCGTCGAGCACATTGACCCGGGGCCGGTGGAGGCCCTGACGGCGACGGGGGCCAACCGGTTGCAGGTCATCCGCTACGCGGTCCTCCCCCAGGTGATGCCGGAGTTCGTTTCCTTCGCTGTCTATCGCTGGGACATCAACGTCCGGATGTCGACGATCATCGGCTTCGTGGGGGGCGGGGGGATTGGCTTCCGGCTGAGCGAGTGGATCCGGCTGAGCGCCTACCGCCAGGTGGCGACGGCGGTCATCGGCATCGCCCTGGTGGTGATGGCCCTGGACTACCTGAGCGCCCAGATCCGCCGCCGCATCGTGTGAGGCGGCCGGCGGGGACGTCCGCCCTCGCTGTTCCGATCACCTGTAGGGGATTCGGAGGCGCATGCGCCGCCATCGGACATGGCTTTGGACGATCGGGGGCCTGCTGGCCCTGGGGGTGTATGCATGGTCCTGGCGCGCTGTCGGGGTGGATGTGGGGAAACTGATCGAGCCCCAGGCGGCCCAGCGCGCGCGGGAGATCATGACCGCTTTCATCACCCCCGAGCTGATCGTCCCGGAGCGCTGGATCGAGCGCGTGGAGGCCTCGGTGCGGGTGCCGTGCGAATCCGGAGGCGCCCCGGAGGAGGCGGTGATCGGGGAGGGCCCTCGCCTGTTCTTTCCCGTATGCGCCTCTCCAGGGACACGGATCCGGATCCGGGGCGAGGGATTCCGCCCGCACAGCGAGCTGCTGGTGCGATGGATCTTCGCGCCGAGCCCCCGGCTGCCGCTGGGCGGCGAATTGCTGGCGGGCCGAACCCGAACGGACGCGGAGGGCCGCTTCGCGTTAGAGGTGGAGGTTCGGCCGCTCCTGGCGCAGGAGGGGGGCGCCCGGCTGCAGGCGGAGGCCCGCTGGGAGGGGCGATGGCAGGTCAGCCCGGCGCTGCGCCAGACCCTCGAGCTGATGCTCCAGACGATCTTCCTGGCGCTGATGGCCACCACCTTGGCGACCGCGATCGCTGCCCCGCTGTCGTTCTTGGCGGCGCGCAACATCACCGCCCGGGGGCCGCTGGGCACCGCGACCTATTACGCCGTCCGCACGGCCATGAACGTCATCCGCTCCATCGAACCTCTGGTGGTGGCCGCGATCTTCGCCACGTGGGTGGGGTTCGGCCCCTTCGCGGGAGTGCTGGCCCTGGCGCTGGCCACCGTGGTCAACCTGGGCAAGCTGTTCTCCGAGGTCATCGAGACCATCGACCCGGGGCCCGTGGAAGCCCTCACGGCCACCGGGGCCAACTTCCTCCAGGTGATCCGCTACGCGGTGATCCCCCAGATCACCCTGCCGTTCCTCGCGTTCATCATCTATCATTGGGACATCAACATCCGGATCTCCACCGTCGTGGGGTTCGTAGGGGGCGGGGGGATCGGATACCAGTTGAAGCTGTGGATTGATCAAACGGATTATCATAAGGCGGGGACCGCGGTGTGGGCCATCGTGGCGGTGGTGTCGGCGATGGACTACTTCAGCGCCCGCCTGCGGGAGGCGATCCGATAGCCGCTGGCATTCATCTTCGCTCGCCGCTCTACGAGCGCGGGGGGCGGGCGAAGTAGCGCAGGGCGATGCGGATTTTCTCCTCGAGGGGCAGGTTGGGGTCCGGTGGCACCTGGGCCAGGGCTGCTTGGGCTTCCACCACGCTGTATCCCAACGCCGTGAGGGCGGCGAGGATCTCCGCTTCGTCCGCGCGCGGGGCAGGCGCCCCAGGGGTGGGGGCGGCGCCGATCCGCTCCTTCAGGTGAAGGATGATGGTCCGCGCGGTTTTGGGGCCGATGCCGGGGACCCGGCGCAGGACCTCCACCTGTTCCTGGGCGATGGCCGCCCGCAGCGCCGGGGCGGAGAGGCCCAGCAGCGCCAGGGCGGCCCGCGGGCCCACCCCGTTGACGGTGAGGAGCTGCTCGAAGAGCTCCCGCTCCTCCTCGTCGGCGAACCCATACAAGGTGAAGGTCAGGGCGTGGCCTTCAAGCCGGGCCAGCAGGGCCGTGGGCAGGGCCAGGGGTTCCCCGATGCGCGCCCGGGCGAGGACGCTCGGGGGCACGTAGACCTGGAGCCCCAGGCCGTTCACATCGAGCCGGACCCAATCCTTGCCGATGGCTTCCACCACCCCTCGCACCTGAACCAGCATGGCGTCCCTTCCGGATCTGAATCGCGCGGGTTGCGGCCGCTTCAGGCCCCGACGAGGAGCTCCCATGCCGGGAGCCCGACGATGTCCGCCGCGGGCGGCCACGGCCGGGCGGGCGGGGGTGTCGGGAGCGCCGCGTAGGCCGGCGCGGTGATCAGCCGCAGGCCCGGCGGGCTGAGATACGCCAGCCGGATCGCCTCCTCCACCCCTTGCCCGAGCATCGCCCCCGCTGCGAGCCCCGGGCTTTCCAGCCAGCCCACCTGCACCGTCCCGATGTGGAGCACGGCCCCCCATTGGGGCTTTCCCGGCTCTGAGGGGGGAAGGGCGTGGATGGCCTGAGAGACGTTCGGGAAAAGGGCAAGCAGGCTGCCGTCCGGGAGGGGAAGGAGGAGCCCGCCCTCCTGGCGCAGGTGACGGGCCCAGCGGGCCCATTCGGGAAGCAGCCGCTCGACGCTCGATGGGCTCGAAGGGCGCAGGGCCAGGATCCCCGCGGAGGGATAGGCCCCGTGGGCCGGGAGGGGCGGGCGGAAAGCGGCCAGCCAGCGGAACCCGGCGCGCAGCGCGGCCAGACGTTCCGCCACTGCGATCCGCGCCAGCAGCTCCTGAGGGGCGTAGGGCTTCGTCACGTAGTCGTCCGCCCCCTGCCGGAGGGCCTCGGCGATCTGGTCTGGATCCGTGCGCCCGGAGACCACCAGGATGGTGAGGTTCCAGCCGAACGGCTGGGCGCGCAGCTCTTTCAGCCAGGCCAATCCATCCCCGTCGGGGAGGTTGAGATCCAGCACGATCACCGAGGGGCGGAGCTCCAACAAGCGCTGCCGGGCGGTCCGGAGGTTGGGGGCGATCACCGCGGGCCGGCGGCTCCAGCCCAGCAGTTCCTGCAGCGCCTGGGCTTCAGATGGCTGGTCTTCGACGATGAGAACGGGGCCGATCATCGGAACCCTCGCAGGCAGGGGGATGGGCGGCCGCCCAACCCCTGCGGTCGCTCCTCCGGGATCGCGTGGGCTCAAGGGATGGCCGAGAGTCGGGCGTGGTTCAGATGGCAGATCGCGACCGCCAGGGCGTCGGCGACGTCGTCGGGCCGGGGGATGTCGGGCAGGCGCAGGAGCATACGGACCATGGCCTGGATCTGGGCTTTGGGGGCGCCCCCGTATCCGACCAGGGCCTGCTTCACGTCGGCGGGCGTGTATTCATAGATGGGGATATCCGCCTGGGCGAGGGCCAGCAGGGCTACGCCGCGGGCCTGCCCGACCGCGAAGGCCGTGGTGATGTTGCGCCCGAAAAAGACGCGCTCGATGGCCGCCACATCCGGACGGTAGGATCGGATCAGCGATTGGAGGGCCTCATACAGTCGGCGGAGGCGGAGCGGGAGCGGATCCCCCGCCGGCGTCCGGATGTCCCCATAGATCAGGGCCTCGAGGTCCCCTGCCCGATCCTCGACCAGCCCGTAGCCGGTGATGGCGATCCCCGGGTCGATCCCTAACACCCGCATCAGGCGGCCTGCGCCTCGTATTTGCGGATCAGCTCGTCGGAGATCTCCAGGTTCGAATAAACCTGCTGCACGTCGTCCAGCTCCTCCAGGGCGTCCACCAAGGACATCACTGACATGGTCGCGTGATCGTCCAGGGTCACCCGCGTCTTGGGCCGCAACGTCAGCTCCGCGTTGTCGATCGTCAGGCCGGCCTGGAGCATGGCCTGGCGCACCGCCTGGAGGTCCTCCGGGGCGGTGTAGATCTCCACCAGATCCTCGCTGATCTCCACGTCCTCCGCCCCGGCCTCGATGGCGAGTTCGAAGATCTTCTCAGGGTCATAGCCATTGGGCCGGATGGCGATATAGCCTTTTTTCTCGAAGTTCCACATCACGGCTCCGGATTCGGCCAGGCTGCCGCCGTGGCGGGAGAAGATCCGGCGGAGCTCGGCCACCGTCCGGTTGCGGTTGTCGGTCAGCACTCGCACGAGGAGGGCCACGCCGTGGGGGCCGTAGCCCTCATAGATCAGCTCCTCGAACTGCTCGGCGCCTTTCTCCAACCCGGCCCCGCGCCGGATGGCCCGCTCGATGTTCTCCTTCGGCATGTTGGCCGCGCGGGCCCGCTCGATCGCCAGCCGGAGCCGCAGGTTCGTCTCCGGATCGGGCCCGCCCTCGCGGGCGGCGACGATCAGTTCCCGGGTCAGGCGGCTGAACAGCTGGCCGCGCTTGGCGTCCATCGCGGCTTTGCGGTGTTTGATGTTCGCCCATTTGCTGTGTCCAGCCATCGAGTGCTCCCTCCTCGGAGGATTGGCGGGATCTCCTCCATCGCAATTCTATCATAATCCGAGGCGTTGCCCTTGCGGGGGCAGGCCGGGGGAGGGGCCTGCGGATCGCCCCGGCGGTTGGGATCCGTGGGGCCGACGCGCATCCTTCCCATCCGGGGAGGTGTGGGGCGATCGGGGGACCTTCCGGCCCGGTGGGCCTGAAAAACCGCCGCCGGGGCGTGGAACGCCCCGGCGGCTGCGGTTTGGGCTTCCTTCAGTGCCCCGCCTGGGGGGATGCCTTAGGGCGCGCTGACCGCGCGGTAGGCGTTGATCCGTCCCCAATACCAGTAGCGCCCGGTGCCGGGGATGGGGTCGGAGTTGGCCTCAATGCGCTGGCGGACGCATGCGTTCGTGGCGCATTTGCCCGTAGCCCACACCAGCCCGGCCAGGCCGGCCACGTGAGGGGTCGCCATAGAAGTGCCGTTCAGGGCATCGTAGGTGGTAAAGTAGCCATACTGGGTGGTCAAGTAAACCGGGGTGTCGGGCATGGTGGAGAGGATGCGGACGCCCGGCGCGGCCACGTCCACCCACCTGGCCCCGTAGTTGGAGAAGGAGGCTTTCCGGTCGTTCTCGTCGGTGGCGGCGACGGCGATGCAGTTGGGGTAGGCCGCAGGGTAGGTCTTCGCGCTGGAGCCGTTGTTGCCGGCCGCGCAGGCCAGCACCGCACCTTTGTTCCAGGCGTAGTTCACGGCGTTCTTGAGCGTGGTCGATCCAACGGAGCCGCCCAGGCTCAGGTTGATCACTTTGGCGCCGTTGTCAGCAGCCCAGACGATCCCATCGACCACCTGGGCGTAGGTCCCTGACCCGCTGGCGTTCAGGACCTTGGCCGCGAGCAGACTGACCTGCCAGTTCATGCCGGCCACGCCGACCCCGTTGTTCGTCAAGGCCCCGATGGTCCCCGCCACATGGGTGCCGTGGCCGTTGTCGTCTTCCGCGTTGTTGTCGTTGTTCACGAAATCCCGCTGGGCGGCCACAGGGGGGAGATCAGGATGGCTGTTGTCGATCCCAGTGTCCACCACCGCGATGCGGACGGCGCTGGAGCCGGTGGTCAGATCCCAGGCGGCATAGGCCTGGATCTTCCCCCAGGCCCATTGGGAGATGCAGCCCGCCTTTGAAGAGTTATAGCAGGTCGTGTTGTCGTAGGGGTCGTTGGGATCCAGCCCGATGGTGGCGACGCCGTTCAGTTCCGCGTATTCCACCTGGGGGTTGCGGCTTAAGGCGGCCAGCACCGCGTCTAGGGCCGAGGGGGGAACCTTCACCACCCAGACGCCCAGGAGGGTCTGGCGGTGGAGGCGGAAGCCGAACGCATGGGCGAGCGCGGCGGGATCCGCGCCCGGCGCGAACTTCACGAGAAGCTCATCGGGCACATAGCTGCCTGGGGGCAGCCCTTGGGTCGAGGGGATATGGGGAGCCCACCCCAAAGCGCCAAGGGTGAAGATCACCGTGAGGACCAGCCATCGCCGCCGCATGGGCGCCCTCCGGAATGAGGATCAGTCGTCCTGGCCCCCCGCCAATTCCGGTTCCGAATCCGGCTGGCGGTTTCCTGGTATTATACCGCTCGGGCGCGCCCTTTTGATCCTGGCGCAGGCGGGTGGAGGGACCATCCGCCTTTTCCACGGTCTTCCCAAGGGATGGCCAAGCCCTTTGAGGCGAGGCGTTCGATGCGGCGATGGGGCGTCTTCCTCCAGGCGATCGCGCCGGTTCTGTTGTTCGCCGCGCTCCCGGTCCTGCTGCTCGGCCCGACGCTGACCGGGGCGCGGACGCTGATCCCGGCCGATAATCTCTATGAGTGGCAGCCGTGGCGGGGGACAGCGGAGCGGACGATCCCGCACAACGCGCTGCTCTCCGACCTGGTGCTGGAGAATTACGCGTGGAAGCGGTTCCTCGTGGCGGCTTTCCGGCGGGGGGAGCTTCCCCTGTGGAACCCTTACCTTTTCGCCGGGGCGCCCTTCCTGGCCAACGGGCAGCATTCTGCCCTGTATCCGTTCACCGCGCTCTTCCTCTTCCTCCCCATCCCTCAGGCCTACGGCCTCTTCAACGCCCTGCAGCTGTTCCTGGCCGGGCTGGGGATGTATCTCCTGGCCCGGGCGTGGGGGCTGGGCCGGGCGGCGGCGACCTTCGCCGGGGTGGCCTACGAGCTGAGCGCCTTCATGGTGGTGAGCCTGGTGTTCCCCATGATCGTCGCCGGCGCCGCCTGGCTCCCGTATCTGCTGGCCGCGCTCCACGCAGCGATCGAGCGGCGCCCGCTGCTCGGCCGCCCGGCCGCTCTGCCGTGGGCGCTCATGGCAGCCCTCGCGCTGGCGTTGAACATCCTGGCCGGGCACATCGAGATCACCTACTACACGGTCCTGATCGGGGCGGGCTACGGTCTGTGGGGGGCCCTCCAGGCCGCGGGGCGGGCCCCTCGCGCCCCCTGGCGGGAGCGGGCCGCCCGGGCCCTGGCCCCGCTGGGGTGGACCGGCCTGGCGCTGGGGTTGGGGTTCGCCCTGGGCGCGGCCCAGTGGGTGCCCTTTTACGAGGTCGCGCGGGAGAACTTCCGGGAAGGGACGGCCACCCTGCGACAGGTGCTGGGGTGGGCCTATCCATGGCGCCATCTCCTGGTGTTCCTGATCCCCGATTTCTACGGCAACCCCAGCCACCACGGCGTGCGGGACGTGTTCACCGGGGAATGGGTGCCCTTCACGGTGAACGCGTATGGGCAGCCCAACCCCAACGGGGCCTTCACCAGCCACTGGGGGATCAAGAACTATGTGGAAGGGGGCGCTTACCTCGGGCTGCTGCCATGGGCCTTCGCCGCCCTGGCGTTGGCCCGCTGGCGGTCGCTGCGCCGCTCCGGCGTCCCGTTGGGGTTTTTGATCCTCCTGGCGGGGCTCTCGTTTTCGTTCGCCTTTGGGCTTCCCCTTTATGCATTGCTGTATTACGGGCTGCCGGGCTTCAATCAACTGCACACCCCGTTCCGCTGGATCTGGCCGTTCACCCTGGCGATGGCCGGCCTGGCGGGGGCCGGGTTCGATCAGGCGGTGCGGGCCGAGGGGAGCGCACGGCGGTGGGCGGGCGTGGGGCTGCTGGGGCTGGGGCTGGGGACGTTGGCCGCGCTGGGCCTCGCCCGGTGGGCGGCGCCGGAGGCCGCCCTGGCCCTCGCGGATCGGGCCCTGCACGCGCTGGCCAAGGCGCCCGAGGCGTTCCCCAATGCCCGGATGTTCTTCTCGTATCAATTCTGGAACCTGCTCCGCTTCGGGCTCATCGCGGCGGGGAGCGGCCTGGCGCTGCTTATGCTTCGGCGGCCATGGGGCCCGGCGCTGGCCATCGGGATGCTGGCCCTGGACCTGCTCCAGGCGGGGGGGGGCTTCCACCCTGCGGCGGATCCCCGCCAGCTGGCCGATGAGCCGCCGGTGGTGCGCTTCCTGAAAGCCGATCGCAGCCTGTGGCGGCTGACCACCTTCGATCCCCATGGCCGTAAGACCTTCAACGCCAACGGGCCGTGGCTCTACGACCTCCAGGACATCCGGGGTTACGATTCCATCATCCTCAAGCGCTACGTGGCCTATCTCTCCGCCATCCAGCCTCAGCATGAACTCCCCTTCAACCGCATCGCACCCATCACGGATCCGGGCGCCCTGGATTCGCCTCTGCTCGACGCCCTCAACGTCAAATACGTCGTCACCGAGGAGACGATCGCCTCGCCGCGCTACACGCAGGTCTACACGGGAGAGGTGCGGGTCTATCGCAACGAGGGGGCGATGCCCCGGGCGTGGACGCTCCCGCTCACCGCCACGGTGTTCCATCGCGATCCGGTCGCGGCGCTGCGCCAGTTCGACCCCCGGTTCTATGTCGTGGTGGATCGGCCGATCCCCGGGCTGGAGCGCTTCGGGGCGCCAGGGGTCCCGCGCCCGGCCACCGTCACCGCTTACGGGATCAACGAGGTGTGGATCGATGTGGCGATCGAGGAGCCCTCGTGGTTGGTGCTGGCGGACGTCTTCTTCCCGGGCTGGGTCGCCTACCGGCGGCCCATCGGGGGAAGCGAGCGCGACGAGGAGCGGCTGGAGATCTACGCCGCGAACGGCCTGTTCCGCGCGGTGGCGCTTCCCCCCGGCCGCTGGACGGTGCGCTTCCGCTACAGCCCCCTCTCGGTCAAGCTGGGGTTCTTCGGGACCTTCATCGGGGGGATGGCGGCGCTCTTTATGCTGATCGTCTGGGCCTGGGGGCGCCTCTACCGGGCGGAGGTGGAGCGGTCCACCGCGTGGCGCGTCCTCAAGAACAGCCTGACCGCCATGCTCCTCAACCTCTTCACGCGCTCCATCGACTTCGCCTTCGCGGCCCTGATGCTGCGCATCCTGGGGCCGGAGGCGGCCGGGAAGTATTACTTCGCTATCGTGTTGGTGGGCTGGTATGAGATCCTATCGAACTTCGGCCTCAACGTCTGGCTCACCCGGGAGGGGGCGAAGCGCCCGGAGGCCGTCAACCGTTACTTCGTCAACAGTTCAGCAGTGCGGCTGATCCTGCTGGCGGCCTGGATGCCGTTGCTGCTGGCCGTCACCGGCCTCTGGATGGGGGCGTTTCGACTCACGGGGGATACCGCCCTGGCGATCCTCCTCTTGGCCCTGGCCCAGGCCCCGGCCAGCCTCGCCACCGGCGTCACCGCCCTCTTCTATATCTACGAGAAAGCGGAGATCCCGGCCGCGCTCACGGTGGTGACGGTGCTCCTCAAGGTGGGCCTGGGGGTGCCCATCCTGCTGGCCGGCGGCGGCTTCGTGGGGCTGGCCGCCTCCTCGGTGGCGGTCAACACGATCACCCTCGCCCTCCTAAGCAGCATCGCGTTTCGCATGTTCTTTCGCCCCCGCTGGGAGGGCGATCCGGCCCTGCGCCGGGAGATGCTCCGGGAGTCCGGCCCCCTGATGCTCAACCACCTCCTGGCCACGCTGTTCTTCAAGATCGACGTGCCGATCCTTCAGGCGTTGAAGGGCGATGTCCAGGTGGGGTGGTATAGCACGGCCTACAAGTGGCTGGACGCTCTGAACATCATCCCGGCGTATACGACGTTCGCGGTCTTCCCTGTGATCTCGCGCCAGGCGGCGGAATCCCCCGCGGCCATGCGGCGCTCGGTGATCCTCACCCTCAAGGGGCTGGCCGCCCTGGCGGTCTTCACCGCTGTGCTCTTCACCTTCCTGGCGGAGCCCCTCTCCTGGCTCCTGGGGGGCGCGGCATATCTGCCCCACGCGGCCATCGCCCTGCGGATCATGATCTGGTCCATCCCCATCGGCTGGATGAACAGCCTGATCAACTACGTCCTGGTGGCCCTGGGCCGCCAGCGCGATCAGACGAAGGCCTTTCTCATCGCCCTGGGGTTCAACGTCCTCGCCAACCTGCTCACCGTCCCGGCCTTCGGCTATCCGGCGGCGGCGGTCATCACCATCCTGTCGGAGGTCGTGGAGGGGGCGGCGTTTTATTACGATCTGCGGCGGGCCCTGGGGCCGTTGCCATGGGGGGAGATCTTGGGGCGGCCGCTGCTCGCCGGTGGGGTGATGGTGGGGCTGATGGGGGCCCTGTGGGGGATCGCGCCGGTGGCAGCGCTGGCCCTCGGCCCCCTTGGCTACGGCCTGGCGTGGTGGGGGCTGCGCCCCTTCACCCCAGAGGAGTCCGAGCGGATCCGCGAGGCGTTCCCGGCGAGCCGCTGGCTGCTGGGACGCCTGCGGCTGGGGATGCGGATCCCCGAATAGCGATGGCCTCACACCCGGGCCAGCGCCTGGTCGAGATCCGCTAGGAGATCGTCCGCGTCCTCGATCCCCAGGGAGAGGCGGACCAAGTGATCGGTGATGCCGATGGCCAGGCGGTCCTCCGGCTCCATCTCGTAGTAGGACATGAGCGCCGGCTGTTCCACCAGGCTCTCCACCCCGCCCAGGCTGGGGGCGATGTAGGGGATCTGGAGGGCATCGATGAACCGCGAGGTCCCCTCCCGGTCGGCGGCGACCTCGAAGGTGACCACCCCGCCGAAGCCGCGCATCAGCCGGCGGGCCACAGCGTGATCGGGGTGGGAGGGGAGGCCCGGATACCAGACCCGGCGGATCTTAGGGTGGGCGTTGAGGAACTCGGCCACCCGCATGCCGTTCTCGTTCTGCCGTTGCACCCGCAGGGCGAGGGTCTTCAGGCCCCGCAGCACCAGGTAGGCGGCGTGGGGGTCGAGGATGCCCCCGAGCATGGCCTGCATCTCCCGCAGGCCGGCGATCAGGTCGGCCGGCCCGGCGACCACCCCGGCCATCACATCGTTGTGGCCGCAAAGGTATTTGGTTGCGCTGTGGACCACCAGATCGATGCCGTAATCCAGGGGGCGCAGGTTGATCGGGGTGGCGAACGTGCTGTCCACGACCGTCCGGATGCGATGCCGCCGGGCGATCTCCGCCAGCCGCTCCAGATCCACCACCCGCAGGTAAGGGTTCGTGGGGGTCTCGGTGAAGATCAGGCGGGTGTGGGGGCGGATCGCCGCTTCCAGCGCCTCGAAATCCCCGATGGGCACCACGGTCACCTCCACGCCGAAGCGGCGGAGGAACTGCAGGGCGAGCTGGCGGGTGCGGCGGTAGGCGTCTTCGGTGACGATGAGGTGGGCGCCGCTGCGCAGGAAGGCGAGGAGGATGGCGGTGATGGCCGCCATGCCGGTGGAGAAGGCGGCGGCGGCTTCCGCCCCCTCCAGGGCGGCCACCCGGGCCTCCAGGGCCGCCACCGTGGGGTTCCCGTAGCGTCCGTAATCCACGCGGCCGCGGGCCTCGCCCCAGAGCTTGGCTTCCTGGAAGGCGATGAGATCCGCGGTGTTCCGGAAGGCGTAGGTGGCCGTCTGGACGATGGGGGGGACGACGGCGTGATACGGGTTATGGCGCTCTTCACCCCCGTGGACCGCGAGCGTGGAGGGCCCGCGGGTCTCCGTCTGGGGGGCGCATCCGGTTTCGGTCTGCACGTCCATCGCCGGCACCTCCTGACTTCGGTGGGAAGCGATCGGGTTTCCCCAAAGGATGAGCGTTCCCCGGGATCTCGATCGGCGGAGCAAGGAGAGGCCTGGGTGGGATAACAAAAAGGCCCCTTCTGGGAAAAGGGGCCTTGGATCAGGCCACCCTTATCTCCCAGAAGCGCGGCGAACGCTTCTGCCGGATTTGGCACCTTACCCGCGCGGCCGTTCGCCGGTCGGCCGCGGATGATGGCGGGCAGGTTGCCGGGGCTTCCTCGGGCCGGGTCCCTCCACCCACTCTCGATAAGAGCGGCGCTCGTATTCAGTTGGAAGCCGGGGCGAGCCCGGTGGTTTGGGGCAATTATAGCGAAAAGCGACCTCGAGCGCAAATCCGAGCCCGCCGGATCAGCGGGCCTCCGGGGGCTCCGGGAGGTCTTCCCAATCGTCTTCGAAGGCGACCTCCTCTTTCCCCTGAAGCCGTTCGATCACCTTATCCACGATCAGGGCCAAGTGGCGGGAATGGCGGACGAAGTCCAGGCGATCCGCGGGGATGGTGAGCACAGGGCACAGGTTGAAGCATCGGATCCATTCCTCGTAGAGCGCATTGAGGCGGGCCAGGTAGTCCGGCGAGATCGCCCGCTCGAACGGGCGGCCCCGCATGGCGATGCGGCGCAGCAGCGTGGGGACGGAGGCCCGCAGGTAGAGCACCAGATCGGGCGGCGGGAGGAAGGTGAGCAGCGTCTCGTAAAGCTCCCGATACACCCGCCAATCCCGCTCACTCAGAGCCCCGCGCTCGTAGAGGTTTCTGGCGAAGATCTCCGCATCCTCGTAGATGGTGCGGTCCTGGATCACCGAATGAGGCCGTTGCAGCAGCATGACGTGATGGCGAAGCCGCCGCCCCAGGAAGAAGATCTGGGAGTGGAAGCCCCAGCGGGCCATGTCCTGATAGAAATCCGCCAGGTATGGGTTGTCGTCCACGGCCTCGAAGAACGGCTCCCACCCCAAGGCCTCCGCCAGCCGCTCCGTGAGCGCCGATTTCCCCACCCCGATGTTCCCTGCGATCGCGATGAACTTCTTCCCCGAAAGGCCGTGGTCGGTCACCGCCTCACCTCCCCGCTGCGGACCCCGAGGCGATCAGCCGCTCCCGGTGGTGTTCCCATACGAAACGGTGCCCGATCGCCCGGAAGACGCCCCAGCCTCGCCATGGGGGGTCGAGCCGTTCCAAGCGGCGGGCGATCTCCGGGAGGGCCTCGGGGGGAACCCAACGGAAGGCGGCGATCTGCTCCGCGCGGTCCGCCGCCCGAGGCTCTCCCTCGGTGCGCACGTGGAAGACGAACGAGACGAACGGAACCCCTCGATCGGTGGCGCCTTCCGAGGGGTAGATCGTGTAGGTGATCAGCCCCCACCAAGCCGCCGAACGCACCGGCAGGCCGGTCTCTTCCGCCATTTCCCGATGCAGGGCCGCCCAGGCGGTCTCCTCCCAGCCGACCCCGCCGGTCAGCAGGCGATAGGCGCTGGGGGGGTAAAAGGCTTTGGTGTGGACCAGGATCTCGCCGCTCGGCCGCTGGATGACCAGGAGGACCTCCCCCCGCCGCCGCCCCAGGCTCTGGCGCACCTCCTCCCACCAGCCGTCCTCGACGACCGTGGCGTGGAGGTGCGGCTGAGGCCCGAAATGGGCGGTGAGGGCCTCCAACTCAGAGGGAGCGATGAGCGGTCGGTTCACGGTCGACCCCTCCCGGGGATGCGGGATACGGTTTCAGCGAGCGGGTGCCCTCACGCGCCCGCTTCGGGACGGCAAAGGGGCGGGAAGGCGTGTTCCCCTCCTCGTTCAGGACTCCACTGCGCGCCCGGCAGGGATTCTCCCCCCAAGGCAGTGGGGAGGCAACCGGGAAAGGAGGTGGGGCCGGGAGGATGCACCCGTTCGCGGATAGGGCGGCTGCCCGCCTCAGCGGCCCCGGCGTTGGAAGCGCCGCCAGATGACGGTGAAGACGAGGGCGTAGATGCCCGCGAAGATCATCAGGTCCTGCCAGAATTGCATCGGGCCCCCTCATTCGCGCATGACCAGGCGGCGGGCGGCGAGGTCGGCCAACTCGCTGTGGAACCGATCGGGGTGGAGCAGGGCGGCGAGCAGTTCGACGCCGTGGACGGTGCGGGGGCCAGGCCGGCTGAAGTAGGCGGAGGCCTCCAGCGCGTAGACGCATCCCCTCCGCACGGCGGGGATCTCGCGCCAGAAGGGCAGGCGCTCCAAGAGGGGCCGCGCGGCGATGACGTCCTCCAGGCGGTAGCCGCAAGGGATGAGGCCGATGACCTCCGGCTCCGCCTCCAGGGCCTCCTCCCAGCGGATCCGGCGGGACGGTTCCCCCGGCCGCCCCATGACTTCGATCCCTCCCGCGATCTCCACCATCTCGGGGACCCAGTGGCCGCAGCAGAAGGGGGGATCGAGCCATTCCAGCAGCAAGACCCGGGGGCGGGGGGCTCCGCTCACCGCCGCCTCCACCCGGGCCAGCCGGTCGCGCCATTCGCGGATGCGCCGCTCGGCGTGCTCCGGAACCCCGGCCGCCTCGGCGATCTGGCGGGCACTCGCGAACAGATCCTCCAGGCGGTAGACGTTGACCCCGATCACCCGGGGCGGGCGGCGGAGCCGCCGGGAGGCCCGTGCAGCTTGGCCCAGGGGGACGGCGCACACCTCGCACAGCGCCTGGGTGAGGACCAGATCCGGCGCCAGGGCGGCGAGCTGCTCCTCGTCGATGAGATAGATCGGCTCCCCGCGGCGGGCCTTCTCCCGGACCGCCGCGTCAATGGCGGCGGGGTCCGTGAGGCCCTCCGGCAGGGTGCTGCGGGTGAGCCGGGGCAGCCGGGCCACCACCTCGGGGGGGAAATCGCATTCGTGGGAGACGCCGACCAGATGGTCCTCCAGCCCGAGGGCGCAGACCAGTTCAGTAGCGCCTGGAAGCAGGGAGACGATCCGCATCGGCACCGCTCCTTCGGGGAACCGGGCGGCCTCGCCAGGCCGGAAGGGCGGGTCAACCTTCGGAGGTCAGGGCCGGGGCGGGGACCGGCCGGGCCGGGCGCCGGCGCTCCCAGAGCCGGCAGAAGGCACAGATCCCCGGGGCCGAGGTCGGCTGCCCGCACTTCTCGCATGCGTGCAGCTCCGCCTCGTCGGCCCGGAAGACGATGAGGCCCTCCTCCTTGGCCTTCAGGAAGCCCAGGTAGAAGCGCAGCTTGGTGCCCGGGCGCTCCTCCTCCAGCTTCGCCAGCCACTCCTTATACGCGATGCTGGTGGAGCCTTCGGCGTAAGGGCATTCGTCGTAGATGTAATCGATGCCCCGGAGCAGGGCGTAGGCGGCCGTCTCCCGCTCGTAGAAGCGGCAGAAGGGCTTCACCTTGCGGGCGAAGCCCGGGCGGGAGGCCGGGAGCACCGGGCCCTGGCGGGCCATGTAACCGACCTGCCAGTTCATCACATTGCCGAAGAGGACCGCCACCTCGTCGTCCAGGTTGTGGCCCGTGGCCAGGGCGGCGTAGCCGCCGTCATACGCCACGCGGTTCATGATGTAACGTTTGATCAACCCGCAAACCGCGCACGGCTTATCCCGACCGCGCAGGGTGCGGGCCGCGACCTCGGGGACGGTCTCGCCGTAGACTTCGCGGACGTCCACCACGATCAGGCGGGCGCCGGGCCAGCGCTCCTCCACAAAGCGGCGGCACTTCTCATAGGACTGATCGGAGTAACGGATGCCGCCGTCGATGCCCAGGCCGATGTAAAGGCCGTCCGCCTGGTAGCCCAAGCGCAGCAGCACATCCCACAGGCTCAGCGAGTCCTTGCCCCCGGAGACGGCCACCAGCACCCGCTCCGAGCGGTCGAACATGCGGAACATCCGGATGGTCCGCTCGGTCTGTTCCACGAACCACTCCAGGTAGTGTTCCTCGCACAGGGCCAGCCGGTGCTGGCGCATGAAGATGGCTGCCTCGCGGCCGCACTTCCGGCAGCGGATCGCCATATCGAGCGCTCCCCATCACGGGATCTCTTCTCATTCTAAAGCAGGGCGAGCCCTTCTGTCGAACCCCTGGAACCCGGTTTGGGGCGCGCTGGGGAGGTCGGGCGCTTGATCGGGGGGGGCGGAGCGGAGCCCGGCCCCCGTTCTCAATATGCACCCCGCTTCCGGAGGACCGCCGGGATCGTCTGGGCCAGGATGGCCAGATCAAGCCACAGGCTGTAGTTGCGGATGTAGAAGAGGTCCAGGCGCACCCGCTCGCTGTAGGGGAGGTCCGCGCGGCCGGAGACCTGCCACAGCCCGGTGATGCCGGGCTTGACGGTGAGCAGGTTCAGCGCCCAGCGCCCGTAGCGGGAGATCTCCTCCGGCGTCAGCATCCGCGGCCCCACCAGGCTCATCTCCCCCCGGAGCACGTTCAGGAGTTGGGGAAGCTCATCCAGGCTCCAGCGGCGCAGGAACCGCCCCACCCGCGTCACCCGCGGATCCTCCCGCAGTTTGTAGTTCTGCCGGAACGCTTCCTTCAGGGCGGGGTCCTGCTCCAGGAGGGCCTCGGCGTTGACCACCATGGTGCGGAACTTGAAGGCGTCGAAGAGCTTCCCCCCCAGCCCGACCACCCGCCGCCGATACAGCACCGGCCCGGGCGAATCGAGCCGGATCGCCACGGCGATCAGCAGCAACAACGGGATGAGGAGGAGCAACGCGATGGACGCCACGGTGTAATCCAGCACTGCCTTGAGGAACTGCTCCAGCGGCGAAAGCCGGAGCCGGCGCCAGTAGAGGAGGGGAACCCCCATCACCTCGCGGATCTCGGTCCCCGTGGCCAGCAGCTCGTAGAGGCCGGAGGAGAGGCGGAGGTTCACATGCGGATGGAAGGCAAACGCTCGGAAGAGCTCCACCAGGGACTCGCGAGGCAGCGCGCTGGCGGAGACGATGACCTCTCGGACGCCAAGATGCTCGATCAGGCGGGGGAGGTCCGCCAGGGTGCCGATCACCGGGAGCCCGGGCAGCACCTCCCGCCCCCGGGGGAGCTCCGCATCCACCACGCCCACCAGAACCATCCCGGAGATGGGGGAGGAGCGGATCTGCGCCGCCACCATGCGGGCCTCCTCGTCTGCCCCGACGATCAGCGCGGGGACCATCAGCTTCCCCCGCGCCCGCAAGGCGTAGACCACCCGGCGGGCCAGGAAACGGGCGAGCCCCACCATCCCGATGGAGAGGATCCAGGAGAGCAGCAGCCAGCCGCGGGCGATCACCAGGGCGGGCTCCATAAAACTGGCCACGATGGCGGCCATTATCCCCATGCTGGCCGCCTGGATCACCCGCATATACTCGGAGGTCCCGTGGAAGAGATGATCCGGCGCGTAGAGCCGATGGGCGGCGAAGAGGAAGAGCCAGATCGGGAGGAGGGCGGCGATCAACAGGCCATAGTAGCGCACCGGCGGGCTCTCCGGCTGGTAGAAGATGGGCAGGCGGGACTCAAACCGGATCAGGTAAGAGGCGGAGAAGGCGAGCAGCAGCGCCAGGGCGTCCCCGACCACCAGCCCCACGCGCAGGCCGAGCCATGGCGCTTTCATGGCTTCCGCTCTGGATCCGAGGCGCGCCAGTTCGGAAGGCAGGGCGTCGTTTCGCATGCCGACGTTCCCTCCCTTCACAGATCCAAGGTGTGCTTCCGGCCTTCACCCCTCAGGGATGGGGAGCGTTCGGGGTCCGGCGGCGCGGGGCGCGTGAGCGCCCTCCGGATCTCCTCTGCCGCCCGGCGGGCGTGGCGGGTGAGGGATTCCCCATTGGTCAAGGCCGGGTAGATCTGGGTCAGGTTGACGAGGAACAGGCCCGGGATCGGCGGGGCGAGGGGCGGGATGCGCCGCCATTGCCCGCGGTGGAACAGCGGCTCCACATAGCGCTCGCGGTGCACCCGGACGTGTCGGATCCATTCCGGGCGGAACGCCGGGAACATCCGCCGGAGGTGCTCCAACCATGCCTCCAGGATCTCCGAATCGCCCTGCTGAAGCCACGGCGAGTCCCAGGCGACGTATTTGGGCAAATAGACCAGGTGGTAGCCCCCCACATCGGCGGGGTCAATGTAGCGGGTGGTCTCGATGACCCCGGTGAACGGCACCGAATCATCGGCGATGTAGACGGTCCAGTAATCCGTGAGCGGGCGATCCAGGGCCAGGAGGACGCATACGATGCCCAGATACCGCCAGGACCGCAGGTCATCCACCCATGGCCCTTCGATCCCGGGGAGCAGGCGCGGGACCAGCGGGGGGTGCAGGGTGATCACGGCCGCGTCGCACGGCTCCACGGCGCCGTCCACGCGCACCCCCGTCACCCGGCCCCCTTCCACGACGATCTCCTGCACGGGGGTGCGGAGCCGGATCTCGCCGCCGGCGGCCTCGACGGCACGCGCCATGGCCCGGATCATCGTCATGTGCCCGCCGATGAGGTAGCCCGCCCGCTCTTGCTGGGAAACCCCCCGGCGGGTGGAGCGGGTCCGGATCAGGCGCGCCCAGATATACGTGGCGGGGAGGTCCTCGAAGCGGCCGTCGAACTTGGCCCGCAGCATCGGCCGCCACAGGTGCCGAAACGCCCGCCGGCCGCCCCACCGGACCAGCCATTCCTCCACGTTGATCTCCTCCAGACGGCGCCAGTCGCGGTGCCCGTAGGCGGCGAGGATCGTCAGGGCCAGCCGGAGGCGATCCATAGTTCCCAGGAGGGGGAAGGCCATGAAATCCCGCAACGTGGTCATGGGATACAGGCGTCCTTCGTGGAAGAACGCGGAGGCGGTCGGCCG
>FWWM01005553.1_pt1 | contig 27511 bp, 22 predicted proteins | sample 2228351 | NCBI WGS metagenome assembly FWWM01 (sample SAMEA103939774, study PRJEB20133) | metagenome | reverse complement strand
AGAATGTATGAAGTGCTGGCTTTTCCTGCTGATCGCAATTCTCAGCGAAGTGGCTGCCACCTCAGCGCTCAAGGCCAGCGCCGGTTTCACCCGCCTCTTGCCATCGCTCATCGTCATCGTCGGTTACGGAATTTCGTTCTACGCGATGTCGCTCGCGCTGGAAGCCATCCCGGTCGGCATCGCCTACGCGATCTGGTCAGGGATCGGCATTGTCTTGATCACAGTGATCGCGTGGATTCTCTACGGACAGCAGCTTGATGGCTGGGCCTGGTTGGGTATCGGGTTCATTTTGATCGGGGTGGTCATCTTGAATGCGCTCTCGCGAGTTGAGGTTCATTAAGCAGTGATCAGGCGATCACTGGGATCGCCTGATCACTCCTGGTTCCTTCATCGTCGCGCGCTAGCCGTCTAGCCCGTAAATATCCGCATACTTCCGCCGCAAATAATTCAGGTACGGCTCGATCTGCATCGGCCCGCCGACAGCGCGCTCGATCAGCTCGGTCGGGGTGAAAACGCTGCCGTGACGGTAGATGTGCTCGCGCAGCCAGCCATGCAGGGTAGCAAATTCACCCTGCCCGATCTCATCGTCGATCTGGGGATGGGCGGCGCGCGCAGCGGCCAGAAACTGGGCGCTGAGAATGTTGCCCAGCGTATAGCCCTGGAACGCGCCGCCGATCAGTCCGCCGTACCAGTGGACATCCTGCAACACGCCGTCACGATAATCAGGGACGGTCACCCCCAAATCTTCGGCGTAGCGCGCATTCCAGGCGTCGGGCAATTCGCGCAACGACAGGCTTCCCTCGAGCAGAGCCAGCTCCAGATCGAAGCGAATCATGACGTGCAGGTTGTAGGTCACTTCATCAGCATCGGTGCGGATGAGCGACGGCTGCACCCGATTGATTGCGCGATAGAAGGTGTCGAGCGACACCTCACCAAGCTGCTGCGGGAACGTCTGTTGCAGATCGGGGTAAAAATACTCCCAGAAGGGCCGCGAACGGCCAATCAGATTTTCCCACAACCGTGACTGACTCTCGTGGACGCCGGCAGAGACGCCGCCACACAGCGGTGTGCCTTCAAACGCCGGATCGACCCCCTGTTCGTACATGGCGTGGCCCGACTCGTGCAGAGTGCTAAAAAGCCCATCGCCCAAATCGTACTCGTTAATGCGGGTGGTGATCCGCACATCACCTACCGAGAATTTGGTTGCAAAAGGATGATGAGTGAGATCCTGACGACCACGATTGAAATCGTAGCCGAACCGCCGAATGATCTTCTCGCCGAAGGCCAGTTGGGCTTCACGCGGATAGTGCTGACGCAGGCACGAGTCATCGATCGGCGGTTGGGCCACAATAGCGCGGATCAGCGGAGTCAGACCAGCGCGCAGCCGGGCAAAGAGATCGCGGATGGTCGCGGCTCGCATGCCGTAATCGCTGAAATCGATCAGCGGATCAGCCGGATGGTTGTAGCCGGGGAAGCAATCAGCCACGCGTCGGCTCAATTCGAGGGTGCGCTCGAGATACGGCAACATGGTCGCCCAATCATTCGCAGGGCGGGCCTGCGTCCAGGCGTGATAACTCGCCGCAGTATGCGCCGAAATTTCGCTGACCAGCTCGGTAGGGATGCGGGTCATACGCTCGTAGTTGCGCTGGGCCACCCGAATGAGCGCAGCATCAGGATGGTCATAGGGCAATTGTTCGGCATACGGCAGCAATTCGGCCAGCAGCCGCCCCAACTCCGGATCGGTGCTGCGGACGTGCGCCAGACGCGAAAGAGTGGCAAGCTGGCGAGCGCGGGCAGCAGCGCCACCGGGCGGCATGTAGGTGCTCTGATCCCAACCGAGCACTGCGGCAGCGCTGTTAAGATCGTCGATCTCTTGCAAACGAGCGCGCAACTCTTGCAAACGAGCTTCCATAGATAATTTCTCACTTTCTAAGTCAGACTCAGGCGCGTTGCCGCCACGCCAGCAACCGCTGCTGGGCTGCGCGCAGCGTCTCGTCGCGCTTGGCGAAACAGAACCGGGCCAGCAACGGCAGATCGCGCTGGCGAGCGTAGAAGGCCGAAGGTGGAATGGCAGCGACTCCAACCTCGCGGGTCAGGTAGCGGCAGAAGGAAACATCATCGCTAAAGCCAGTCTGCGAAATGTCAGCCATCAGAAAATAGCTGCCTTCGGTCGGCAACACCGGCAAATCAACGCTGGCGAGGATCTCGGTCAGCAACCGGTAGCGCGCAGTGTATTCGGCGCGAAACCGGTCATAGTACCCGTTGCTGAGCGCGCCTTCGAGCGCTGCCGCAGCGGCAAACTGCAACGGTGTCGCCGTTGCGAAGGTCACCCACTGGTGCGCAGCCCGCAGCGCCGCGTTGAGCGCCGCCGGCCCGACGGCATAGCCAATCTTCCAACCGGTCAGGCTGAAGGTCTTCCCCAGACTGTTCACAGTCAGGGTGCGCTCCCACATGCCGGGCAGGGTGGCAATCGGAATATGCTCAGCGCCGTCAAATACCAGTTGATCGTAGACCTCATCAGAAATCACCAGCACATGATGCATCTGGCAGAGGCTGGCGATCAGCTCGAGTTCACTGCGGCGAAAGACTTTGCCGGTCGGGTTATGCGGCGTGTTGAGCAACAATAGTCGGACACGCGGCGAGAACGCGGCCCGCAATTCATCCGGATCAAACCACCAGCTCCGCTGCTCGCCAGTTGGGGGATGCAGACGCACGATCCGAGGCACACCGCCCGCCATGATGACATCGGGCAGGTAAGCATCGTAAAACGGCTCGAACAGGATTACCTCATCACCGGGATTGACCAGCGCCTGCATCGCGCTGAAGATGGCCTCAGTCGCGCCGCTGGTCACCGTCACCTCAGTCAGCGGATCAATCGTCCGCCAGCCGTGCGCCTGCCACGTCGCGGCGATAGCTTCGCGCAGGCGCGGCACCCCGATGTAGGGCGCATATTGATTGGCATCAGCAGCGATGGCGTCAGCGGCAGCCTGTTTGATCCAGTCGGGGCCGGCAAAGTCGGGGAATCCCTGACCGAGATTGACTGCCCCGCATTGCGTGGCCAGCGCGCTCATTTCGGCAAAGATCGTCGTGCCAAATCGGCGAATCCGCTCAGCGCTGAGTTCTGTGGTCATGGCGCCCTCTCACGGGTAACAGACAGGTGCGGCTGGTTGTATATGGTACCACAGACGACTGCAACTTTTGGCGGGAACCTGGCGTCAAACCGGCAGTACAAACGAGGAGCATACAGCGAAGGAGGAAAGGCATGTCGTTCCAGAAAGATCAAAACCGGCTGATCGGGCTGTTGCTGATCACGCTCGGCGTTGTGGCTATCTTCAGACTGTGGTGGCTGGTGCCGGCGGCATTGCTGGCTGGCGGCGGCATTTTCATCTACCGCCAGCAGCGACAGATCGGGCGCACCGGTGAGGCGATTCAGGCGCTGTTGTGGGGCGTCGGTCTGGCTGCGCTGGCTCTGACTAAGCTGATCTGGCCGGGCGTCTTGATTCTGGCCGGGATCAGCCTGCTGATGCGCGGTCGCGAAGAGGTCGTTGAGCAGCGGATGTGGGCGCTGCTCGGGCAAATCTTGAGCCAGCATCGCCGGACGACGCCACCGCCTGCCAGCAACAAAGTGCAGATCGTCGAGAAGCATGAAGAGGTGTAATACGGATTCAAGCGGTAACAATGGCGGCATGCTTACCCCCGCTTCCAATGGAAGTGGGGGTAATATTTGCGACAAGATGATCAACCCATAGGCTTCATTGCGTCCACAATCGACAGCAACGCAATTCCCCGCTTCACATATGTTCACAAATGATCCTTCCCGCCTGGCCAATTACAGAAGGAGGGGCATCGCGCGGGCGCCTTGCACCCGCCGCACTCCTCTCCGCCAGCGGTTTGCACGCCGTGAGCGCGATCCGGGTGCCAGAGCAGGGGATTGCCACCCCGCACTGCGTGGCGCGCAATGGCAGCGGAGTATGATGGTCTTCTTTCTCATTCCTTGTCACGTCCCGCCCTTCCTTCGCAACATCCAGGAGAAGTGTTTGCGCGGGAAGCTATCTAGTCAGCGGGGCAGGATATGACGAAAGAGGTATCACCCCTCCACCCTCGCAAAATCTAACCAAATCTCAACGTTGATTCTGCGCAGTTCAAACGTTATACGATGCAGAGAAGTAATGTGCATTTGTCCGTTGCCAGCCTGTCACACACCCCACGCTGTCCCAGCAACGGGTCTCTTTCGAACCCTGATTCGTTTGGGGACTTGGTCGATCCACTCTATTCCTTTCAAATAGCCGACACGCGAACCTGGCATTTTTCAGGTTTCTATTATGCTGTCGCTTCTGAAAGCGCTGAACAGTGGTTCATTATCATTGTAGGGAAGAAGCGGCACATGTTCCACAGCCGTCGTTCTCTGCATCAGTCCTGGCAGACCAGACACGAAAAACCCGGATGAAAAGAGTACTGTCAGGCGCTCGATCTCTTTCATCGTGACGCTCTGCGTGGGCGAACGCCCAGCAGCTTCGTGGGCAACGCATCCGGCACCCCGTTCCGTTATCGCCCAATGGCTCCGTCCGAGCCATGTCCCCGAAGGGACGGGTTGCACCGATTGCTGACCGATGATGGTTTCCCCCGCGCAGGCGTGGTTGGCGCGGGAACTGGCGCCATCATCGGTTGTGCAGGCGCATCGCCCGAAGGCGAAAACGGTGCAGGCCGAAGCCCCACCGCGCGGCCATTGGAGCACACCTGTTCACTGTGGTCACTGTTCTGGCGAACGCCAGCGAGCAACCCGCCTCACCGCTCGCCCTCACGGGCGGCGGCGCGCGGCGGGTTCCCGACGGTCAGATCGCAAAGCAAGCGCACAGCTTGACTGTTGATTGACAGGTTGAATATCCGCAATTGAGTTCTGGATCTGCTCGATGAGCCACACGATCATCGGTTCATCTGGCAAGCCCGCCCAGATCTGATAGCGGTCGTGCTCCTCGTAATAGCGTGGGTACACCACACGAGCCGGCCATCGTTGGTATCACGCGACTCGACAGCAATCCGAAACACAGCGCGCTCTTTCCATTGCCCGGCAAGTTCCGGTTTGCTATCGTTCGCGCTGCCGGTAATCCGTTGTCGTTCGTATGCAGTCATACGTTGTCCCCTTCACCAATCGGATCGCTGCCCACACCCGACTGTATGCGATAGTCGCCAGGCACAATACCAATTGGAATGCCGTCAAGCTCAGCGGGTACGGTCAGATCAGCCGGTTCGCCGCGCACATGAATCCGCACTCCAATCACGCTGGTTTCCGAAGAATCGAGGAAGCCAATATCGATGTTGGTAACGACCGGATGGTTGCCGAAGTGGGTCACCATCTGATCACGAACCCTGCGCGCTCGTCGCCACCAGGCTGGTGACAGTGGATTCATCGCACCAGTCTCTCTTGCATTGCGCCGTTCAGCGCGCGCCGAAGATCGTCTACAACCCGACGTCGGTCACCGGGTGACGGTCGTTCACTTACAATATCAACTGCAAGCGCATCCAGAACGATCATTATATTGATCGCCAGCGCTTGTTCTGGATGGTCGCTACCCGCGAAATGCAGACCAACTGCGGCACGAGCTTCGACATCGAGCCACCACGATCCCGTGTCGCCCTCGACGCTAACTTCGCGGCTTTCGGGAACGGGAGCGATCGTTATGACGTGCTGAATGGTGCGCTGCCACGAGCCATACCACAACCGCGCCTACCCTTTCACCCCAGTAATCATGCCTTTCGTCACCCGTGTCGTCCGCCTCGCCTTGATGGCACGCTTACCGAGTTGCGGGGAAGCCGCTCCACTCACCGGACCAATACCCATCTGGTCGTTGACCATGCAACGATTGCCGGTGAGCGTGGCAACGATAGCATCGATATGCTAGCGTAGAGCGTGGCGCGTCGTAGTAGCAACCACATCAGACGGCAAACCACCGTCGAGCCGGTCCGGCTGGCAGATCGGCAATCCAGCAGCAATCCAACGCTCAGCGACCAGGACATGCCAGTTGCTCAACATCATTAACTCGCCAGTCGCGTGATCGCACACCAGACCGCCGAGCGTTCCCGCACTGTAATCGCGCGCAACCGACACGCTGATCCCGCCGCGCATCGGATCGTGGCACGCCCGCGAACCGCTGGCAGGCAGATAAGGTTGCGAGGACCCCCACCATGACCAGAGGTGAGGAAGATATTGCCCCTCGATCACATCGGTGATGAACTCGCCTATTTGCCACAACGCCGGTTTGATACCGGCGCGTTCAAGTTGCGGCTGAGATAATTTACGCGGCACATGAAAGCGGATCGTGGGACGTTCATCACTCGACACAGCGCGGACAGGAATACCGAAATCGACCATATTAACGCCATAAGCGCGATCGTAGAGAAACACCGGCGCATAACGGCGGAGACACAGACGCGCACGCGCCGCGCGGAGCCGATCGCCGTCCATGGTTGAACTCCTTGGGGAAACGGCAGTGACCAGAGTGCATCCTAATCACTGCCGCTCTGTGAAGGTCACTGATCTAATGTCTTACGCATACACATCGAAGCGCGCCGGTTGCTCGAAGCGCGTGAGCACACCACTCGGACCGAAGATTGAAGCGCTAATCGAGTCGATCCGCGAGGCGTATCCGGCAAACGAAACCATCGTGGTACTCGGCGCTGTCAGGATCTGCGCGCGCAGATGGACTGCATACAACCCTGGCATATTTGGCATCAGGATGCATGGTGTTGAGGATGAAGGGCACGGGTGCCAGATTGCCATTCACGGTTCCGCTCATGGCTGCATTAAGCGTCATCGTAATCACGTTGTTGGTATGGTAGGTGATCCGGTAGGGCAACAGAGCGCCGCCAACAATCTGCATCGGTGATAGTGTACCTCCCCTTCCTCAGTTACGACTGCCCGCTGCTTGCGGACAAGGCCATCATACGTCGCGCCGCTCACGCCAGACTTGGCCAACAGTGAGCAATGTCTGCGCGCAGGCACATCTTTGGTTCAATTAGCGAACCGGCACGACAGACGATAACAATTGAGAGCAGTCACAGTCTAGTATGAGGAGGACACAGGCTTAGAGATGAAAATTTGCAGATCTTAACAATCACTCATATCTGGTGAAACACCGTCTTGAGCGAGATGAGAGCAGGAATGAGCGAGGGTGAAACCAGTAACACGGTAGAGCATGATTGGGCTATGCAAAAATAAGACTGTGCAACGGAACCTGAACTCGCCGCTGAACGATAACACCAACAACAGTGCATTGCTGGCATGTTAATTTTGGCGAGATCATTCTTAATCAACTTGTCATTGACATTTTTTCCTCCTTTGCTATATTTGAGGCATAGTATCATCTTCTAAACACGATAAGGAGGACAGCGTTGTTACAGCGACAACGTTCAGCTGCAGGATTGTTTGCAATCCTGTTCCTGCTCATCACGATTATGTCAGCACAGGCCCAGACTTCTTCTCCTACCCTTCCACTCCATCTACAAGCTGGAACTTTCGACCCGCTCTATGAGTTACCGGCGCAACCCTCAGTTGCCGGTGTGGACAGCGCCACGGTCACCACTCCTTATCAGATCGTGCAGTTCTACGAACCAATCACCGAGGCACAAGCCGCGCAAGCAGAGGCGCTTGGCGCCACGCTACTTGGTTATCTGCCTGAGAACGCCTATATCGCTCGCATCGCGCCAGACGATCTGCCCAAATTGCGCTCTCTACCGGGAGTGCGCTGGATCGGGCCATACCAGCCAGCATACAAGATAGCGCCAGAGCTGGTGCAGGGAGCAAGTCTGGCAGGAGCGGGGATGAGTGAAATACTGGTAGTCAGTTTTCCTGGCGAGTCGCCTCAGGCATTAGCTACACTGCTGAATGATCTGGGCGCAACGATTACCGAGTTAAGTGACACGCCACTGGGTGCGACAGCCCGAGTTTTGTTGCCAGACCACACGATTGCGCCATTAACTCAGGCAGCAATTGTGCATTGGGTTGAACCGTATGTTGCTCCTGAATTGGCTAACGCGCGAGGACGCCAGATCATGGGTGCAGAGCGGATCTGGGCCAACAATCGGCTGTTCGGTGCAGGTCAGATCGTCGCAATTTCCGATTCGGGACTCGATGTCCAGCGCGGACCAAACGACGTCGCCAACCCTGACTTTGCCGGACGACTGGTACGGGCTTTTGCACCCAGCGAAATGCGTCCTGACAATCCCGCTTGCGCAGCCAAGACCAACTGGACTGATTTGAACGGGCATGGAACCCATGTCGCCGGCTCGGTGCTCGGCAGCGGTGTCAACTCGGGCAGTAACCCTGCCGCCAATCAATACACCAACTCGGAGGCTGGCGTTGCCCCTCAAGCCCGGCTCGTCTTCATGGCAATGAATACCGATGGCGGACCGGGAATTCAGTGTGTGCCGTCGAACGGCAACTATATTGCTCTTGGCTACCAGCAAGGCGCGCGCATCTCAAGCAATAGCTGGGGTAGTGCTACCAATGGCGCCTACACGTTCAACGACCGTATGGTCGATGACTACATCTGGCGTAATCGCGACTATCTGGTGCTTTTTGCCGCCGGCAATTCTGGCCCCAACCCTCAAACAGTGGGATCGCCCGGATCAGCAAAGAACATCATCTCAGTGGGCGCAAGCGAGAATAACCGACCCGAGCTTGGTCAACTATCTGACAATCCGAATACCGTTGCCAGCTTTTCGTCGCGAGGACCCACGGCTGATAATCGGATTAAGCCTGATGTTGTTGCACCGGGCACCAATATCCTGTCAGTGCTTGGCGGCTCAGCGCGCGGCCTTAGTCCAGCTGCTCCAGGTTCACGCTACGCATTCTCGAGCGGCACCTCGATGGCTACACCGCTTACCGCTGGCGCAGCAACCCTTGTGCGCGAATGGCTGGTTAATCACCGTAGTGTCAGGAATCCAAGCGCTGCACTCCTCAAGGCACTATTGATCCACGGCGCCTTCCAACTGCCAGGTACAACAACCCCTAACCCAAACAGTGGTTGGGGACGGGTTGACCTAAGCAATACTATTGACGCCAATTACGTTATCTTTGAAGACGACCAGACCGGTCTGCGTACCGGTGACACACGAGTCTTTACTGTTCAGGTCGCTGGTTCTTCCACCAACGGCACACTCTTCGTCGATGATGTTCAAGTGGTCAGAGACATGCCTGAGCTAGTGGCTGTTCCGCTTCCTGCTGAGCCAGCTAACCTAACACAGAGCAGTCCAGACGATTTTACCGGTCAGGCTGTGCCTGGATACGACACACCGCCACCACACAAACCGCTTGGCGATGTGGTCGACACAGAAACTAAACCGGCACCCCTGGTCAACCCGACTCTCCCTGACATCTCAGAGGCAAGCCTGCTCATCCCAACGACCGATGAGCCTGTTACGCAAGACTTCTTGCAAAGTATGGTCGGTGGTGGTGATTTCGAGGATCCAGGCTGGAGTACAACGTGGTCACGGGTCTGGCTTGGTGAAGGGATGCCGCTGCGCACCAACAATCCTGATCACATAATCAGCGGACGTTATTCGGTCTGGTTAGGCGGTAGCCCTTCCAATGACCTGATCGCCTACCCAATCAGCTTCCCACGGATTATCGACACGCGCTTCCCCAGCACACTGAGTTTCAAGGTGCGCCAGGTCAACCGTGACCTCAGCTACGACTTCTTCTGTGTGGCGATTGTCGACGCATCAGGATATCCCATCCGAAGCGCAAGCGGCACACTGCTAAGTTGTAACGACAATCTGCCTAGCGGCGTCCGACAGATCAATTATACCTTTACATCTGCTGAGCGAGCGGCGCTGGCCGGACAGACCGGCTATCTCTACCTGTTCACTGTCGGCGACGGCTTGCTCCCGCATATGTCGGCGTTTGTCGATGATATTGAGCTGAAGATCGACTTCCCGCCGGTTGGCATGCGCGCTTTGCCTCCGGCAGGTCCTGCTGGCACCACCTTCCTGCTGACCGGAGAGAACCACGTTCCTTACGGTCAGGTACAGGTCTGTCTCAACACTTGCGCTCATTCTGCTAACGTCATCACGACTGTCTTCGCCGATGCGCGTGGCGATGCCAAGGCTTATCTGTTCAGTCGAGCCAATACAGCTCCTGGCGTCTACACTTTTGAGATGCGCAATATTGCTGGACGAACGAGCCGAACAACCTACACCATCGTCACGAGTGGACCACCAACACTCAGAGTCAGCCCTACCAGTGGCCCGGCTGGCAGTGAGTTCGCTTTCAACGGTTCGAACTTTGTGCCGAATGACTCGAGCATTACGGTGCGGATCAACGGTGAACGAATCGGCTCAGTAAGCAGCAATAGCGCTGGCGCAGTCGCATTTCGCATTATCACCCGAAACACAACTCCTGCCGGCACGTATCGTGTGCGTCTTGAGGATCGAGCGGGTCGCGTCGCGGAGACAACGTATCAGGTGACGGCACCAACCAGCGCTAGCCCTCGGATGAGCGTTACCCCGCTGAGTGGCACGCCAGGTACCCGTTTTACGTTCACCGGAAGCGGATTTGCTCCAGCTACTGCCGTTCAGTTCCGCCTTGCCGGTTCACCATACGGTCAGACCATTACCGATAGCGCGGGTGGATTCCGTGTCACCCTGGATACCACTTCCTCGATTACACCCGGTAGCTATACTCTCGAAGCCATCCAGGGTTCGCGTCGCGCCACAGCCACCTTCAACATCACTGCTGGTGGTGTGCCAGCAACTGGTAATGGCTTGTCAGTCACGCTGGTTTGGACAGATCCACCAGCTTCTCCAGGCGCAGCGGTGGCACTGGTCAATAATTTGAATCTGCGCGTAGAGGGACCAAACAACCAGGTCTGGCTCGGCAACGGCGGATCAACTCCGGATAACCGCAACAACGTTGAGACAGTGCGTATCTCACAACCGCAACCCGGTACGTATCGCATCATTGTTCAGGCTGCGAGCGTCAATGGCGCTTTTGGGGCACAGCCTTTCGCCTTGGTCGCTACTACTGGCCGGGCGAATACCAACGAGGTTGCGAGCGCTCCTCTGCGCAATTACGAGGTTTACGTACCGATGATGCGGCGATAAGTGGCGCAATGCATAGAGCGTGGAGAACGTATAGTTCGCGTTTGACTCATTGTGGGCAGGACGGGCAGGTATTCAGACTTATTCCCATCCTGCCCACGATCGTGTATGTAGCCTGTTACCCTTAACTCCACAGAATCATTGTTGAGCATAGAGTGTTGCATGAAAGCGGTGTGACTATTTCAGGGTGCGCTGACATCTGCCCGCATCAAGACCATCGCGAGCGGGAGACCTGGATGCGCAGGCATCGTGCCTGAAATCCGGTCATTGCAGACAGAACACTAGCGCATTTGACGCTGAACCGTTCCTGGCCGGGTTCCCTCAGACATTCAGCGCACTGGCGCCAGAAATCCGCTGAGCAGGCCACGGAACAGGCGAGCAGCTTCGATGTGGGGAAAGTGGCCGCAGCGCGGGAAGACGACCAACTGCGCGCCGGGAATTTCGCGGCGCGCAGTTTCGGCATATTGCAGCGAGAAGACCCGATCATGCGCTCCCCAGACCAGCAGGACGGGCAGACGCAGTTCGGCAAGACGCGCGCGCAGACCGGTCAGCGCCAGATCGGTAGCGGCATACCGTCGGCTGAGCGCGGTCAGCGCGCGCCGGTTGGCGGCCCCGCTGATGGCTGCCTTGCCGCGCTCGATTAAATCAGCCGTGAGATGCGGTTCCGGATCGTAGAAGGATGCGGCCAGGAATGCGCGCACCACTGCCGGATGCGCCGAGAGCCACAGGATCGTTTCCCCGATCACAGGCCAACCGCCGACGATTGTCAACGGTGAAGGATCAACGAAACCATCGGTTGCCGCCAGCATCAGCCGCTCAACCCGACGCGGATGACGGATTGCCGTTGCCAGCGCGTACTTGCCGCCCATCGAGTGCGCCACCAGACTGGCGCGTTCGATACCGAGCGCGTCGAGCAGGGCCACATACAGATCGCTCTGCAACTCTAGGCCGTAAGGCGCGTTAACCGGCTTCTCCGAACGCCCAAACCCCAGCGCATCGACGGCTATCGCCCGGTAGCCTTGCCCGGCCAGCCAGGTAACGGTTGGTTCCCAGTCGTCACTCGAACCGGCAAAGCCATGGAGCAGCAACACGGCTGGCCCATGCCCGGCTTCCAACCAGTGCAACTGATACCCATGTACTCGCAACCAGCGTGAACGCATTGCCCTGCCCTCACCGTTGTGTTCCGGCAAGGAGTATACCATGGGTTCGGATGGCCTGAATCTTGCGTTGCCATCACCCACTCGACAGCCGTGCTACAATCAAATAACACATGCGACCTGATTGCCTGAAACTGGTCGTTTGCATGAACAATGTGATTGACATCCTGCAAACCATTGCCAATCGGCCCGGGCGAAAACCATCGCCACTGATTGGGTTGCATCGTCTGCCCGCTCATCCTGGCGTCCGCATCAGCCATCTGGCGATTGATGCCGCGCTCAATGAAGCATGGGTGCGGACGATCGGCACATCTTTTTTTCAGGCCCACTCGGTTGCGCTGGCCGCGCTGCGACGGGGCGAAGCGGTAGCACTCACCGGTAGCCAGCGTCTCTGCCGGGCCAGTATCCATCTGCTCGTGATCGACCAGTTACAGCGTGAGTCAACTGCCACAGCGTTGTTCATCGTTCCTGATGCCGAACAGGCCAGATTGCACGAACAAGAGGCGCGTCAACTGGCCGCTTCGCTTCGTCCACCACTGACCATCACCGCCACTACCGGAGCCGACCGTCGATCTGCCGCGGCTTCCCGCCTGGTAATTACAACCCTCGCCGAACTGCACAGCCACCTGCTGCGCTTCCACGATCGGGCCTGGCGCTATTTCTGGCAACAATTACGGGTGATTGCGATCAGCGACCTGCATCATTACTATGGCATTGCGGCCAGTCATCTGAGCATGGTCCTCTTGCGCGCCAGTCGGCTGGCTGCGCCTGATCTGTTGCTGCTCGGCTCGCTGGCGCCGGTTACCGGCGCTGAAGATGCGCTATCCCAGCTTACCGGACGACCGTGGCGGATAACGCCAGCCGCCGATTTGCCGTGGGCAACGACAACGCTCGCGCTCTGGCAGGGCGACGATCAGCGGTTGCGCGATGCCACACTGCTGATTGAGGCTTTTCTTGACGCCGGCGCCAGTGTGCATGTAACCGCAACACCGCTTGAAGTCGGCTACCTGCGCAGCCTTTCCACACATCCGGCCTATAGCGCGGGCGCCAGCGTCTTGCCGGCGCAGGTTCAGATCCTGCCCGGCGCCAGTGTGGGCGCAACCATTGTGCACGCCGCCTGTGTGAGTGACGCGACTCTGGTTATCGTCATGCTCGGCAATGGCTTTGGCGAACCAGCGCTACAGCGACTGGCCGTTACCGATCTGAAGTCGTGGCCGCTGCTGCAAGTGCCCACCTGGCCGACAACGACGCTCAATTCGTTCGTCGCTGCTCAGCATCTGGTCTGCGCAGCCACCGAACAACCGCTGCGCCACGATGAGGTTCAACAATGGGGGCTTGAGGCGCTGGTCGATCGCCTCACCAGTCAGGCGTTCCTGCATCGTCTCCCCGATCCGCCGCCCGTCTGGTTGCCCGGCATCGACAGCGATCCGTATATCCCGCTCGATCTGCACGCTGCGGGAATGGAACCGCTCTCCCTGCGCGACGAGCAGGGGCGACCGAGCGGCACGATCAGTCCGACCCGCCTGCTGCGCTGGGCATATCGCGGAGCAGCGCTGCCGCCATTGCATAGCGGTCAGCGCGTGATCGCCCGTGATGATGAGCGCGGGATCATCACCCTGGCCGGGTACGATGGCCTCCGCTCGATTCCGCTGCGGCGCTGTCAGGTGCATCTTCGCGAGGAATGGGGGCAACGCGCTGCCCGTCTGCCCGCCAACAAACGCGCGCCAACCATCGGTTGGGGACGGGTCACAGTGATTGAGACGATCTATGGTTATCGCGAACAAATTGCGCGCCAGTCCGTTCGTGAACATCACTTCGATCAGCCGTTGACGAACGAATGGCACAGTCGCGCTATCTGGTTTCAACTGACCCGCCCGCTCACGATCGAGGGCCAGATGATAGGCTGGTCGTGCGCGATGGCACTGTCGCTCACCACGTTGTATCGGCTGGAAGATTGTGTGACGGCGTATGATCCCGCTACTCGCCAGCTCTATCTGATCGATGCCCATCCCAATGGAAACGGACTGGCAGACTGGCTGTACGAGCAGGTTGAAACCATTTTGCCGCTCGCCTACGATCTCGCGCTCGACCAGCGCAACGATCCGTTGTTTGAGCCGCTGGCGCGCGCTGATATGGACTGGTTGCTGGAACTATTGAGCGGTAGCGCAGAGGTGGCAATTCCTGTCCCTCCGGTCGCTTTGCCCGCCAGACCAACCAGATCACAACGCTCAACCACCGATAGCGCAGCTTCGCGATCTGATCGCACTCGGCCCCGCGACGACCAGCCCCCGGCCCGGCCTGCGCCCCGCGACGACCAGCCCCCGGCCCGGCCTGCGCCCCGCGACGACCAGCCCCCGGCCCGGCCCAGGACTGGCGCAATCACTCTTGCTCAACCCGACCCGCCGCCCGATGTTGCCGAGGCTGATACCACCGCGCCTGACCCGGCGGCCATCCTGGCCCGTCTCCGTCAGCGTCGCAGCCAATCGATGCCTCCACCGTCAAACCCGTCTGCCGGTCGTAGCAACCGCGCGTCGGCTGGATCAAGTGAGTCGCGTTTTCGTCCAGGCGATCGGATCATCTGTATGCCCTACGGCGCCGGCTCGGTGCGCCAGAGTATCATGCAAGACGATCGCGAAATCATCGTCGTCGAGTTTGATGACCACGGGGAATTAACCATCGATCCCACGGTAAGCATTGTTCGCCGACTCCCGCCCGAACCTGCTGAAACTGACGAATGAACGTATGGCAAATCCAGTTATTCTCTATCTGCCATTGCTCACCTATGCCGATCCAGATGTGCGCCGCCATGCCACCAACATCCTCCTGGCCCATTACGGTAACCGCGCATTGACCTACCTGCGCCGCCTGCTTGACGATCCGACGCTAGGCGAACAGGCGCGCATCGCGCTGTCTAGCATCGGCGAGATCACCGGTCTGCGCATCGAGCTACGACCCTTCCGCGGCGTTTATGTGCATTGTCTGGGTGATTTTCAGGTTTTTATCGATAGCCGACCGATTAACCCCGATGAATGGGGGCAAACCGATGGCGGGCGCGCCGGCGGGCGCAAGGTGCAGGGCATCTTCGCCTACCTTGTCCATTGTGGCGCCAGCGGCGCGACCCGTAGCGAGATTGGCGCAGCAATCTGGGGCGGCAACGCCAGCGCCAGCAGCATCGCCCGCACGCTTACGGCGCTACGCCAGACCCTTCAGCAGTGCGGCGGCGATGAACTGGCGCTCAATCTGCTTCATACCGATCGGCAACGTTGCCTGCTGAACCCTGACATCTATCGCAGCGATGCCGATCTGCTCGAACATACCTTCGATCTGGCAACCCAAACAGCGCGCGATCAGGGCGACGAGGCAGCGCTCTCGCTTTATCAGTATGTGCTCGATCTGTACGACGGCCCCTACATGGAAGGAGTCGCCGGCAGCGAGCGATGGGCTGCCGAGCGCGGCGCCAGCCTGCTCAACAAGGCGATCATTGCCGGCGAGCGACTGGCGGCTCATGCCTTCGCTGTCGGCAACGATCAACAATGTCTACGCTACTGCGAACGCATCCTGGCGCGTCAGCCCCAGGCAACCGCCGTGGTACGCTGGCACCTGCGCGCCAGCCACCGGCTGGGTCTGCCGGTCGAGATGCAACGCGCCTATCACCGATACCTGAACGCTGCCGGCATCAACCCGCGCCGCCATCGTGATGATCCAGTCGTGCAGCTCTACCGTGAACTCGCCACCTGAAGTTAGCGCCGGAGCGGAGTGCGGGCAGCTTCTGAACCGTATTCCTCAAGCATCCGCCAAATTGGCGTATACTGATAACCGTCGTCGCTCAGGTTTCATATACCTTCCCATTGTATCTTTCTGCCATGCGCTCGCCAGCCGCCAGTGGTCGAAAAAGAAAGGGGAAAATGAAATCGTGATCGGCAATTCATTGGTCACGTGATCGCTCGCTGTCGAATGCGCATCTTCCCCCGACGGTAGACAGGAACCACATTTCCTGAAACCCATATCAAGAGAAGGAGGTTCTGATATGGAGATCGACCTGCCAACCGGCGCGCACATCCGGTACAATGATGTTGGCGTCGGGCAGCCGGTGGTGCTACTGCACGCATTTCCCCTGAGCGCCGCGCTCTGGCAGGGGCAACTCACCGCGCTGGCCGATCGCTGCCGGATGATTGCCCCTGATCTGCGCGGTTTCGGCGGTTCGACGCCACACCCGTTACCCCAATCGCTCGGAGAGTACGCGGCTGATGTGCTGGCGTTGCTCGATGCGCTGTCGATCGAGCAGGCCATTGTCGCTGGATTATCAATGGGCGGCTACATCGCTTTTGCGCTCTGGCAGCAGGCGCCGAACCGCATCAGCGGATTGCTGCTCGCCGACACGCGCGCCACGGCTGACAGTGAAGCAGCGCGCGCCACCCGCGCCACCAACGCCGAACTGGTCTTGCGTGAAGGAAGCGCAGCATTGGCCGAACGGATGCTGCCGAACCTGATTGCGCCCGGCGCTGCGCCTGAGCTGCGCGCGACCCTTCAGGCACTGGCCGCAGCCAATCCACCGGAAGGGATTGCTGCGGCTCTGCGCGCCATGGCCGCCCGGCCCGACTCGACGCCGCTGCTCTCTGCCATACGGGTTCCGGTCACTGTGGTGGTCGGCGCCGAAGATGTCCTGACCCCGCCTGACGAAGCGCGCGCGCTCCATGAAGCTATTCCCGGCAGCCGCTTTGTTGTCATTCCCCACGCCGGTCATCTCAGCGCGATTGAACGCCCGGCAGAATTCAATCTGGCGCTGGTCGAACTGATCATGCGCGTTCAGCAGGCCAGTTCGCGCGATCAACCCTGATCATCATCGAGCGCAGCCAGCAGCATCTCGCCTTCGGCAGCAGAAATTCGCCCATCCGCCACCATCTGCAGGATCGCAGCCCGCTGCTGCTCGCGCTCAGGATCAGGCTGCGCGCGGTTGAGCTGAATCGTTGGGCCGGTTGCAGGCGGCGCTGGCGACACCGGCGGCACCGGCGGCACCGGCGGCACCGGCGGCACTGGCGGCACTGGCGGCACTGACCGCTGGATGTGACTGAGCGCCTGCTCGACTGCCGCAAGCGCCTCACTCACCCCAGCCGCTGCCGCCTGTCGGGCCTGTTCGCGAATCCGTTCAATCCGCTCAGGCTCAATCACCCATTCGCGTTGATTGATCTTGAAACGCACACGCCGCGCGCGCGCCGCGTCCGGATCGTGTTGCTCGCGCTGGTCTGGCCTGTCCTGGCTGATATTGGTTGTAAAGGCATTGCGCAATTCGGCCACCAGCTCGCGCCCCAACGCGCCCAGCTTGCGCCCAAGCGCGCTCAATTCCTGGCCGATAGCGGCTCCCAGCCCGCCGATCGCAGCCGGCGGGATTGGCCCGCGCACCTGGAGATCACCGCCAACGTACAGCCGCAACCGCGCCGAACCCTCGCCGTAACGCAATTCAACCGCATGATCGCCAACCTCGGCGACCCCGTCCACTTCAATATCACCGCCAACCAGCGCGGACACCAGCACATCGGGAGCTTCGGGGAGCAGCAGCGTCGCATCGCCGCCAACCTGCGCCTGGACATTGCCGCCCGTCGGCAGATTGATCGGCATAGTGAGATCACCGCCAATAGTACCCATTTCGATGCCGCCAACGCCAAAGCCGAGCTGACAATCGCCGCCCACCGCGCCAATGGTCAGCGCGCGCGCGCTCTGTTTCACGCTGAGATCACCGCCGATAGCGCTCACCCGACCACTGCCCAGACTGGCAATCGTCACATCACCACCGATGTGATCGAGCTGAAGCTGCTCGATCTGCGCTTCCTCAGCATCAACATCACCACTCACTATCTTCGCCTGTAACCCGCGCAACCATCCAACAACCGTCAGATCGCCGTTAATGTGGTTGATCTGGACACTGGCCGTCGCAGGAAGCCGGATCACTATGTCATCGCGGCACGAACCAACGGTGAAGCCGGTTGCGCTGGGAACGATCGTCATCCGGGTATCATCGCTCTCAATCGACAGCGTCGGCGCATCCCAACTCTCGATTGTTACATCGCCATGAACTGCTTCCAGCGATAGCGTCACTGCCTGATCCCCGGAGAGCTGGTACGTCATCTGACCCATCATGACCTCCTAAGGTTGTTACCTTCACTCGACCATAATCTCGATTCGCTCACCCTCTTCCAGATCCTGCCATTCCAGCAACAGGCCGGTAGCGCCGCCGGCAACACTGCGGATCAGCTCATCGAGGGCGCTACCGCTCAATTGCGGCGCCAGCCGGGCGCCCAGACGCAGCCCGACGTTGATCAGACTTACCGGAATGGCAACCGCCGCCTTCAACCGTTGCGAGGCGAGATCGGTCACCCGAATGCGCACCAGCCGGGAAGAATGGCGTTCAAACGGTCGCGGATCGGCGCTGAAAGCATCGAGCAAACGGGCCGCTTCGGCTGCCGAGATCTGTCCCTGCTCAACCATCTGCAGGATGCGGTGTCGCTCTTCACTTGCGCTGTTCATGGTCGGTTCCTTTCAGCAGCCGCAGCGCCTCTTCGACCGAGATTTCGCGCGCGGCCAGCCGATCAAGAATCTGCCGACGATCGATGCGCGGCTCGTGTTCGGGCGCGCCGCCGAGCAGCGTGACAATCTCATCGAGGCGCGCCCGCGCCGTGTTGTAAGCAATGTCAAGCTCGGCGGCCAGCCGCTGGATGTTGCCGCGATTCTTGACCAGCAGTTCGACAAAGGTTAGTTGTTCCGGGCTGAGCCGACCGATCCAGCCGAGACTGAAGCGGCCTTCAATCACGATCCCGGTGCTGGGCGACTCAAGACGAGTGACAATCAACTCGCCACCAGAGATCGGATCACGGGTGAGGAGCGGGTTCATAGCGATTCCTTCCGTTATCAACGCGCATACGTCAGCGCTGAGGCGCGCCGCCTGGCCGCATAGCGGAGCAAGCGCGCGCCGAGTCGGATCAGGCGGAGGCCGAACCAGCGCGCCAGGCGCGCCCCGATCGCCGGAGCGGTCGCCGCTGCCAGGTGTCGCGCAACGGTCATCCGCGCCGCTGCCTCGCGGCGGTATAATTGCTCGTGATGGAAGATTTCGCGCACCATGCGTTCCTCCTTTTCATTAAAGATGGCAATTTTTACTATCGCCACGACAATAATATCATACTCGACGACAAAAGTCAACATCTTCAATAGAAATTATCACCAGTCAGTTGAAATATTTTGAACGAGTGATGTCATGAACGTGCCAATTGCTCTTCGCGCGCGGCTCGGCGCCTGGGCCGGTGATCTGGTGCTCGGGCTGATCTGTCTGCTCGGCGCAGTCGCCTTTCTCTACCCCTTCGCGCTGGGACGAGCCGAAACCGGCTTCGCTGCGGCCCATGCCGCCACCGCGCCCATCTTCTTCGCCTTGCTCGGCCCGGCACTGCTGGCCTTGCTCATCGCCGAACTGAGCGCCGGGCGACTCAACAGTCGCATTCTGGCCGCGCTCGGCGTGCTCAGCGGCGTGGTCGCCATCCTCCGTCTGCCTGCCGGTCCCGGCGACTCGCCCACCTTCTTCTTCCTGATCATGCTGGCCGGTTATGTCTACGGCGCGCGGTTTGGTTTTCTGCTCGGCGCGCTGGGACTGCTGGTTTCGGCCATCCTGACCGGCGGCGTCGGCCCGTGGCTGCCCTTCCAGATGTTTGTGACCGGTTGGATGGGGATGAGCGCCGGCTGGCTCGCGGTAGTCGGTCGCTTCCTGCCGGCGGGAAGCTGGCGCGAAGTGGGCATGCTGGCGGTTTTTGGTTATCTGTGGGGGTTTCTCTTCGGCGCGCTGATGAATCTCTGGTTCTGGCCCTTTGCGCCGCCCGGTGAACTGGGCTGGACGCCCGGCAGCGGCTTGAGCGCCACACTCCGCCAGTACGCCACCTTCTACCTGATCACCTCACTGGCATGGGATGCGGTGCGCGCCATCGGCAATGCGGCGCTGATTGCGTTGCTTGGCCGACCTGTGCTGAAGGAGTTGCGCCGTTTTCGCGCTCGCTTCTGGTTTACTGTTGCTGAGCGCGAGCAACAGTAACCGGCGCAGGTGTCAACGCCCGCTCAGATCAACGAGGCGCATCGCGCTGCCTGCCGAGCGGGAAGCAATGCCGCTGCCAGGCCGGAAGGGTGAAGATGGCGCGTCCCTCCGAATGAATGATCGCATGCCATGCGTTATGGATGGCAATAACCGCACCTGCCAAAAACCATCCACCCCTTCCAGCAGGAAGGGGTGGACGAGGAGGAGGCAGCGATAATCATCCGTACTTACTTGGCCAGGGCGCCGCTCACGCTGCTGCCCGCCGGAGTGCCGGCCAGATCGGGGTATGCAACCATCCCGTGCTCGCCGATGTCGAGACCGGCCTCTTCTTCCTCTTTGCTCACACGCAGACCGATCGTCGCTTTGATGGCGAAGAACATCAGCGACGCCGTCGCGACCGTCCAGAAACCGATCGCAAGAATGCCGACGATCTGCGAGATCAGCAGGTCAACGCCACCGCCGTAGAACAGGCCGGTCGTGCCGGTGTTGCCCTCGAACGACGCGAACAGACCAACCGCCAGTGTGCCCCAGATACCGTTCACCAGGTGCACCGGCACAGCGCCGACCGGGTCGTCAATCTTCAACTTCTCAAGCAGCTCAGTCGAGAAGACCACAATCGGACCAGCAATGAAGCCGATGATGACTGAAGCCAGCGGATCCACGTAGGCGCAGCCAGCGGTGATCGCCACCAGACCGCCGAGCACACCGTTCAGGGTCTGGCCCAGATCGGGCTTGCCGTAGCGCAGCCAGGCGGTGAAGAGCGCGCCCAAAGCGCCAGCCGCAGCGGCCAGGTTGGTGGTCACCGCCACCATCGCCACCGCATCCGCATCGCCTTGTGAAGCAATCGCCAACTGCGAACCAGGGTTGAACCCGAACCAGCCCAGCCAGAGAATGAAGGTGCCGAGCGCGGCCAGCGACATGTTGTGACCAGGGATAGCGCGCGGCTTGCCATCAGGCCCGAAGCGGCCAAGGCGCGGACCGAGGATCATTGCTCCTACCAGCGCGACCCAACCACCAACGCTGTGCACCACGGTGCTGCCGGCGAAATCGGTGAAACCCCAGCCGCCCTCTGAATTCAGCCAGCCCGCGCCGCTCCACACCCAGTGCACCACGACCGGATAGATGAAGAGCGAGACAATGAAGCTGTAGACCAGATAGGCGACGAACTTCGTCCGTTCGGCCATTGCGCCAGCCACGATGGTGGCTGCCGTACCGGCAAACACGACCTGGAAGAACCAGCTTGCCAACACCGGAATTTCACCTTCTGCGGTTTCCGCGCCGAGGAAGAACTGGCTGGTGCCGATGAAGCCGCCCGCCGAGTCGCCGTAGGCAATGCCCCAGCCTACCGCCCAGAAGGCGATCGAGCACATCACGAAGTCCATCAGGTTCTTGAACAGAATGTTGGTCGTGTTCTTCGAGCGCGTCAACCCGGCAGTCAGCATCGCGAAGCCGGCCTGCATGAAGAAGACCAGCGCCGCCGCAATCAGCAAGAAGAACGTGTTCATCGCCACTGCCAGCTCAGCAGTGGTGGGACCTTCCTGGGCAAACGCCCGCCCGCTGCTAATCAACCACAGACCTAACCCAAGCCCTACACCGAGGCCGATTTTCGAGCGCCATGCAAGCTTCATCGAGCAACTCCTTAGCAACTATTCCAGCGAGCTATTGCACGTGCCGCATGGATCATAGAGACAGAACGTAAAACCATGCGTTTGGACAAAAAGTACAAACCGTCTGCCTCTGCCTCATCGCAGGCCAGAAAAGCGTCGTCGCGAGCGCAAGCGGTGGAATACCGTTGCTATGGACTTGTGAAACGATCAGGAAATGACCTGAAGTTAAGCGTGTTCATCCTATTGCAAAGCGATCCTCATTCCTCTTGCGGTCGCGTTTCAATCTGCAACGCCGCAGATGATGTACGCGCAACGCGCGTTCACCCCCTCATTCCATGCGCATCATGGCGAATAACATCTTTGTGCAATTGATTGACGTGAGTATCATACCAGCCTGACGAATACCCGCCAATGGACAGGATTTCCAATCTTGTTACAGAGTGAATTAGACTTTTTCTACAAATCGTTGAGGGTTCAGGCATCGCTAGCCGCCAGCAGGATGCGCGGGCCTTTTCTGGGATATGCCGTTTCGTTACATCCTGTCGCCATGCGCCCGCTCACCGCCAAGAGAGCGACTCAAAGACGAAGCCGCGAAGGTGTTGGCGGTCTGCTCTCGTCTGCCTGCTATCTGACCATCTTTGTGCCTTGGTGCCTTGGTGGTGAATGTCGGCGCCACAACGGGGGTGATGCAGACAGACCAGCTCATGCCGACGCCCCCCGGCCCAGACAACAAACTTGCGCGAATCGCCAAACCGTGCTATAATCCTATTCGCGATGCGGGAGTGGCTCAGTTGGTAGAGCGACACCTTGCCAAGGTGTAGGTCGCGGGTTCGAATCCCGTCTCCCGCTCCAAAGATGGCCAGCGCAATAGCGCTGGCCTTTTCCTTACCGACGCTAGCGGATGATGGGCTGCGGCAGTCCCCAACGCGACACTTCCATGACTCTGCTCAACGCACACAACCTTAGCAAATACTACGGCGCTGAACTAATCTTCCGCGATGTCAGCTTCCAGATTGCGCGCGGTGAAAAGATTGCCATCGTCGGCATGAACGGCGCCGGCAAAAGCACCCTCTTGCGCATCATTGCCGGCCACGAAATGCCTGATACCGGCAATGTCACTCTGGCGCGCGGCATGCGGGTTGCTTATCTGGCCCAGGAAACTCGCTTCAGCGGCGAGCGCACCCTCTGGCAAGAGATGGAAGCTGCGCTGGCCGAGATCAATCACTGGCGCGCCGAACTGGCTGCCCTCGAGGCGCGGTTGGCCGATACGCGCGCGCCAGACTGGGAACAAGTCATGGAGCGCTACGGCGAACTGAGCGCTCGCTTCGAGCATGCCGGCGGTTATGAGATCGAACATCGCATCGAACGCGCACTGCACGGGCTTGGCTTTCAGCCGACCCAGTTTCACCAACGCATGAGCCAGTTCTCCGGCGGGCAAAAGACGCGAGCCGCGCTGGCCGCAGCGCTGCTCAGCGATCCCGATCTGCTGTTGCTCGATGAGCCGACCAACCATCTCGATATGCAGGCGCTGGAGTGGCTCGAACAATTTCTGCGCGGATGGGATGGAACCTTGATCGTGGTTTCCCACGACCGCTATTTCCTCGAACGGGTGACAAAACGCACACTCGAACTGGCCTTCAACCAGTTGGAAGACTATCCCGGCAGCTATTCTCAATATCTGGCGCTGAAGGCCGAGCGACTCGAACGACGCCTGAAGGAGTATCAAGCCCAGCAGGCATTCATTGCCCGCACCGAGGAATTTATTCGCCGCTACCGGGCCGGCCAGCGCGCGCGCGAGGCGAAAGGGCGGGAAAAACGCCTTGAACGCCTGAAGCGCGACCAGATGATTGAACGGCCAAAAGAGGCGGCCAAATTGCGCCTGGCGCTTGAGAGCGACCTGCGTTCAGGCGAGCTGGTTTTGCGTCTCGATGGCCTGCTGATCGGGTTTCACGGTCAGCGGGGCGACGGCAAAGCCCTGCTGCGCGCCGATGACCTGACCATTCGACGTGGCGAGCGTGTTGGGTTGCTCGGCCCGAATGGGTGCGGGAAGACGACCCTCCTGCGCACGTTGATCGGCCAATTGCCGCCGCTGCAAGGCGCGGCACGCTTCGGGCACGAGGTGCGGGTTGGGTACTACGCCCAGGGGCACGATGTCTTGCAGTGGGATAACACCGTGCTGGCTGAGGTGTTGCGGGTAGCGCCGAGTCTGGGCGAGGCAGCGGCGCGCAATCTGCTCGCCCGTTTTCTCTTTACGGGCGACGATGTCTTCAAGCGGGTGGCGGATCTGAGCGGCGGCGAACGTTCACGAGTGGCCCTGGCCCAGCTCACCTTGCTGCCCGGTAATCTGCTGCTGCTCGACGAGCCTACCAACCATCTCGATATTGATGCGCGCGAAGCGCTGGAAGCCGTGTTGAAGGAGTACACCGGAGCGATCCTGTTCGTCTCGCACGACCGCTACTTTATCGATGCGCTGGCCGACAAACTGTGGATTGTTGACCAGGGTCGGATCCGGCAGTTCAATGGCAATTACAGCGACTATATGGCGGCTCAGGCAGCTTCGCCGCCGCCGTCAGCGCCGCCGAAAACGGCTGCGACCGGCGCTGCTGCCGGTAAACAACCGCGCCCTGATGACGCTGAACGCGCAAAACAGCGCCGGCTGGCGGCGCTGGAGGCCGAGGTCACTGCGCTCGAGCAGGACTTGGCCCGCCTGAGCAGCGAACTCGACCGCGCCAGCCAGGAGCGCGATGTCGCCCGACTGACTGCTCTTGGCGCGCAATACGCCGAACTCGAGCAATTACTGGCAGCAAAGTATGCACAGTGGGAACAACTGGCGACCTGATCTATCATCACTATGCGCCGATCTATCATGCAGCAGGACAGGCGACCTTTGGCCAGGCCCTGGCTGCGATCATTCTGGCGCAGCTCCCCGCGCTGCCGCAGAGAGTGCTCGATCTGGCCTGCGGCACCGGCGCCGCGACGCTGACCTTCGCTGCCGCCGGCGCCAGCGTGGTGGGCATTGATCGCTCGCCGGCAATGCTGGCCATTGCGCGTGACCAGGCCGCCCAACGCGGTCTGGACGTAACCTGGATCGAGGCCGACATCCGTCACCTTGCCCCTGTGCCGCCCCTGCACCCGGCCAGCTTCGATCTGATCACCTGCCTGTTCGATAGCCTCAACTACCTGACCGACGATGATGATCTGGCAACAGTGTGCCGGCTGGCTGGCCGCCTGCTCAGGCGCGGCGGACAGTTCATCTTCGATCTCAACACGCTGGCCGCATTCGCGACCTGGCGCGAGACAGATCAGGTGGTCTTCGATGGGCGCGATCTGCTGCTCATCAACCGGCTCGACTTCGACCACGAGCAGCAACGCGCCAGTGGCCGGATCGTCTGGTTTCAGCGCTGCGGCGCGCGCTGGTATCGCGGCGAAGAGACCCATATCGAACGCCCGTGGCTTGATGAGCAGATTGTTGCCGCCTGTCAGGCTGGCGGTCTGCGGCTGGTGGCCCGTCTCAACCCCAACTGGACGCCAGCCGATGCTGATGCGCCGCGCGTCGTGTATGTGGCGCGCGCTGAATGAGCGCGTCGGTCTGGTCTCGGTCAGCGCGTGTGTCATATCTCTGCCCATTCCGTCAGCAACCAGGGCAAGATGCTTACACGGCAGCGAGCGTTCGCGTGATGATACCAATGTTAGACACCTTGGCACGTATCAGTCAGCCACGCCAACGCTGCCGCAGCGAGCAGGATGCGGCGGGAGCGCTCCGGAGAGCGGTTGCTGGGGCAGCGCGGAGCGCGCGCCGAACGTTGGTATGACCGGGGGATGGCGGCAGCATGGTCATCTCCTGCTCGCCCTCACTCCCGCCCCTCTTCCGCTTCAAGGGCGGACAGAACATATGCTCGGTGAAGCGTTTCGTGGCTTGAGCATGCCTCACATGCCCTCACTCTCCCTCCTCCGCTTCCGCATGCAGGAGCGGAAGAACGCAGTCCTACGTCTGAGGCATTGTGACGCAGAACCACAGATCGAACGCACATCATTTCTGTCCGCTCTTACATTCCGCTGGGAGAGAGGAGCAGCAGCGGGCGCTGAGGAGCGCTTCCCGCTGACGCGGGGGATTGCTTCGGGCGCTGGCGCGCCCTCGCAATGACATGGGGGTGTCCGCTCGCGTCGGGGATGGGCGTCACCCTCATCCCCTGCCTCTGTGGTGCGCCACCCAACGATCCCGGTGACGGGCAGATGCGGGGCGGTGAGGCAGCGCTCTCGCTGACGCGGGGGATTGTTGCGGGAGCTTACACGCCCGCGCAATGCCATCCTCCAGCGAACCCTTTGTGCCTTTGTGCCTTTGTGGTGCAACCTTCACCCCCTCACCCCCAGCCCCGCTCCCGCTGGGCGCGGGGAGCAGAAGTGGGCGGTGAGGCATCCTGCCCGCTGACGCGGGGGATTGTTGCGGGAGCTTACACGCCCGCGCAATGCCATCCTCCAGCGAACCCTTCGTGCCTTTGTGCCTTTGTGGTGCAACCTTCACCCCCTCACCCCCGGCCCCGCACCCGCTGGGAGCGGGGAGCGCCCTCACCCCCGGCCCCGCTCCCGCTGGGAGCGGGGAGCAGAAGCGGACGGTGAGGCATGGCTCGCGTTGACGCGCCCGCGCAATGGCATGGATGGCGCGGCGCAGCGCGCTGCTGCCCAGACGGGAGGATGGCGCTGGAACGCAGGAAGCGCCGCGCGCTCGCGCGCTGATCCGATGGTATGATACTGTTGATGATCGAACGACCTGATGAGGAGAGAGACAATGACGCTTACGCTACCACCCGGCCCACTGGTCGAAACCGACTGGCTGGCCGCCCATCTGAATCATCCGCAGTTGCGCATCGTAGACATGCGCGGCACGGTATTGCCGCCCACCGCACCCAAACCTCACTACTTCGCCCGTCACGAAGACTACGCTGCCGGTCACATCCCCGGCGCGATCTACCTCGATTGGACGCGCGACATTGTCGATCTGGACGATCCGGTGCTCGTGCAGGTTGCGCCGCCGGAAAAGATTGCCGCCGAGCTTGGCCGGCGCGGAATCGGTGATGATTGTGTGGTGGTCGCCTACGACGACTGGTTCTCGATGTTTGCCGGTCGGTTGATGTGGGTCTTGCGCTACTACGGCTTCGAGCAGGTTCGGGTATTGAATGGCGGTCTGGTGAAATGGCTGGCCGAGGGACGACCGCTCTCAACCGAGCCACCGTCATACCCGCCGGCGGTCTTCACGCCACGCCCCCAACTGCATCTGCGCAAAACCGCCGATCAAATATTGCAGTCGCTGGGGAGCGATTTGCTGCTGATCGATGCGCGGAACGAACGAGAATACTGCGGTCTCGAGTCGCGCGCGGCGCGCGGCGGGCACATTCCCGGCGCCCGCAATCTCTTCTACCAGAGCCTGGTGAGCGGGCCACATCAAACCTATCTCTCCGCAGATGAGCTGCGCGCCCGCTTCCTGGCCGCCGGCATCGATCCTGATACCGCTCACGAACGCGAAGTAGTCGCCTACTGTAACGGCGGCGTCTCGGCTACGCCGGTTGCGCTCGCTTTCGAGCTGG
>FWWM01005552.1_pt1 | contig 27519 bp, 17 predicted proteins | sample 2228351 | NCBI WGS metagenome assembly FWWM01 (sample SAMEA103939774, study PRJEB20133) | metagenome | reverse complement strand
TGGACACCCACTCGTACTCCGACGCGCACTTCAACATTCACCCCTACTGCTACGCGTACTCCAACTCGTACTCCAACCAGGACGCCCACTCGCACCCCAACGCGCACTCCAACCAAGACGCCCACCCTGGCACCTACCGCCACTCCTCCTCCCCGCCAGAACGGCAGCGGTTTCTGCTGGTCCAGCGCGCAATCCTGGCCGGGGTATTCTGCCAGTTACGTCATTGACAAAGACATCGCCGACTGGGCGCCTGCCATCCATGCCGCCGCGCAAACCTGGACAAGTGTGGAACCCAGCCATTTCGTCTTCTTCTACTCAACTGCCAGCGAGAATAGAATCTACAAGGGTGATACATTGGGTTACCTCGCAATAACGAGATATGATGACAATGGCACATATCTTATCAAGGCTGAGACTATTTTCAACAAGGATCGCTCCTTTGACCCTCCCCCCAAATCCCAATGCCTATAGCGTCCAGAATGTCATGACGCACGAATTTGGGCACTGGCTCCGCCTGCTCGATCAAGGAGCGATGGTTTGCAGTGAGGTGACCATGTTCCGCTGGATTGGCCCCGGAGAAACCAAGAAGATTGACCTTGCCCAATCTGATAAGGATGGCCTCAACTGGCAATATCCCTATTAGAATTCTGTGAGATCATCTTTCCAGGAGGAGGAAGCCATGAACCATAGACTACCTTTCTTGCTCCCTGTCGCCGCCCTCGGCCTTGTTCTGCTCAACGCTTGCCATGGAGGATTTGGACCAGCACAGCCTCCCACTCCAACACCCAGCCAGGTCACCACTCCCGTAGTCATCCAGGGACATGGCTCCCTGCCTGCCATGACCCTGGACGAGGTCATCACTGAGTCCGCTCTCATCGTCATTGGCAGGCTCGCCCATATCTACCCCAGCCGCTGGAACACCGATGACGGGAAGATGCCCACCGCCCCCTGGATCAAAGACGTGCTTGACGCTATAGGGGATGGATATGATATCTTTACTGAAGTGGATATTCTGGTCAGCGAAGTACTTAAAGGCGAAGTAAAGAAAGAAACAGTACGGATATGCATCCTTGGTGGAGAAGTTGAAGGAGTTCGTCTTACTCTGGAAGGTTCCCCCTCCATCGTGGGAGCTGTGCAAAACAGCCCGGCCAAAGACTACCCGACCATCGACTTTGACCATACTTATCTGTTCTTCCTGCACCGTCCAGAAGGTATGCGATTTTGCCTGAGGAATACACAGGTAGAAATCTTTGGACTGACTGGGGCCCTGCAGGGCATGATGACGATCTCAGACGATGGGAGGCAGGCGTACTCCATTCGCTGGGGGGAATTCTCCCTGGAAGAGCTGCGCTCCTACATTCTCGCCAGAGCCTTCTGGACTCCCGTACCTACTCCTACCTTTTCGCCAGCACGATTTCTGCTCGTATTTAGACAAAATCAGCAAAACCGCCACATGTGGCGGTTAGCGGGCAGTATCCACCACCATATATAGGAGCAAAATGTGTTTTGTCTAAACTCGAGCTTAAAGACTGTTCGGTATCTCACATCGGCGTAATGAGTGGGCTTGGTAATTAGCGAAAATGGCTTCTAATGGCCAATGGCATCAAACATCCCTTCAGTCTATGCGCGTCGCGCGCCGGGTAATCGTATCTTGCCCGATCACAAGTCCTCATTCTTTATTTTACTTTGTTCTGTTGCTGGGGTGTCCATTTTTACCAGGCCAGAAATATTCTCCCCAACCTCCTGGCGTCCGCGGCCTACGGTCGGCGGTTCATACCCCCACAATCTACCAGAGCAGCTGTTGGGAACCGGCACTTCTGGCAGGGAGTATGGGAGGCTAGTTAGGACGGCAGTTTAACTGCCGTCCTAACGCCTAAAGTTGTGTCCAATAGACAGGGAAGGGACCTGTGCCACAGCGGGCCGTTATACAGGACCTCCGTTGTGGCATGACGGGGAGCCGTCAACGAAGGAGAACGAATATCGGTGTCCGTGCCGCGAGCAGCCTCGTTCGTGTATCCGTTCTCGACAGTCGTTGACGGTATTTGCTACTTTGCCAATAGAATCCAAACACACTTCCCCCTGGACTCCTGCTGTTGACCTGGGTGAGATTTGCCCGTCAGGGGATTAGGCGCCGTGTGATTGCTTTAATGCCTCGACGGCCTTTGCCACGGCCGCGGCACGTGTGTGTACACCCCATTTTTCGAAAATGGCCTTGAGGTGCCGTTTGACCGTGTTGGTGCTGACCTGGAGACGTTCGGCGATGACTTTGTTGGTCAGGCCCTGCGCCAGCAATTCCAGCACCTCGCGTTCGCGTTCGGTCAGGAGAGCCAGTTCCCCGCTTGGCCGGCGCGTTTGGGTTGCTTCCTGAACCAGACGGGAGAAGGAGGCGCGATCGAAGGTCTGCTTCTCCAGGCAGGCAAATACCCCATGTTCCATATAGGCGCGTTGAATGGCATCCTTCGAGGCGGCTCCACTAACGAGAATCGCCGGGACGTTGAGCGTCCGAGCCAGGTCCAGCAACTGGTAGCCTTCCATCTCGCCACCCAGACGTGCGATTTTCCAGGCCTCGCCCGAGAGAGACAGGTCTACTACAGCAACCAGGAATTTCTCGCGTCGCAGGTAACCGAGCGCTTCTCCATAACCGCTACAGGCCCGAACCGAGAATCCCAGGTCGGTGAGCATTTCTGTCAGGAGGCTGCGCCAGCCGGCGTCGTCATCTACCACCAGCGCTTTTCCGACCAGGGTGCGGGGAGACACGGGCGGGCTTGGGGTAGGGGTGGCTGGCTTTACTTCCGCAGGCCGCGCGGCCGGAGCACTGCTCAGGGCGCGTGCGACAATATCGCGAAATTGTGCGCGCGAGAAGTTTTCCTTGCGCAGAAACGTCAACGCTCCGTATTCGGTCAGGACCGAGACGGCCAGTTCGACGGTGGCAAAGCCGGTCAACATGATCGTTTGGCAGGCGGGATCCAGGCGTCGCACGGCGGTCAGGACTTGCAGGCCGTCATGGTTGTTGTGATCGTACTCGTCCAGAGAGAGGTCGATCACGGCCAGGCGGTGCGGTTGTGCTTTGAGAAAGACCAGAGCCTGCTCAAGGTTGCCGGCTACATCCACTTCCAGGCCGCAATCGGTCAGCAATTCAGCCAGAATCTGTTGCCAGGAAGGATCGTCTTCCACGACCAGAGCACGCCAGGGAGAAGGAGTCACGGCGATTCCTCCACACGCGGCAAGCGCAAATGAAAAGTTGTTCCGTGCCGGCCATCGCTTTCTACTCGCACGGAGCCATTCAGTCGATTCATGAGCGTCTTAACCCACCACAGCCCAAACCCCAACTTGCCGGGACGCGTTCCGCTGCGGCCTGAATAGTGCAATTCGAAAATACGTTCCTGCAAAGCGAGGGGAATGCCTGGCCCGGTATCGCTGACGCTAATTTCTACCCACTTATCGCCGGCGGTGCCGCGCACCCGAATTTCCCCTTTGCCGTGCATGGCCTCCACAGCGTTTTCGAACAGGTTGGCGAAGACAAAGGTCAGGCTTTGGGCGGCGGCCAGGACCATCGGCAGGTGTTCCAGCCCTTCTGTGTACACGCGCACGTCAGGGGGCAGGTTCACGGATTGGAGGGCTTCGCTGACGCGTGCGGCGACGTAGACGGGTTCCAGGCGTAGCGGTCGCAGGTGAGCCAGATTCGCGCGCACGCTCTGCATCGCCTCGGAGGCGCAACGCTCGATTTCCATTAGATTATTGGCCAGGTAAGTATCGGCTTCGAGGGCGGGGCGACATTTCTCTTGAATATTCTGGATGCGCACAGGGATTGTGCCTACTTTATTGTTTAGTTGGTGGAGCAAATTCGAGGCAATGTCACCAATCGCGGCGAACATCTCGGCGATGGAACGCTGTTCCTGGGCGGCACGCAGGGCTTGCTGATGCTGTTCGTTCTGAACGGCCAAGGCGGCGTAATGTGCCAGGCAGGTCAGCACCTTTTTATCCCAGTCGGACTCGGCGAAACGGCCGGGATCCTCTTCGGTGCTGTAGACGCTGAAAGCGCCGATGGGCGCTACCCCTTCACCGGCGGCGACTGGCACGATCAGCGCGCGCGCCCAGCGGTGCCGCCGTGCCAGGTCCTGGCGATGAAAGCGTGAATCGAGACGGACGTCCTGGGCGATGACCGTCGCTTGCTCCAAGACGGCCTGGCCGGCTAGGCTTCCTTCCAGAGGAATGCGGTCGCCGTGGGAATGACCGCCAGAAGCCACGCACAGCACCAGCTCCTTACCATCCACCAGCCAGATGGCGGCATCGGCGGCGTTGAGCAACTCACAAGCTGCTCTGGTGATGTGAGTCAGCGTTTCCTGACACGATTGGGTGAGCAATAAACGCGCGATTTCCAGCAGGGCATCCAGCAAACGGACTTCCTGAATCGCGATCACAGCATAAGTGGCCAGCGTCTGGAGGATATAGCGATCCTCTTCACGGAAGGCCCCAGGCTCTGGGCTTTCCAGGTTCAAAACCCCTTCCAGGCGTCCGCTGGCGTTGATCAATGGCACAGCCAGTTCGGAGCGCATTTCCCGATTAGCGTCGAGAGGGTAATACAGTTTGGACCAGGGTTCGGCACGTAAGTCCGGAATTAAGATGGATTGACGAGAACGTGCGACCCAGGCCATGATGCTGTTCGAATCCAGGGAAAGGGCCTCGACCATCGGGCGGTCGAGGTCTTCTCCGGCCACGGCGCGCGTGACCAACGTCCTGCCATCGCGATCGAGCAAGCGAAAGATTCCATAGCGGGCGTTCGTGACCTCCAAGGCTAGGTGGAGGATGGATTGCAGGGTTTCTTCTAACTGCAGGCGCGAGGAAATCAACATACCAGCCCGTTGCAAGCGCCGGAAGTCATCCTCCTTGCGAAGGAGATCGCGACGCATATCCCCCAGGCGGCGGCTGTGGTAGATGGCCATGGCTGCCTGATTGACGAAATTTTCTAGCATCAACAATTCCAGGCGATTGAACTCGCGCTCCTGATGCAGGTAGACGTACAGCGCCCCTACCGGTTGTTGGGCTACGATAAGGGGAAAACATGCTGTCGCTTTTACACCAATAGATCGGTAGTAGGGATGGACATCTAAATCGTGCTCTTCATACGAGAGGACCCGTCGTCGTTGCTCGATGGCGCGCATGCCGGCTCCATGCGGACGCGGCGCGTCCTCGGGATAGGGCGTCCGCGCGGGCGCATGACGGTTGATCTCGCCGGCCGAAACGCGCGATTCCGGCTCGAAGGCCTTTCTGAGTGCATTGAACGTATAGATCACTGCCGAAGCGCCCGGAACGACCCGGATCGCGCTCTCAACGATCAAGCGCAGGGTCTCCTCGCTGCTGGCCAGATCGCCGGGAGCCAGACGGTTGATCGTATCGCCGATCTGGTTGAGACAGGCTAAAGCCTCGAGGAGACGGGGATCGGACTCAAGAGACGACTGGCGGTACGAATCCATGTCGCAGGAATTTTAACACGCTCGTGGGAAGAGCGGTATGGCAAGCAAGGCCGAGTCCACCTCGGCCTTGCAATGGGAAAGAGAAGGCGTCCTGACATTTAAATGTCGTAGTACAACACGAACTCGTGCGGCGTAGGGCGCAGGCGGACCGGGTCGAGTTCATTCTTGCGTTTGTAGGTAATGTAGGCCTCCAGGATATCCTTGGTGAAGACATCGCCTTTGAGTAGCCATTCGTGATCGGCTTCCAGGGCGTCCAGCACCTCACCCAGCGAACCGGGCACTTGCTTGATCAGGCGCGCTTCTTCCGGAGGCAATTCATAGAGGTCTTTGTCTATTGGCTCACCAGGGTCAATTCGATTCTGGATGCCATCCAGGCCGGCCATCAGGAGAGCCGCGAAGCACAGGTATGGGTTACACGAGGGGTCTGGTGCGCGGAATTCGATGCGTTTGGCCTTGGCGCTCTTGGTAACCGGAATGCGGCAGATGGCCGAGCGATTGCGTTGCGAATAGGCCAGGTTGACCGGCGCTTCGAAGCCTGGCACCAGGCGACGGAAGGAATTGGTAGTCGGTGAGGTCAGGGCTAGCAACGCCGGAGCATGTTTGAGCAGACCGCCAATGTAGTACTTGGCGATATCCGAAAGGCCGGCGTAGCCGGAAGGATCGTAGAACACGTTAGTATCGCCTTTCCACAGCGACTGATGGCAGTGCATGCCGGAGCCGTTATCGCCGAAGAGTGGCTTGGGCATGAACGTGACCGTCTTGCCATTCTTGCGAGCGACGTTCTTGGCAATGTACTTGTAAATCAGGAGCTTGTCGGCCATGCGGGTTAGCGTGTCGAAACGCATCCCCAATTCGGCCTGGCCGGCCGTAGCGACCTCGTGGTGGTGGACTTCCATCGGTACCCCGGCCGCCTCCAGGGCCATGACAATCTGCGAGCGCACGTCTTGTAGAGTGTCGGCCGGTGGAACCGGGAAGTACCCGCGCTTGGGTTGTATCTGTCCGCCGTAGTTCGGTTTGTTGGCGCTGCCGCTGTTCCACCAACCTTCCACGCTATCTATCTCGTAGAAAGCCTCGTTCGTACCGCTGGCGTAGCGAACGCTGTCGAAGATGAAGAATTCGGCTTCCGGCCCAATGAACACGGTGTCTGCGATGCCGGTTTGTTTCAGGTAGGCCTCTGCCTTGCGGGCGACATAGCGTGGATCGCGGCTATAGGGTTGCATGGTGACCGGGTCGTAAACATCGCAGGTCAGGACCAGGGTTGGGATTGTCGCGACGGGGTCGAGGAAGGCCGTCACGGGGTCGGGGAGGAGGAGCATATCCGATTCGTGAATCTCCTGAAAGCCACGGATGGAAGAACCATCGAAGGGGATCCCGTTCTCGAACAGCTCCTCACTCAAGCGGTGCGCCGGGATGGTGAAGTGCTGCCACGTGCCGGGCAAGTCCACGAAGCGCAGGTCCACCATTTTGACCTCTTTCTCTTTCGCCATGGCGATCACTTCTTTTGCTGTACTGGCCATGATTGCCTCTCCTTCTCTCTGTGCAGGATACGTGTTAGGATGTTTGGATTATAGGGATTTCCCAGGAAGCCATCCAGTACCCAAAAGGGTAATCCAGGGCGGTTCCCGGAGTGTACTCCAGGCTATTATATCAGCCCAGCCTCCCGGCGAGCGTCAATATCGCCTTCGTACATCAGGGCTTCGCGGCCGCGTTCGCCCGTGCGGATGCGAATCACGTCCTCCACCGGGTAGATGAAGATGATGCCGTCTCCCTTGTTGCCGGTTCTGGCGGCCTCGCAAATCGTTTGCACGGTCTTCTCGACATTGTGATCGCTGAGCACAATGTTCAATTGCACACGTGGTAACATGTCGACCTGATACGTTCCTGAGCGGCCGGTCAACGTGATACCTCCGCCCCGCCCATGGCCCCGCACCTCGAAGACGTTCATGCCGACAATGCCGATCGCCCGCAGGGCTTCCTTGACGTCATTCAGTTTCTCCTCACGAATGAAAGCCTCGATTTTCTTGGTCATGGGAACCTCCTTATGCGTAGGCTGTCTCGCCGTGTTCGCTGATGTCCAGACCGACCTCTTCCTCTTCCACGGACACGCGCAGGCCGGTGGTAGCCTTGAGCAGTCGTGCCAGGAGATAGGTCACGCCAAAACTAAAGGCGATGACGATCAGCGCGGCGAGTAATTGAATGAGAAATTGCTTGGGATTGCCGTAGAACAAGCCGTTCGCGCCAGCCGCGTTCACAGTTGTGGTCGCAAACAGGCCAGTGGCCAGCGCACCCCACAGGCCACCCATGCCGTGGCAAGCCCAGACGTCCAACGATTCGTCGAGGCTCCATTTCTGGCGCAGGCGAATCGCATAGTAACTAATAGGTGCGGCGATTGCCCCGATGAGCATAGCAGCCAGTGGCGTGACATACCCGGCCGCCGGAGTCACGGCTACTAATCCCACAACTGCGCCGGTGACGATGCCCAAAATGCTGGGTTTGTTATCGCGCCAGGCCAGGAACATCCAGACCAGGCCGCAGGCGGCCGCCGCCGTATTGGTCGTGACCAGGGCATGGATGGCCAGACCATTGGCAGCCAGGGCACTTCCGCCATTGAAGCCGAACCAACCCATCCACAAGAGGCCAGCCCCCAGCACGCTATAGGGAACGTTATGTGGTTCGAAGGCATAGCGCCCGAAGCCCCGACGGCTTCCGATTACGAGCGCGAAGGCCAGCGCCGAGAAGCCGGCGGCAATATGTACGACCGTCCCACCGGCGAAATCCAGGGCACCGAGCGCGCGCAGGAAACCGCCGTTGCCCCATACCCAGTGCGCGACCGGGTCATAGACCAGGGTGGCCCAGAGCAGGGTGAATATCAAAAAGGCCTTGAAGCGCACGCGCTCCACAAAAGCGCCGGTAATGAGGGCGGGAGTGATGATGGCAAACATCATCTGGAAGGCGGCAAAGGCCAGGTGGGGAATCGTAGCGGCGTAGTCTGGATTGGGGTCCGCGCCAACGCCTCGCAGGCCGAAGAAGTTGCCACTTCCAATTAGGCCGCCCAGATCGTCGCCGAAGGCCAGGGAGTAACCAAACAGCACCCATTGCACGCCAATCAGGGCCATGATGATGAAACTGAGGTTGAGGGTTGAGAGAACGTTTTTCTTCCGTACCATGCCGCCGTAGAAGAAGGCCAGCGCCGGCGTCATCATCAAAACGAGCGCCGAAGCTACCAGGATCCAGGCGGTATCTCCTGTATTGATAATGGGGTTTCCATCCATATGTTTGTTCCTCCTGTTCACAAGATTTGCTTCATTCTAAAAAATGTCCTGTTGCTCTTCTAGTACCCCTTCAGGCAATTTGGCATAGGTGGGAATCAAAAAGCCGGGCCTGAACGCCCGGCCAGTACCCAAATGGGCGACCTCGCTTCAAGGCAGGTCTGTCGTCCCCATCAGATAGCGATCGCACTCGCGCGCCGCGCCACGACCTTCCCGTATGGCCCAGACGACCAGGCTCTGGCCGCGCCGCATGTCGCCGGCGGCAAAAATCCCAGGGACCGACGTGGCGTATTGTCCAAACGCGGTTCGGACGTTGCCGCGCTCATCGCGCTCCACACCTAGCTGGTCGAGCAAAGTATCTTCCGGCCCCAGGAAACCCATCGCCAGCAAGACGAGTTGGGCCGGATAAACCTGTTCCGTGCTGGGAATCGGGCGTGGTGTGGGCCGGCCTCTCTCGTCAGGGACCCACTCGACCCCGACTGTGTGAACGGCGCATACCTGACCCTGCTCATCGCCCTCGAAACGAGTGGCCGTGCGTGCATACTGGCGCGGATCGGCACCGTAGAGCGCCAGGTATTCCTCGTGCCCGTAGTCCAGGCGGTAGACTTTGGGCCATTCTGGCCAGGGGTTATCGGGCTGGCGCGTATCTGGTGGGCGATTAAGGATTTCGATCTGGATCACACTGCGGCAGCCCTGGCGGAGTGCCGTGGCGACGCAATCTGTGCCCGTATCGCCCCCGCCGATGACCAACACGTCCTTATCGGTGGCCGAGATGTAAGGATAACCAAAGACCTCCTCGGTTTGCCCAGCGCCGTGTTCTTGATCCAGGAGATGCTTCGTGTTGCCGTGCAAGAATTCCACGGCGAAGTGAATGCCCTGCAAGTCGCGGCCGGGGATAGGTAGATCGCGCGGTTTGGTTGCCCCGCCACACAGGACGATCGCATCGAACTCCCTGCGCAATGTTTCCACAGGATAGTTCACGCCAACGTGCGCGTTGGTGACAAATTGCACGCCCTCTGCGCGCATCAAATCCAGGCGCCGTTCGACAATGCGCTTATCTAGTTTCATATTCGGAATGCCGTACATGAGCAAACCGCCGAGACGGTCGGCGCGCTCGAATACAGTGACCAGATGGCCGGCCTTGTTCAACTGATCGGCGCAGGCCAGGCCGGCTGGCCCTGATCCGACAATGGCGACGCGTTTGCCGGTTCGTTGCGTGGGCGGCCGAGGGACGACCCAGCCCTCCTCAAATCCTTTTTCGATAATAGCCAATTCAATGGCTTTAATGGTCACTGGTGGATCATGAATGCCCAATGTGCAAGAGCCCTCACACGGCGCCGGGCAGACTCGGCCGGTAAATTCCGGGAAGTTATTGGTCCTCAGCAATCGTTCGAACGCTTGTCGCCAGAGACCGCGATAGACCAAGTCGTTCCATTCTGGAATCAGGTTGTTAATCGGGCAACCGACGGCCAGTCCTTTGAGCAAAATGCCGGCGTGGCAAAAAGGCGTCCCGCAATCCATACAACGGGCGGCCTGGCGGCGCAGGCTTTCTTCTGGATAGTCCAGGTGGAATTCTTGCCAGTCACAAATGCGTTCCTGCGGGGGGCGTTCGGGTGGTGATTCGCGCGTATATTCCAGGAAACCGGTCGGCTTTCCCATGGCTTGTTCCTTTCTCAGTTACCGCTTACTCGAATCGGATCGCTCTTGTTCAACTCGAAGGCGGCCATGATGGCGGCCTCCCCGCTCAGCCCTTCCTTTTCGGCCCGTTGGAGCGCCAGCAACATCCGTCGGTAATCCTTGGGGAAGACTTTGACAAAGTGGGGCAAGCAAGCCTCCCAGTGTTCCAGGATACGTTGGGCCAAGGTACTACCTGTCCATTCCCAATGGCGGCGAATCATCGTCCGCACCTCTTGAATCTCCGCCGGATCTTGCACGGGCTCAAGGTCCACCATCTCGTGATTGCAACGTGAGGCGAAATCGCCGCGCTCGTCAAACACGTAGGCAATTCCGCCTGACATGCCGGCGGCGAAGTTGCGCCCTGTGCGCCCCAGGACTACCACCCGCCCACCGGTCATATATTCGCAGCCGTGATCACCGACGCCTTCCACGACGGCCAGGGCGCCGCTATTGCGTACACAGAAGCGCTCGCCAGCCACACCACGGATGTAAGCCTCCCCGCTGGTTGCGCCGTACAGGACGACGTTGCCAACAATGATGTTCTCCTCGGCCACAAAAGTGGAGCCGGCAGGGGGATAGACGATGATCTTTCCGCCGGAAAGGCCTTTGCCCAAATAGTCGTTGGCGTCGCCTTCCAGGATCAACGTAATACCCGGTGGCAGGAAAGCGCCGAAACTCTGGCCGGCAGAACCCTGGAAGTGCAGACAGATCGTATCTTCTGGCAGGCCGGCGGCTCCGTAACGGCGCGTCACCTCGCTCCCTAGCAGAGTCCCTACGGCGCGGTGGATATTGCGGATGGGTAGAGTGGCTTTTACCCGATGTGCGTCCTCTAAGGCTGGCTGACAGAGCGGCAGCAACAGGCGTTTATCCAAACTCTGCTCGAGCCCGTGTTCTTGTTGGGTGCGACGGCGCAGACCGCCTTCCTCTTCGATTTCCGGTTGGTAGAGAATGGCGGAGAGGTCTAGCCCTTTGGCTTTCCAGTGCAGGATAGGCTGCCGCACGGTCAGGCGATCGGAGCGGCCGACCATTTCCTCCACCGAGCGGAAGCCCAGTCTGGCCATTAGTTCGCGCACTTCTTGAGCGATAAAACGCATCAAATTGACTACGTAGGCCGGATCACCCTGGAATTTCTTGCGCAATTCGGGATTTTGCGTTGCAATTCCTACCGGGCAGGTATCCTGATGGCAAGCGCGCATCATGATGCAACCCAGGGCCACGAGCGGCGCGGTCGCGAAACCAAACTCGTCCGCGCCAAGCAGGGCCGCGATGACGACGTCTCGCCCGGTCATCAGTTTTCCATCGGTCTCCAGAAGGACTCGGTCGCGCAGATTGTTCAGAAGGAGGGTCTGGTGGGTCTCGGCCAGGCCCAATTCCCAGGGCAAGCCGGCATGGCGAATACTACTAAGGGGGGAGGCACCTGTGCCGCCATCATAACCGCTAACCAGGATAACATCGGCATGGCCCTTGGCGACTCCCGCGGCAATTGTTCCTACCCCAACTTCGGAAACGAGTTTCACGCTGATGCGCGCCGCTGGATTGGCGTTCTTCAAGTCGTAGATTAGTTCCGCCAGGTCTTCGATGGAATAAATATCGTGATGGGGCGGTGGGGAGATCAGGCCCACACCCGGCGTGGAATGGCGTACGCGCGCGATCCAGGGGTAGACTTTGCGGCCGGGCAATTGACCACCCTCCCCTGGCTTGGCTCCTTGAGCAATTTTGATTTGCAGTTCATCGGCGTTAACCAGGTATTCGCTAGTGACTCCAAAGCGCGCTGAGGCCACCTGTTTGATGGCACTCCGTTTGGAATCACCGTTCGGCAGAGGGAGGAAGCGGGCCGGGTCTTCGCCACCCTCGCCAGTGTTGCTCTTCCCGCCCAGGCGATTCATGGCAATCGCCAGCGCCTCGTGAGCCTCCTGGCTGATCGAACCGTAGCTCATCGCGCCGGTCTTGAAGCGCTTACAGATCGAATCGACCGATTCCACTTCCTCTAACGGCAGGGGTTCAGGTGCAAAGCGGAATTCCAGCAAACCGCGTAAGGTAGCAACTTGGATGAACTGCTCGTTGATGCGTCGCGAGTATTCCTGGTACAGCGCGTAGTCGTTTTCGCGACAGGCACGCTGCAGCAGATAGATGATCTCCGGATGGAATAAGTGGTATTCTCCTTCGGAGCGCCACTTATACTCGCCGCCACTCTCCAGCCCATCGTTTGCCACACTGACCTGTTGGTAAGCCGCATCGTGGCGCATTTGTGCCTCGCGAGCGATGATTTCCAGGTCCACTCCGCCCAGGCGGGAGGTTGTCCCGGCGAAGTACCGATCAATCACGCTCTGATGAAGACCCACCGCTTCGAAGATTTGCGCACCGCAGTAACTCTGAATAGAGGAAATGCCCATCTTCGCCATCGTTTTCACGCTGCCTTTCACAGCGGCCTTGATGTAATTGCGGATGCCCTGTCGGGCGTCTGGAGTCGCTAGCATCTGCTGGCGCGCCAGATCCTCGATGGTTTCGAATACCAAGTAGGGGTTAATCGCGGTTGCTCCGTAGCCCAGCAGGGCCGCCAGATGGTGAATCTCGCGCGGTTCTCCACTTTCCAGGATCAGGCCGACCTGGCGGCGTGTGCCTGTTTCGACCAGGTGATGGTGCAGGCCAGAAACAGCCAGGAGGGCCGGAATGGGTACGTTCTCCCGGTCTACGCCCCGATCGGAAAGGATCAGGAGATTCACGCCCTGTTCGATGGCTCGATCGGCCGCGCGGTAGAGGGCCTCCATGGCGGCTTCCAGCCCTGCTCCGCCTGAGTGGGCTGGGAAGAGAATCGGCAGCGTGGCTACTACGAAACCAGGCAGTTTGGTATGGCGGATTTGGGCCAGCTCCTCATTGGTCAGCAGGGGGGAATCCAACCGAATCTGGTGACAACTTTGTGGCGAGGGGGAGAGCAGGTTGCTCTCCGCTCCCACCATGACCTCAGTGGAGATCACCAGACGCTCGCGTTCGGAATCAATCGGCGGATTCGTGACCTGAGCAAAGAGTTGCTTGAAGTAGTTGTAAAGCAATTCTGGCCTCTGGGAGAGGACGGCCAGGGGCGCGTCGTACCCCATGGAGCCGATGGGCTCCACCGCCGTTTCGGCCATAGCGGCAATGATCATACGCAAATCCTCGAGGGTCACTACGAAGGCACGTTGACGACGGGGCAGCGTAGTGGGATCGGAAGGCGGCAGATGTTCTGGCTTCGGTTCGGGCAGGTGCTCCAGTCGTACCTGATACTTGTTCAACCAGTAGCGGTAGGGGTGTTGCGAGGCCAGTTCGTGTTTGATCTCCTCATCGCTAATGATGCGCTTCTGACGCGTGTCCACCAGCAGCATCCGGCCTGGTTCTAGTCGGCCCTTGTAGGCCACCATATCGGGGGGAACATCGAGCACACCGACTTCGGAGGCCAGGATCAAACGATCGTCCTTGGTGACGTAATACCGCGCCGGACGCAGGCCGTTGCGGTCCAGGACAGCCCCCGCCACAAAGCCATCGGTAAAGGCCATAGCGGCCGGCCCGTCCCACGGCTCCATGAGGTTGGCGTGGAATTCATAGTAGGCGCGCTTTTCTTCGCTCATGTGTTCGTTGTGTGACCAGGGCTCTGGAATCATCATGGTCATGACGTGGGGCAAGGAACGCCCGGCCAGGACAAGAAATTCCAGGACGTTATCGAACATGGCCGAATCACTGCCATCCGGCTGAATCACGGGCAGGATTTTCTTGAGGTCCTCGCCGAAGAGATCTGACCGCATGTGCTTCTCCTGGGCGCGCCACCAGTTGATGTTGCCACGCAGGGTATTGATCTCGCCGTTGTGAACCAGATAGCGGAGCGGTTGCGCGCGTTCCCAACTGGGGAAGGTGTTCGTGCTGAAACGCGAGTGAACCAGGGCGATCGCACTTTCCATATCGGGGTCGGAGAGATCCTCGAAATATTCCCGTAACTGGTATGTGATGAACATCCCTTTGTACACGATCGTTTTGTAGGACAGGCTGGCAATGTAAAAATACTCTCCGCCTTCCAGGCGATTCCCGTAGCGAATCTCGTTCTCGGCGCGTTTCCGGATCACGTACAATTTGCGTTCGAAGTCCATGTCCTCGCGAATGGCCGGGTTGCGCGCAATGAACACCTGGCGGATCTTGGGCTCGGCGCGGCGGGCAGTGATACCCAGATCGGTGTTCTTGTTGACACGCACCGAGCGCCAACCGATTACCCGCTGGCCTTCCGAAGCGACGATGTTCTCGAAATGGATTTCACATGCCCGACGGTGGTTGATATCCGGAGGCAGGAAAACCATCCCCACTCCATACTGACCAGGTTCCGGCAAGGAGAATCCTTTTCCCTGGGCCTTGCGTTGCAGGAAGGCGTGCGGCACCTGGAGCAGGATGCCGGCCCCGTCGCCGGTATTCGGCTCGGCCCCGCGCGCCCCGCGATGTGTGAGATTATCGAGAATCGTTAAGGCCTGCTCGACCACCGCATGCGAGCGTTCCCCCTTGATGTTGACTACCATACCGATCCCACAGGCATCGCGTTCGTAGGATGGGTTGTATAGACCCTGCCCCGGCTCCTTGCTCTCGCGCATGATCTCATCTCCTTTTCTTTTTTGCATAAGGACGGTTAAAGGTTCATTTTAGAGAACTCTCGCTGGCTTTGGTATTACCTATTTGGGTAATCTTTCCGAACTCCTATGAACCCGCAAGAGAAGGGCGGGAAAGAATGAGGTGAGAGGAGTGGCCATTTCGGGCGTTAGGACGGCGGTTCCATTGCCGTCCTAACGGGAAGTTCGGCCTTGGCGGATGAAAAAAAATCCCCTGCCAAGTCACTTGCATCTCAACCTTGCTCGTGATACACTATATGTGATGATGCCCTTGCTGGTTGTGACCTCTGACACCGTCTTCGGCGAACTCATTCGCCAGAATCTGGAGGAGACGGGGCGCTTCAATGTCAGCGTGCGTGCCAGCCGAATGGAGGCGGAAGCCTTCTTGCGCGCTTACTCCTGCCCTCTCGTCTTCCTGGATACAGATTTGGAAGAATGGTCCGCGTTGGCCGAGTCGTTGAGGCGCATTCACCCGGCGGTTCGTTTTGTTCTGGTGGGGGAAAGTGAGCGATTGCCCGCGGCAGTTGGTGCGAATCTCGCCGGGCGTTTACCCAAGCCTTTCTATTTGCCGGATTTGTTTACGCTGGTCAATACCGCGTTGACCGAGCCATCGGCTGAGGTTGAAACAGGTAAGCCGGGATTGCCTGTTCCAGCCAGTATGCCCTGGCTGGCGGATGTCAACCGCGCGGCGCAACACCTGACCCGCCTGACGCTCGAATCCTCGGCGCAGGCCGCCCTGATTACCCATCGGCAGCAACTCTGGGCGTACGCTGGCCAGTTGCCCCAGACGGCGGCGCGTGAACTGGCCGAAGCGGTCTCTCGTTACTGGGACCGTCAAAACGGTAGCGATCTGGTGCGCTTTATCCGTCTCGAATCCACCCATGCTGAACACATGCTCTACGCCACCGGCCTGGGAGCCGAGATGGTTCTGGCGCTCGTCTTTGACGCCGAAACCTCCTTTACCACGATTCGTACCCAGGCCAGCCGTCTGGTCCGTTCGCTTTCTACTCCCTCCGCAGAGGAAGAGGAAGGGGACTTACCACCGCATCTGACGCCGATCTCCGAGATTCTCGCCGACGTTCCGCCCCCCAATCCGCCCCAAGAACTGGGGGCCGAACTGCAATTTGGCAACCTGGAATACGATTTGGGGCCTACCCGTCCGATAGCCTCACGACGGGAGACTTCCCCCTCTATGCCGTTAGCGGTAGCCCACCTGGAGGGCTCGCCTTCTCTCGATGAAAGCCGCCTGGAGGATACCCTCACGGCGCCAGCTCGCCCGCCGCTCAGCCGGCCGGAACGCGAACTCGAGGATCTGGATGCTACGTTGCCCAGCCCGACGACGGAACTGGCGCGCAAGATCGTCCTCGAACCGGTCTCACCCTCGGCCTATAACCTGACTTATGCATGTCTACTGGTCCCACGCTTTGCTCAACATCACCTGACTGGCGATCTGGCCGAACGACTATCCACCTGGATGCCACAACTATGCATTTCGTATGGCTGGCGGCTGGAGTATCTTGCCGTGCGGCCGGACTATCTGCAATGGATCGTCAACGTGCCACCTCCTACCCCACCCAGCTATGTCATGCGGGTAGTCCGCCAGCAGACATCTGCTAGAATCTTCGAAGACTTTCCGCGTCTCAAGAAAGAAAACCCCTCGGGAGATTTTTGGGCGCCGGGCTACCTGATCATGGGGGGGAATCAACCGCATCCAGCCCAACTGGTCAAAGATTACATTACCCAGATTCGTCAGCGTCAGGGCTTTACCAAGCGCGCGCGTTAAGCGCGGATGGGGTAGAATTAACATACTATGCCTCCTGCCTTGCACCTGATCGATGGTCATGCTCTGGCCTATCGAATGTATTTCGCCTTGACCGGCGGGGGAAGCGGCTCGCGCTGGCAGACCTCGCGCGGCGAGCCGACGGCTGGCGTCTACGGCTTCGCGCGGGAACTCCTGCGCATTTACGAACAAGAAAAACCCGATTACCTGGCCGTCGCCTTCGACACCGGTCGCACCTTCCGCTCGGAACTCTTCGCGGACTACAAAGCCACGCGCGCCAAAATGCCCGATGACCTGCGCCCACAGATGGAGCGCATTCGGGAATTGGTGGATGCTTTCAACATTCCGCGCCTGGAAGTCGAAGGCTATGAGGCAGACGATGTGTTGGGTTCAGTGGCACATTGGGCCAGTGAACAGGGATTGGGGGTCAAGATCATCACCGGCGACCGTGACCTGCTTCAACTGGTAAACGACCGCGTGGCCGTGTACGTGGCGGGTGATGACCGCACCTACCTTACCCCGGAGGACGTTGTCGCTCGCTTGGGCGTGCGTCCGGAACAGGTGGTAGATTACAAAGCCTTGGCCGGCGATCCATCGGATAACATCCCTGGCGTGCGCGGCATTGGAGAGAAGATCGCCATCGCCTTACTGCAAAAATACGGCTCTCTGGATGCCATCTACGCTCATCTAGAGGAAATCGAAGCGCGCTGGCGTGCCAAACTGGAGGAGGGACGCGAGGCGGCCTACCTGAGTCGCTCGCTGGCGGCCATTCGCACCGACTTGCCCGTGCGCATTGACCTGGAACAGGCGCGGCCACAAGCCTTCGAACTCGAAAAAGTCGAACGCCTCTTCCAACAACTGGAATTTCGCTCCCTGGTCGCGAAGGCTCGTCAACTGGCGGTGACCAGCACGTCGGCCCAGCAATTGAGTCTCTTCGGGCAACCGCCCGAGGCAATCGCTCCGCCGGCGCGCATTCAGCTTGTTTCCAGGCCTGCTCTGACGGTCCATGTGGTGGATACAGCCGAAAAACTGACCGCCCTGGAGACGGCTTTGCGACAGGCCAGGGTCATTGCCCTGGATACGGAAACGACCTCCACAGAACCCATGCTGGCTGACCTGGTCGGCCTTGCCCTGGCCGTTCAAGCCGGCGAAGGGTACTACGTGCCTGTTGGGCACCGTCAGGGGCCGCAACTGCCGCGTGAAACCGTCCTGGCAGCGCTGCGTGCACCGCTGACCGACACCCACATTCCCAAGGTGGGCCATCACCTCAAGTACGATTACATCGTCCTGGCGCGGCATGGCTTGCGCGTCGGACCGCTGACGTTCGATACGATGATTGCGGAATGGGTATTGAACCCCGATTCGCACAATCTAGGATTGAAGAACCTGGCTGCTGCTCGCCTGGGCGTCGAGATGACCCACATCCAGGACCTCATCGGGACGGGACGTGCCCAGCGTTCGATGGCGGAAGTGACGATTGACGAGGTGGCTCCCTACGCGGCCGCCGATGCCGAGATCACCTTGCGCCTCCAACCTTTGCTCGAGGATGAACTGCGGTGTTTTCCAAAACTTCCAGCTCTCTTTTCCGAGGTCGAAATGCCGCTCGTCCCTGTCCTGGCAGAGATGGAAATGGCCGGCGTGGCCCTCGACCTTCCTTTCTTCGTCGCTTTTTCGCGCGAACTGGCCGAACGCATGCACGCCATCGAGCAACAGGTCTATGCCATTGCAGGCCAGACGTTCAACTTGAATTCTCCCCAGCAGCTCTCCGAGGTCCTGTTCCACGTCCTGAGACTGAATCCGCCGGATCGCAGTCGGAAGACGGCCTCCGGTCATTACTCGACGGCGGCCGGCGTGCTGGAGGCCATGAGCGGCCAACACCCGATCGTGGACCTGGTGCTGGAGTACCGCGAACTTTCCAAGTTGAAGAGCACATACGTGGATGCGTTGCCGGCCCAGATTCATCCACAGACTGGCCGCGTACACACCTCTTTCAGCCAGACCGCTGTCGTGACTGGCCGTCTATCCTCCTCCAACCCAAACCTGCAAAACATTCCGACGCGCACCGAACTCGGCCGCCGGGTACGGCGTGGGTTCATTGCCGCCCCGGGCAATGTGCTCCTCTCCCTGGATTATTCTCAGATCGAACTGCGCGTGGTTGCCTGTATGGCAGGGGATGAGGCCATGCTGAACGCCTTCCGCGCCGGCCAGGATATTCACGCCGCTACCGCCGCCGCGATTTACGGCGTTCCTCTGGAAGCGGTGACCAAAGAACAGCGCCGTCATGCGAAAGCCATCAACTTCGGACTCATTTATGGTATGTCGGCCTATGGCCTGACGCGCTCTACCGACCTGACATTGGCCGAATCGGAGGAGTTCGTCCGAGCCTATTTCCGTCAATTCCCAGCCGTCAAGCGATACCTGGATGGCCTGCGCCAGCAAGCGCGTGAACAGGGATATGTGGAGACACTTTTGGGTCGCCGACGTTACTTCCCTACCCTGAAAAGCCCTCTCAATCAGGCGGCGCGTAATCGCGAGGAGCGCGAAGCCATCAATGCTCCCATTCAAGGTACTGCCGCGGATATAATGAAGATAGCCATGATTCGCATTCCTCCGGCCTTGCAAAAGGCTGGCTTGCATGCCCAGATGCTACTTCAAGTGCACGACGAACTGGTGTTAGAATGTCCGCGCCAGGAATTTAAAGAAACCGCTCTTCTGGTGAGCGATATTATGCAACATGCTTACTCTTTGCCGGTTCCGTTGACCACCGAAGCGCGTTGGGGCTTCAACTGGGATGAGTTGCAGGCGGTGGTGTGAGGAAATCGGTTTGCAGACAGTGAATTAACCATACAATCTATCACAGGCAAGCAATATGAGCGGACGTCAGGACATCTTTCAAAAGGCAATGAGTCAAGGGCATTCGGCTGCCTGGGATCAGCAGTGGGAAAAGGCCGTAGAGGCCTATCAACGCGCTCTCAACGAGTTCCCTGACCATCCCCAGGCGTTAACCAGTTTGGGGTTGGCGCTTTTCCAGTTACAGCGGTACGATGAGGCATTGAAGGCTTATTTGCAGGCGGCCCGTGCCGCTCCCGAAGACCCGATTCCCTGGGAACGGGCGGGGCAACTGCAGGAGAGATTGGGCGAGTTACAGAAGGCAGTGCAATCTTGCTGGAAAGCCGCGGATTTGTACGTAAAAGCGGGCGATCTGAACAAAGCCATCGAGAACTGGAAACGGATTACCATTCTTGACCCGGAACATGTGGGTGCCTATAACAATCTGGCTTTAGTGTATGAAAAACTGGGTCGCCCGGCTGAGGCGGCCGCAGCTTACCTGGCCACAGCTAGTTTGCTGCAACATGCTGGTAACGTCGAAAAGGCCAAGACCATGCTTGGGCATGCTCAGCGCCTGATGCCAAACAGCAGCGAGGTGCGTCAGGCGTTGACTCGGATGCAGAGTGGTCAACCCCTGCCGAAACCGCAGCGACCGAAAGGCGGCACTGCTCCCTTACTCATGGCTCAGGTCCGCCGCAGTAGTGCCGCCGCTCCTACCGAGCGTCAGGTGAATCCGGTGGCTGAGGCGCAACGTAAAGCCATCACGCGACTGGCCGAAATCCTGTTCGAATTTTCCGAGGAGGGGGAGGAACAGGCCGCGGCAACCGGCCGGCGCGGGATGCAGGCGATCGTCAAAGGAACCGGGCCGCTTTCGTTGCAGACAGGGGAGAAGACGAAAATCCTGCTCCACCTGAGCCAGGCCATCGAGGCTCAGACCAGTGGTCAGGAGGCACAGGCACTTGAGGAATTGGAGCGTGCCCTGGCGGCTGGTTTCAGGGATTCCGCCCTCTACTACGATCTCGGCCTGCTCTACTTCCAGCGCGAACGTCTCGAAAGCGCTCTGCGTTACCTGCAACATTCTGTCCACCACCCGGATTACGCTCTGGCGGCTCGCTTGTTGATGGGGCAGATTTTGCGTCAGATGAAACGCCTTCCGGAAGCGGTAGTCGAGTACATGGAAGCGCTGAAGATTGCCGACTCATCGGTCATCCAGGCGGAGCAGGCGGCAGAACTGCGCCAATTGTACGATCCCTTGATTGAGGCACAATCCCAACAGGCGGATGCCGAGGCTCAAGACAAACTATGCCAGGCGATTCATGACCTGCTCATGCGTTCGAACTGGCGGGCCGAATTGGCGCAGGCGCGCCAAAACCTGCCTCAACCGCCACCCGGCGCGCCTCCCTTGCCTCTGGCCGAAATGCTGACCCAGGCCCAAAGCAGCCAGGTCGTCGAGGCAATGGGCCACATCAACCAGTTGGTCCAGGCCGGTCACCTGCGCTCCGCCATGGAACTGGCTTTCGATGCCATCGAGTATGCGCCAACCTATTTGCCGCTCCACACGCTCATCGGCGATATCCTCGTTCGCCAGGGTCATATTCAGGATGCCCTGACGAAATATGAGGTGGTCGCCCACAGTTATAGCGTGCGCGGCGAATCCGCTCAGGCGGTGAACCTGTTGCGGCGCGTCGTGCAATTGGCGCCTATGGATCTTTCGGCGCGCACGCGCTTGATCGATCAATTGCTCGCGCGTGGGCAAGTGGATGATGCGCTGGCCGAGTATCTCGAACTGGCGGAAACATATTACCGTCTGGCCGAACTCGATCTGGCCCGCAAGACCTACGCCGCGGCCTTGCGACAGGCGCAGCAGAGCCAGGCGAATCGCAACTGGAGCATTCAAATTCTGCGCCGTATGGCCGATATTGACATCCAGCGACTGGACTGGCGTCAGGCCCTCCGCCTCTATGAGCAGATTCGTACCCTGCAACCGGATGACATGGATAGCCGCAAACAAATCATCGAATTGAACTTGCGCCTCCACCAGGTTGGCCAGGCAGAGGCGGAACTGGATAACTACCTGGCTTATTTGGAGAGCAATGGTCGCCGCGCAGAAGCCATAGACCTGCTGGAAGCGCTGGTGGAGGAAAACCCGTCCCAGCCTATGTTGCGTTCCCACCTGGCGGAGGAGTATCAACGCGTTGGGCGCGCCCAGGATGCGGTGGAACAACTGGACGCGCTGGGCGAATTGCTGCTGGATGCCGGTGATAAGGCGGGCGCGATTCGAGCCTTACAGGCTATCATTGCCCTCAATCCCCCCAACCTAGCGGATTTCCAGGCGGCGCTCAAGCAGCTGCAAGGCGGGAACTGAAACCAGATTACCTGTGGAGGAGATGCCCATGAGGATCCGGCCCGCTTTTTTCGCCTTCGCGCTACTGTGGTTGTTTTTTCTTCCCCCCTTTGTCCAAGCACAGGGCGGAGTTGAGGTCTCTGAGAACAAGGTTACCCTGGACTTTCCAGAGAGAGCCACCTTCCAGGCCACGCTTACAGCCCCAGCCCGCATTGAAAGTGTCGTGCTGGAATACGGGGTTGAGCAACAGACCTGTGGCGAGGTCATTGCCAAGGCCTTTCCGGAATTCACTCCGGCGTCTAGCGTCACCTTGCGCTGGACCTGGGAAATGCGCCAGTCCGGTTCCTTGCCGCCTGGCGCGACTCTCTGGTGGCGCTGGCGAGTCACGGACGCCAATGGACAAGAGTACACCACCGACCGAAACACGATCTTGTGGCTCGATGACTTCCATCCCTGGAAGACGGTGGAGGGAGGGGGTGTTAATCTGCATTACTACTCAGGCGAGGAGGAATTTGCCCGTGAACTTCACCGGGCGGCTGTGGAGGCCCTCAACCGCTTGAAACAGGATGTGGGCATTCAGCCCGCGCGGGCTGTGGAGATTTACATTTACGCTTCTGACAGCGACATGCGCGCTGCGGTTCTATATGAACCTGGCTGGGCCGGCGGTCAGGCCTACCCGGAGCATAATATTGTCATCATGGGGGTCGCGCCAGAAGACCTGGAGTGGGGGAAACGGACGGTGGCTCACGAGTTGACCCACGTGTTGATCGGGCAGCGTACGTTTTCCTGTCTGGGTTCCCTGCCCACCTGGTTGAGCGAAGGGCTGGCGATGTACGGCGAGGGCGGCCTGGAAGCCTATCAGCAGACCTTACTCGACCAGGCCATTGCAGAGGATACGCTCATTTCCCTGCGCGCGCTGAGCGGCGGCTTCTCGGAGGAAAGCACGCGTGCCCACCTCTCCTACGCCCAATCCTACAGCGTGGTCAATTTTCTGATTCGCCAGTATGGCCGGACGAAGATCAATGCTTTGTTGACTCGCTTGAGCGAGGGGAGCACGGCCGATGAGGCTCTCCAGGCGGTCTATGGCTTCGATACGGATGGTCTGGAGGATGCCTGGCGGCGGGCGATTCACGCGACGCCGCGCGCGGGTGGTGCCCAACCAACGCCTCGGCCTACCGCAACGGCCGTGCCGACTATCGTCCCGATCTCCGGCGTGCCGGCAGCCCTATCCAGTAGTCCCACACCTCTCCCTACCCTGCCGCGTCCAACCGTCACGCCGGACGCGTCACCGACTGCTCCTGGCGCGCCTACTCCCTCGCCAACGGCCTCGGGCCTTCTGCCCGATCTCGATCAGGACGTGACCACCATCGCAGGCATTGTGGCCGCCTGTTGTCTGGTCGCCTTTCTGGCGGTGGGCATTCCTATTGTTGTTACCTTACGTCGCCGTAGAAGGAGGGCCTCATGAAGCGCATTCCCTGGTTGTCTGTCTTGCCGATTTTGCTTCTCTTCCTCTTCGGCTGCCAGTTAACAGCCAAAATCACGCCGGTTCCCGATGGACAGACGCCTGCGACGATGACTCCTGCAGCCACGCCCGGCCTTTTTTCCGACCCGGAAAGCGGCATTAGCCTGCACTACCCGCGCGGCTGGAAATACCAGGACGGCGAGGATGAGCAGAATCTGGTGGTCTTTATCAGTCCAGACCGCGCCGTGTATTCGTATTTGTATGTCTTTGCGGCCTCCAACGACAGCCTCGAGGAGACGGCGCGCGGCATTGCCCAGGAGGCCCTCTCCGGCTTATCCAACGTTACCTATCTGGCCGATGAGCAAATCACCCTAGCCGACGGACATATTGCCTGGCAAACACTGGTCACTGCCCAAACGGACGATGGACGCGACCTCAAGATTCACCTCCTGACTCTGGTGCACGGCGCGCGTCAATTCCTGTTACTGTCTTTTGGTTCCCCTCAATCCTATGATTACTACGTGGCCGACCTGATGAGCCTGGTGACCAGCCTGCATGCCGAGATGCCGACTCTGTACGACATCCCGCGCGAACAGGCGCTTGTGCTACCAGGTTCTGAAAGCACGAATCCACGTGACTACGACCCGGCGACCACCCACTCTGCCGGCGATAAACTAGTCTTCAGTGGTCTGGTCGCTTTCGATCCGCAGTTGAATCTCATTCCCGACCTGGCGGAATCGTGGGAGGTGTCAGCGGATGGAACGGTGTACACCTTTCATCTGCGCGCGAACGCTCGCTTCCACGATGGCCGCCCGGTCACGGCGCAGGACGTGGTCTACTCTTGGGAACGTGCTGCCGATCCGGCGACCGGCTCGGATACGGTCCTGACGTACCTGGGCGACATCGTCGGCGTCAAAGAGCGACACGAGGGTAAGGCCGACCACATTGCCGGGTTGAAGGTCCTGGATGAGTACACCCTGCAAGTCACAATTGATGCTCCCAAACCCTACTTTCTGCTGAAACTGACCTATCCGACTGCTTTCGTGGTGGACCGTGCCAACGTCGAATCAGGCCGCGAATGGTACCGCACGCCGAACGGGACCGGCCCCTATAAGCTCACGCGCTGGGAACGCTTTAAAGTCAAGATTTATCAGGCGAATGAGGATTTCTACCTGGCCGTGCCGGTGATTCCCTATATTGTAGTCCAGTTGTACAGTGGAATCCCGATTCGGTTATACGAGGCTGGTGAGGTGGATATTGCCTCGGTCTATGCCTACGATGTCGAACGCGTGAGCGATCCGGCCGAACCCTTGCACGCCGATTTGCATTCCAATGTGGATTTATGCACCAGTTATGTTGTCTTCGATGTCAGCCAGCCGCCTTTTGACGATCTCAAAGTGCGGCAGGCCTTTGCCATGGCAGTAGACCGCCAGAAGTATGTAGATGTTGTGTTTTATGGGGTTGGCGTGCCGGCCAAGGGACTCTATCCGCCAGCCCTACCTGGTTACAACCCTGACCTGCCAGGTTTACCGTATGATCCTCAGCGTGCCCGTCAGTTGCTGACTGAATCGAAGTACAAGAGTCCTGCTAACCTACCGCCCATTGTCTACACCGATGCCGGTATCGGCAACGATAGCAATTCCACAGCGGCGGCCCTGGCGCAAATGTGGGAGCAGAACCTGGGCGTGAAAATTACCATTGAAAATCTAGACCCCAATCATTTCTACGATCTCCTTTACGAAGGGAAGCATGGTCAAATTTTTGATCAGGGCTGGTGTGCCGATTATCCCGACCCGGAAAATTTCATTGATGTCCTCTTCCACAGCGGCGCTCAGCAGAACCTGGGTCATTATAGCAATCCCGAACTGGACGCTCTGCTGGAAGCCGCGCGCACGGAACGGGACGTAAGCCGCCGCATACAACTCTACCAGCAGGCAGAAGAATTGCTGATCTGGGATGTGCCGGCGATCTTCCTGCGCCATTCAATCTCTTACGTGCTGGTTAAACCCTACGTTCAGGGATACACCCTGACCCCTATTGATATCTCCTTTGGCCGTTATCTCTGGCTGGATTGGAGCAAACGATAACCAGCCAGGCGGCGGTGTAATATGACGGTGGATGGTGGGCTGTGGACGGTAGACGGTGGACGATGGACCGTGGACGGTAGAGAGTGGACGGTAGACCGTAGATAGTGGGACGGTCAACGGTCTACGGTCTACGGTCGTTTACCCCAGCGCAAATCCGGCGACGAAGGCGGCGGTCATCAGCAGCAGGAGCGCGGGCAGGATGCGTAGAATCGTCTCGCGCGGGACGATGGGCCGGCCGGCTTTCAGGAAGGACAGTAGCAGCCCGCCCAGGCCGATCAACGCCCCGCCCAGGCCGACCAGCGCAAAGCCGGGGCGCGCCGCTCTCTGCGCGGCCAGGACGCTCGGCAGCAGGAAGATGACCATCCCGGCCACGCCGTGGACGATGGCCAGCACCATCGTCGGCAGCCGGCCTTTGAGGGGCAGGGCGCGGGTGAGCAGGATGGCGAGGAAGCCTGTCGAAGCAAAGATCAGGTACGAGGTGCGGAACGAAACCAGGTGCTCCCAAACCAGTCCCAGCGAGAGGCTAAGCGGGATGATGGTCGAGACGATAACCACGGCCGGGCTTTCCAGCACCTCCAGACCAAGGATGATGAGCAGCAAACAGGCCACCAGCAGGACGCCGAATCCGACCGTGTAGGCCAGCACGGGGACGCATTCCAGGCCTTCGACGCCGATGGCCACCTGCCAGGCGGCAAGCAGGGCGGTGAGGAGGAGCAAGACGCGCACGAGCGGCGATGTTTTCATATCGCTTGCTGACTTTCTTTTTCCAATACTTCTGCCAGGGCAAGGTATTTTTCGTGTACGCCCTCGCCCGTTTCTTCGTGTTCGACGCGTTCGAAATCGGCGGCTACCTGGTCATGACGTTCCAGCGGGATGACTTGCGCTGCCATGGGGAAAAGGATGTGATCTTCCTTGTGAATGTGTTGGCGGAGCAGAGCGACGTACCCCAGTGCGTTCTGCACGACGGCCTGCAGCGCCGATTGATCGCCCCTCTCCCATTGCTCGGCCGCCTCCCGCATGGCGCGGGTGAGGGCGCGTCCTTGCTCGTGTTCGAACAGCATGACCGCAATCGGGCCGCCCTCGACGGGCATGCCGGCCTCGTTCATGGCTTTGAACAGGACGCCTTCCTCTTTCCTGTGATGGCAGCCATCGGCAAAGTTCTTGATGAACAGGGCGGCGTTGAGAAAAAAGGCCGGGCGGATATGTTCGCCAGCACTGGCGCGCTGAGCGGCTCGCTCCAGGGCCGCCAGAACGCGTTCGATCACGCGATGTTCTTCCATCAAAATTTCGGTGGCTTTCATGGCTTACTCCTGTTAATAGACGATGGACGGTGGACGATGGACGGTGGACGGTGGACCATGGACCGTGGACGGTAGACGGTGGACGATGGGCGATCTGCGGTCAACGATCTACGGTCGAAGATCGGGGATGGAGTAGGGCACTTGTTCTTCACGGACTTGATTGCCGCCGAGCGCCCGGCGGAAGGCGTGCAATTTCATGGCCAATTCCTGCGCTATTTCGTCAGCCCTGGTCAGCAGGTCTTGAGGAATGGGATAGCGGCGGCTGATCAGACGCTGACAGGCCACTGTTTCCATATAAGGAGCGGACCGCCATGCCCAGGAAACGATTTTGTTCGGCGTCGCTCTGGCTCGTAGAACCCTCGGCGATGTTCAAAGCGATGGAGGTAGCCGCACGGATCAGTTGTGAAGCGAGGTTGTACTGTTCTTTGGGCGGCAATTCCTCGCTGATGCGATACATCAAGTCTACATAGTCAAGCGCCAGTTGCCAGACTTCGAGACGTTCGAACTTGAAAGGCATGCAGAACTCCTGAACGACGGTCTACGGTCCACCGTCTACGGTCAAATGGACAGCAGAATCATCGAAGCCAGCATATACAGCGAAGCGTACTTGAACAGGCTGTAATTGACCCGCTCGGAGGGGCGGAAGACGGTGGCGAAGGAAAGCACCAGCAGCCCGG
>FWWM01005551.1_pt1 | contig 27521 bp, 29 predicted proteins | sample 2228351 | NCBI WGS metagenome assembly FWWM01 (sample SAMEA103939774, study PRJEB20133) | metagenome | reverse complement strand
GTAAAGGGATAATGAGGTAAACCGCTTTCAAACACCGCTTCGCCTCTTAACCCTTTCTCAGGGCACGCACTAACGCGTTCAGCATACAGCTCACGGTTTCACCCATGGCTTCGAATTGGTCATCTGCCAAACATCTCAATCTCTCCAGTGCATTGGTTCCGCTATCCCATTACCCCGCTATCCCGCTACCCCGTTACCCCTATACCCCTTATCCCTCTCCCACCTTCCGATACACCGCCACCATCTCCCGGGCAGTCCGGTCCCACGTGAACCGTGCCGCCTGGGTTAATCCCTTCTCGCGGAGATCGCGGCGCAGGTCCGCATCGGTGAGCACCCGCGCCATCGCATCGGTAAAACCCTGGGTATCCTTCGGTTCGACCAGGATCGCCGCATCGCCCGCCACCTCGGGCAGCGACGCAGCATTGGAACTGATTACCGGACAGCCGCACGCCATCGCTTCCAGCACCGGCAGGCCGAAGCCCTCATAGAAGGAAGGGAAGACGAAGACGGCGGCGTGTTGATAGAGCTCGATCAAGCGCTCATCGCTCACGACGCCGGTGACGACCGTCTGTTTCTCGAGACTGGCTGCCACAACTTGATCGCGCACCTCTGTTCGTTTTCCGACATCCCCGACGAGAACCAGATCATGCGCCTCCCGGATCGGGAGCGCCAGTTTAGCGAACGCCTCCACCAACGTCGAGACGTTTTTGGTCGGATCGGAACCGGCCACGCAGAGGATGTAGGGACGCCCCCTCGCCCCCACCCTCTCCCCTGAGGGGAGCGGGTGAGGGAGAGGGGCCGGCCGAAAGCGCGCCAGGGCCACTCCCGGCCGGACCACCGTAACTCGGTGAGCCGGAAGCCCCACCTGTCGCATGAGGTCTTGCCGCGAAGACTCCGAGTCGGTCACCACGTGGTCGAGGCCGGCCCATCGGTCCCCGACCAACACCTGTTCGATCACGCCGCCGAGGTTCCTGCGCGGGCGGAGCTCGCCGAAGAGGAGCGGCTTGACGTCATGGATCGTCGCGATGAACTTGCCTCGTTTCCACGCCACGCGGGAGTCGTAGGGAAAGTGAAGCACGTCATAGCGTCCGACGAGCAGCGGGGCCGTCTGCTCCCAAAACCGTCGCCGGAACAGGGGGAATCGAATCAGCCGGTATCGAAAATTGGGCCGCTCCGGAAACCGGCAGGCATCCGTCGGCATCAACACGTCATACTGATTGTCCCGATCAACCCGCCCGATCGCGTCAATCAGTTCCCGGCAGTAGCGCCCGAGTCCGACGTTGAAATCCTTGAGATGCCAGGCCGCGACGACGATCTTCACGAGCCTCCCAGGTGCGCCGGGGTCTTCCCTGTTTCACAGGAGCCTGGCAATCGCCGCACTGAACGCTCGGAGATCTTCCAGGTTCCGGTGGAGTATGTCATAGACCTGCTCATAATCGACTTTCCAATACATATGGACGAGGAGATTTCGAAACCTCGCCATCTGTTGAAGTCGTCTCGTCAGATCCGGCTGGATAATCTCCGCCTCACAGAGCATTCCGAAACACTCTGAATATTCTTCCGGCACTTTCCGAAGGCGCTTGGCCGACACGTGATAGCAGAGGGCCAGAGCGGCTTCAATGGCGACCAGCAGCCGATAACAGGCGAGATCAAGCGTATCTTGGTTCGAGAGAAACTCTTCCCGAGCGAGCGCTTTGAACCGTTCGAGCCGGCTCACCGAGTCCTCAATCTCCTTGCATCGCGCCCGGATGAGATCGGCGTTCAGGTTCATCGCGCAAAGGCTTCCTTCGTACTGTGCCGTAGCAACGGCGCGATATCCAGATAACGGCCGACGGTACGTTCCATCACCTCACCGAGCAGATCCTCGTCCCGACATAGGATGAGGTGCCCCCGCAAGACATGGTAGAGAAATGAAATCGGCACATCATTAAGAATACGGACATCCACGGGGACACCGACTCGGGCGCTGAGACGCTGCGCTAAATCTAAAGCCAGGATGGAAGCACGCTCCGTGGAGCGGAGATAGACCCCAACGTCCACATCATGGAACCCGTCGGACTCCAGAAAAGAGCCATAGAGAAAGGCAAAGGCAATGTCGCGCCCCGTCTCCAACTCCGACGCCAATTGTTCCAGAATCCGTGCGCGCTGATCTGCAGGAAGAAAATGCGGCCGGTTCGCTGATCTCAACCGGTTGTCAGGTTGATCAGATCTTGTCCGCTTTCTCCGTTTCATGTTCATCCGTTGAGTCCACGATTTGTTTTGTCAGAAGTCGGTAACGCACCGCACGGCAGACACACTGACGTCGACACAACTCACCAGCGCATAGAGCAGCAATGCTTTTGGAAAGCCGCAGTCTCTTCTCAGGCTGCTGAGAAGCAAGCTCCTGTTTCGAAAATGCGGGTCCTGTCACCGACCAGCCGGGAACCCGTTGCTCGGGGCACCCATTGCTCTTTCAGTTGCAATGGATCTCAGCAACGGGTCAGGGGCGCCCAGGGCGGCGCCATCCGCATTCTCGTGCTTCGGGATGAGCCGCGGCTCATGAAGTACCCTTTAGAAATTACAGGGCGTAGCGCCCGAGTCCGACGTTGAAATCCTTGAGATGCCAGGCCGCGACGACGATCTTCACGAGGAGAAAGACGAGGCGGCCGATTCTCCAGGGGCGGGCGGAGTGTAGCTCGGCACCAGTGTTTTCAGCACGCCGATCATCCGGTCTGCGTCATGATAGTGGAGCGCGGTTTCAAGCTCTTTGAGCGCCCGATCCCACTCGATTGGCGCCGTCCCGCGCCAGACCGCCCGCTTGATCTTCGGATGGCGCGTCGGCTCGACACGCTCCGATTGCTCGAATAATTCTTCAAACAGCTTTTCGCCCGGTCTCAGCCCCGTGTACACGATCTGAATGTCTTTGTCCGGAACCAGACCCGACAGGACGATCATGTTGCGAGCCAAGTCCGCCACCCGAATCTGCTCGCCCATATCCAGCACAAAGACATCGCCGCCTTGACCCAACACGCTCGCCTGAAGCACCAACTGCACGGCTTCGGGAATCGTCATGAAGTACCGTTTGATGTCCGGATGGGTCACCGTCACCGGTCCGCCTTTCCGGATCTGCTCCGCAAACAGCGGGACCACGCTGCCGTTGCTCCCCAACACGTTGCCGAAACGGACGACCGTGAACCTCGTGGCTCCCCGGCCGTTCATGTGCTGAATCAGCAACTCGGCCACCCGCTTCGTAGCCCCCATGACGCTCGTGGGATTGACCGCTTTATCCGTGGAAATCAACACAAACCGCTCCACACCCGAAATGAGAGCCGCATCGCCGACGGTCCGTGTTCCAAAGACGTTATTTCGAACCGCTTCGCCGGGATTGCGTTCCATGAGCGGGACATGCTTATGAGCCGCCGCATGGAAGACCAGGTCGGGAGAGGTTTCGCGGAAGACCTCGGATACCCGCTCCGGCAGCGTCACATCGCCCAACAGAGGCAAAAGCGTGAGGTCCGGAAACGCCCGCCGCAACTCCAGGTCAATGGCGTGTAGGCTGTTTTCATACCGCTCAAAAAGAATCAACAACGCCGGCCGATAGCGGGCAATTTGCCGGCACAGCTCGGAACCGATGGAGCCACCGGCCCCCGTCACCAGGACCTTCTTGCCTTCCAGCAGAGGATGCAACTCCTGCCGATCCGTCTCAATCGGCTCGCGCTGCAGCAAGTCCTCAAGGCTCATCGGCTTGACCTGTCGTAACGAGACGGGATTTTCCAACAACTGCTTGACGCTCGGGAGGATCTTGATCGGCACCGTGCAGCCCTCCGACGCCGCGAGAATTTTCTGCTTGACCGCGGTCGAAGCCGAAGGAATCGCCACGATGATTTCATGCGCCTCGCAACGTTCCGCCGCCGCTTTGATCTCGGCGATCGTCCCGATGACGGGAATGCCGTGGATCTTGGCCTTCCGCTTCACCGGATCGTCATCCACCAGCGCCACGGGTTTGTAGGTGGATCGCCGGTCCGTGAGCATGTCGCGGACGAGCAGTTCCCCGGCGTTGCCGGCGCCGACGATCAACACACGACGGGCCGTCGGGCCCAAAATCTGCAGCCATTCGCGGAACCAGCGCACGCCGAGGCGAATGCCGGCCAGATACAACCCGCTGAGCAGACCGGTGAGGATGATGACCGACCGCGGATACTCCACCCATCTGAGGAGCCCGTGCAGAATGACATACAGCACGGCCGAGCCGGCGACGGAGGCCCACAGAATTCTCCCCAGATCGTGCAGGCCGACGTACCGCCAGAGACCCCGCTGGATGCCGAACACCCAGAGCCCGGCCCCGAACACGAGCAGAACGAAGGGAAGGCCTTGAAGCGCCAAGCGTCCGTAGGGCGACGGAATCTCTCCATCGAAACGGAGAACGAACGAGGTCAAGTTGGCCAGCACGATCAACACGAGCTGGGTCCCAACCACCAGGACACCACGGTGGCGGAGCACGGTCTCGCCGAAGGCGTCCGATAACTTTCTGAACAGCTTAACGGCAATCGTTTTCATGCGATGGCGTCCGGACCGGCTTGTAAAGAGGGTTCTTCCGGATCTTGTGCGGGTATAAAACTCCGGGACATCCCTCGCCCCCGCTTTGCGGGGGAGAGGGTGCGAGGGAGATCGGCACCCTCACCCTGCCCTCTCCCCTCAAGGGAGAGGGAAAAAGAAAGACCCGCACGATTTCCTGAAGAGCCGTAAAGAGAAAAAGGCGTGATGCCCAATATCAGATAGCGCGAAGAAACTCAATTCTTTCTCCGATCAAGTTCCTCAGATGGTCGAAAGGGAAGGTCCAGGACAGCCAGAGCCAGAAGCACCCAATAGAGGATCGCCAGGGTGCCGACGAACATTTGGTCGAACAGGAATCTGACCATCAACCCCGTCGTCGCCACGCCGGCCCCTAGCAGTACCGATCGGCTCATGGGCTCCCTTGCCGATCGGAAACCGGAGACCAGATGACGAAGGATTGAACCGATCAACCACAGAAACAAGAGGAGGCCTGGAATACCGACATGCAAGGCCAGATACAGCAAGATGTTGTGGGTGCCGTGCATCCTCACTGGCGCGTGGCCGGGCTCGACGGCTTCCGGTTGATCGGCGTACACCAGCTTAAAATTGTCTTTGCCGTACCCGATGCCGACAAGCGGGTGCTCCGCGATTTCCGGCAGACTGAAGGCCCAGATGTCGAATCGGTGGATCACGGAGGAAGGCGCGCTCCGAATCGGAATATAGGACCGGATCCCTTCGAGCGAACGCATTCCGGCCCAATCGGTGGCGACGACGATCCCCAGCGCGAGGACGACTGCGGCCGTCACGCCCCCCGCCATGACCAACGCGGAACGACGCCGCTGCAACCAACCGAACGCCCACAATTCGCATACCAGCGCGACCAGCCCCGCGCGCGAATGGGTGAGCACCAAGCAGAGCGCGGAAAGGGCCGCCACCGAGCCGCCGGAAAGCTGTAGCCATCGACTCCGTGCCTCGAACGCCAAGGCCAGGCCGACAGGCAAGAACATCACCAAATAGGTGGTCAGCCAGACCTCCGCAGGCAAAAACGATCGCATGGCCTGCGGGTACGTCGGGTTGAATTCGGCGATGCCGTACGCGCTGACCGGAACCAGAGCGGCGAGCACACAGGCCAGGAGATAGCGCCGGTGTTCCCCGTCCCGAAAGAAATGCAGCACGGCGTAGAACACGAGGACCTGCTGGAGCAGCTTGCCATATTCTTTGAGGCTGTAGGCCGGAAACGTCGCGAACGGGATCGTGAACCCGACCCAGAGGACGAAGGCGGCGATCGGCCGATCAAACGGCGTCCGGACCAGGAACACCCGGCGGTGGCCTGCGCACCACCAGGCCAGCAGAATCAGGAGGACGATAAACCCGTTCCGTTCGATAACCAGGAGCGCGGTGAACGGCAAGGAGCAGATGAAGGCGTACAACACGACGCGGATGAGGTCATCCAGATCGGGCCAACGCGCGGTCCACCTGGCCGGCTTCTCGCCGACCGCTTCGCCGCCGTTCATACTTCCGCCTCCTGCCGCCGTTGCTCCAACAGGCCGACGCCCGCGCCCAATGCGCAGAACACCGCCAACCAGCTTAGTACAATGATCGTACGACCCGTGCCGTCGCCGTGATGATAGAGCCACGCGGCGATCCCGCAACAGGCCATCAGTGCATACTCGGCCAGCACCGTGCGCCGGTGTCCCCAGCCGCTCAGCACCAGCCGCTGGTAATAGTGGACGCGGTGGGCCTCCCACACCCGTTCGCCGCGCAGGGCCCGCCGAATCACTGTCGCCGTTGCGTCCAGAATGAAGGGGGAAAAGACCATGATGGGAACCCACACATCAAACAGCCCATCCCGCTGCCCGAGCAGAGTCAGCGCGCCGGCGAGAAACCCGATGGGGACGCTCCCCACATCCCCCATGAAGATCCGCGCGGGAGGAAAATTGCTCGGCAGAAATCCCGCCGCCCCCATGGCCACCATGAGAGAGAGGGTGAAGACAAAGGCGTGGGCTTCTCGCCACGCAAAGTATGCCAGAAAGCCGAACCCGACCAGCGTCATCCCTCCCGCAAATCCGTCCATGCCGTCCATGAAGTTGTACAAATTGGTCATCCACACGAGAAAGACGACCGTGACCGGCCAGGCCGCCCAACCCAGATCGAGACTGCCGAAGAAGGGAATCCACACCGAGCGAAGCGCCAAATCCGCCCCGACGACCAACGCCAGCGCCGCGATGATCTGCGCGCCGAATCGCAAGCCGATCGGCAATCCCCACCGGTCATCGCAGAACGACACCGCCGCGAGCACCGCCGCGGCGCTGAGGAGCCAGGTCACGGTCGAGGTCGATAAGGAAGCGGCAAGCCACGGATCCCACCGGCCAGCCAGCGCGGTCAGGACGAATCCGCACACGGTGCTCACCAGGACCGCTACGCCTCCGGTTCGCGGCGTCGGCACCCGGTGCAGCGAGCGCTCGTTGGGATGATCCAGCAAGTAGAGACGAGAACGAGGATCGCAAAGACGGTGAGTGAGCCACCATGACAGCACAAACACGACACCGGCCATCACAAGCGCGCTCATCTCTGGGCTTGGCGGTAGAAGGCGATCAATTCCGGCACCGTCTCCTCGAAGGAGGAGTCCGGCCGATAGCCCAGATCATGAGCGATGGCGTCCGAGCAGTACCAGGCCGGCTCGATGAGCTTCTGAAGAGCGGCGCGCGTCAACGGCACCGGCCGCTTCGTGAACGCGTGCACCATATCCCCGGCGCCTCCCACCGCCTTCAGCAGCCACAGCGGCACGCGCCACTTGGGAACCGGCTTCCCCAAGCCGGCGCAGAGAAGTTCATAGACGGCGGTCACACTGTACGGCTTCGCATCGGTCACAACGTAACAGGGCTTGAGCGGTCCGTCGGCCTGAAGAATCCGAAGCACCGCCTGCGTGAAATTGCCCACATGAAGCATGCTGCGCACACTCGCGAGAGGGGGAAGCGGCGGAAACCAACCGCGATCGATCGCCGCGATCATCCGGAACAGGTTCCCCTTTTCCGTGGGCCCGTACACCATCGGCAAGCGCAGGGAGATGCCTCGGAAGCCGGCTATCCGCGCAGAGTCTTGGACGACTTGTTCAGCGGCCCACTTCGACTTCGCATAGGCGGTGACTGGCGCAGGCGGATGTGATTCATCGACACAACCGTTGGTGGTCTCACCAAAGACTTTCACGCTGCTGGCGAAGATGAACCATCGGACGCCCGCCGCGGCGGCGCCTTCCAGAAGATGCCGCGTTCCCCCGACGTTGATCGCCTGATAGTCCTGTTCGTCCGAATGCGCCTCGTCGAGCGCATGGACCTTGCCGGCCAAATGGACGATCGCCTGGCAGTCCGTCGCCGCGGCCTTCATCGCCGCACGATCGCGCACATCGCCGGTCATCGCTTCGCATTGGCCGCCGGGGTGCTGGGCATCTGCTCGGTGGTACAAGACGCGAACGGCGTAGCCCCGGCTCAGCAAAGCTTCGACAACGGCCCTTCCAAGAAAGCCCCCGGCGCCGGTGACCAGAACCCGCGTCATGCCAATGCCTGCGCCTGACGCCCGTCTCCACGAAGGTCGAGCAGTTCACGATACAGCGCCAGCGTAGCTCCGGCGATCTTCGACACGGAGTACTCGCGCACCACCATGTCGCGCCCGACTTGTCCCATCACCGAGCACCGATCCGCGTCGGCAAGCAGCGACGCGATCGCGTCCGCCAACGCGCCGGGGTCTCGCGGCGGCACCAGGAGCCCGTTCGACTGATGCCGGACAACCGCGCGGCACCCCGGCACATCCGTCGCTACTACGGGTTTCCCGCAGGCCGCCGCCTCGAGCAGCACCTTGGGCAGCCCTTCGCGGAACGAAGGCAGGACGACCAGCGTCGCAGAGGAGAGCACGGCCGGCATATCTTCGCGGTGGCCCCACCATTCGATGTCGCCCGCGTCCACCCAAGTCTGTAAGCATCTCGAAGGGATCGCCGCCGGATTGTGCGGATCACACCGCCCCGCCAGGACAAACCGCGCCTGGATACCTTTACTCTGCACCAGTCGCGCGGCCTGAACAAAATCCGCCACCCCTTTGTCCCAGAGCATCCGGGACGCCAGCAGCACGATCGGCGCGCCGGACGCCGGCTGGCCTGGCACAAACCGCTCGGTATCGACGCCCGAGCCGGCGATGATCCGCGTCTGATCCGGTTGGACGACCGCCTTCGTAACCAGGTAATCGCGATCTTCGCTGTTTTGAAATACGGCCACCGACCGGCTCAGTCCGATGGCGACCTTCAACGCCTGCAATAGCACGGAGCGGAGCACGCCGCGTCGGCCTTCCTGCTCGGTGAAGGCATAGCCCAAGCCGGCGAAGGCATTGACGACGGCAGGGATGCCGGTGATCCAAGCCGCCAACGATCCATAGAGAATGGGTTTCATCGCGACCTGGTGCACGAGCTGGGGCTGCTCGCGCCGGTACACACGGGTGATTTCCAGGATCGCCATGAGGTCGGCGAGCGGATGGCGGCTCCGGCGTTCGAGACGAAGAGGATAAAGCCGGAAGCCCTCCCGCCTGATGAGGTCTCCGTGATCAGTCACCCGAGTGGCGATCGCCACGTCGAAGCCGGCGTCCCGTGCGGCTTTGGCCAAATCCAGGCGGTGCGACCAAAAGTACCAGTCTTCGGTGATGAGCAACAGCAGGCGCGGCCGCGTGTTCATTTCGGTTCGAGCCACCCGTCGAAGACGTTCGAGGTCGGAACCCACCCTTACCGTTACGTCTGGTCCATGAGGTCAGGATGAGGCTGAAGCCATTGCAGTAGAGTGGAAAGAACGACCTCGATATCCGTCAGGCGAGTCGATCGAATGTCAAAGAGTTCTCGAGGCGTGACTTCGCTGTAGAAATGCACCAGCCGGTTCCGATAGCCAGCCATGTCCTGCAAAAGACGGGCTTCCTGCTCCCCCAATACTCCGATATCTCGAAGTTGGATGGGGATGTCTTTATATTCGACGACCGCCCGGCCGAAGCCCTTGGCCAGGACATGACGGCCAAGGTCCAGCAAAGCCTCCAGCCCTCTTGGCAAATAGGACTCGGCCGCCGCCACCGTTCGCGGATCACTTCGAAAGGACTCGAAACTTTCACCGGGCAGAGACCGGAGGCCTGCCACCATCCTCCGGACCCGCGAGGCTCGGTCGGCAACGATGGTCGCGCGGATCCGTGAAGGAGTCAAATCGCGATCCCGGCTAGAATGTGGTGGAGCCGTTCCCGCTCAAATGGAGCTAAATCACCTGCCCGGCGCAGCACATACAATTCATACTCCGCAGACCGAACCGGGTCCGCGTCATACACCAGCTCGCCTCGAACGATGTCCACCGCTAAAAACGCGGACGCTTCCGGCAAGCTCACAAGATCGATTCGGCTCACGCCCAGCAGATCTTCCAGCTCAGCCATCAGCCGAACTTTCATGTGTGCGTCGAGTGAAACACCCGGTTGAGGAAGGACCCCGATATCGACATCCGACGTCGTCTCCTCGGATACACGTTGTCCGGAGCGAATCAGACGCGCGATCTCAGAAGCTCGGCTACCGAAGACGTACAGCGCCTCAATGCCGTATCGGCGGCATAACGCAGCGACGTCGGCGACGAGATCACGGTTCATATGACCTCTCGACCACCTGTCCAGCACATCCAAGCGCGCTATTATGTGGAAGCCGCCTCCGAGCGTCAATGAGCACAGGCTCCATGAGCCTTCGGCCTGCCTGCTGAACACCCCCCTCCCCGAGACCCTCCCCCTTTGAAGGGGGAGGGAAGGGTGGGGGGGACGCCGGCGGCTGAAAAGCGTAACCCCCTCTCACTCCTGGGAGCGAAGCCACGCCTGGAACATCAAGATCGTCCACAGCGGATACTGCCAATTTCGTTTCCCGGAAAGATGCTCAGCCCACTTCTCCCGGATCGGTTGTGGATTGAAAAATCCGTCCTGCCGCAAGCAGCGCTCATCCAACAATGACTCCGCCCAGTCCCGGAGCGGCCCGCGCAGCCAGTGGTCGATCGGTACGCCGAATCCCATTTTGGGCCGCTCGATCAATTCCTTGGGGACATAGCGATCGAGCACCCGGCGGAGAATCCACTTGCCCTCGCCCTCCCGACGAATCTTCAAGGACAGCGGAAGCCGCCACGCGAATTCCACCACGCGATGGTCCAGCAGCGGCACCCGCGCTTCGAGACTCACCGCCATGCTCGCCCGGTCCACCTTCACCAGAAGGTCGTCCGGCAGATAGGTGACCAAATCCAGATACATCATCCGCAACGTAAAGTCATCCAGCTTGGCCCACCGGGTCGGATCAGTGATCGCGGTCAACGGCTCCGCGGCGCCGAGCACCACGAACGACGGCTCCTGCCAGAGCGACACCAAGCCGAGATACATCCGTTCCGGATTTGCCGTCGCCAAAATCCCCGCCAGCTTGTGCAGCTTGTCTCCGGGATGCTGGAGGGCCGGCGCCAAAGCACCCAGGCACCGAAACACCGTGTTGAGCGTGGCGGGCGACAGCACCGTCAGTCCCCGAGCAACGGCCTGCCGAAGGCCCGCCGGCGCCCACTCCATTTTTCGCCACAGGCTGCGCCCGACAAAATACCGGTTGTAACCGGCGAACAGTTCGTCGCCCCCGTCGCCGGACAGACTCACCGTTACATGCCGGCGCGCCAATTCGGAGACCAGGAACGTCGGAATCTGCGACGAATCGGCGAACGGTTCGTCATACATCGCGGGCAGGCGCGGGATCACCGCCATCGCCTGTTGCGGCGTGACATACAGCTCCGTGTGGTCCGTCCCCAGATGCTGCGCCACTTTCTTCGCGTGTTGGGCCTCGTTGTACTCATCCTCGTAAAAGCCGATCGAGAAGGTTTTCGCGGGCCTCGAGCTTTGCGCCTGCATGAGGGCCACGACGGTGGAACTGTCGATCCCGCCGGACAGAAACGCGCCGAGCGGCACATCCGAAATCATGCGGAGCCGCACGGCTTGACGCAGCAGCGCATCCAGCTCCTGCGCCGCCTCCGCCTCGGATCCTCGGAACAGCGACGCGCACCCCTGTTCGGCGACCGTCCGCGCCGACCAGTACCGAATCGGTTTCCAGCCGTCCGGCGATTCGGGATCGGGAGAGAAACCCTCGGCTCGTGTCGCACGCTCGGGCGTGACGGTCAGCATGCAGCCGGGCGGCAGCTTGTACATGTCGTGATAGATCGAGAGCGGAGCCGGAATATAGCCATGCCGCAGAAAGAGCGCCAGCGCGTCCCTGTCGATGTCCGGAAGAAAGTTCGGATGCCGACGAAGCGCCTTGACCTCGGACCCAAACACAAAGCTCTGGTCCACCCAACCGAAATAGAGCGGCTTGATCCCCAGCCGGTCGCGCACGAGATACAACACCTGATCGGCGCGATCCCAGAGCGCAAACGCGAACATGCCGACAAAGCGGGTAACGGCCGACTGCACCCCCCACTGCTCGATCGCCGCCAGCATGACTTCGGTGTCCGAATGCCCGCGGAATTTCGCCCCGCAATCCTCCAGATCGCGACGGAGTTCAAGAAAGTTGTACACCTCGCCGTTGTACGAGATCACGTACCGCCCGCCGGCCGAGATCATCGGCTGATGGCCTTCGGGAGATAGATCCAGAATCGACAGGCGCGCATGGCCGAGACCGACCCCGGCAGCAGGATCGCACCACACCCCGGCATCGTCCGGCCCGCGGTAGCGAATGGACGCCACCATCGCCTCAACCGTCTCGTTGAGGTCGGAACCCGCGCGACCGAACACACCCGCTATGCCGCACACCGCATCTTCCCTTACTCTGCAAACAGCCGGCGGACAATTCGGCTCTGCCGTCGGCATACGAATCGTATGACCAAAGCCCCTGCATCGCGACAAAGGATCAGCGCACTGAGGGCTACGCGCACGTCTGAAGCAGCAACCGGTCCCGTTTATCGCGCTTGACAGGGGTATGTCCGTCTTCTAGCATACTGTCATACATGAAAGGTATGCCATGAAGAGAACCACCATCTTTGTGGAGGAATCGCTGCTGGCGGCATTGCGTCACCTCGCCGAAAAGGAACGCATGAGCGTATCGGCAGCCATTCGCGCGGCGCTCGAGGAGTACGTCGGCCGGCGCCACCCGGCCATGACCCTGCCGTCTTTTTTGGGGCTCGGTCGGAGCGGACGAACAGATATCGCCGAGCACGCGGAAGAACTCCTGTGGATTAGCCCCCACAGAGGTCGAAAGCGGTGAGACCGATTCTCACCGACACGGGCCCGCTCTATGCCATGGCCGACCAAGATGACGGATGGCATGATCGTGTCCGCACGTTCCTGCAGACTCACCGGCAACAACTCGTCGTCCCCGTGACCGTCCTCCCGGAAGTCTGTTACTTGATCGGCACATACTTGGGTTCCGCCGCGGAAGTGTCCTTCGTCCGGTCCGTTCAGCATGGCGACGTGAGAGTGGAACCGTTAAGTAAAGCGGACCTCTCCCGAACGGTTGAAGTCATGGATCACTATCAAGACGCCCGCCTCGGATTCGTAGATGCCTCGCTCGTGGCGATAGCCGAGCGATTGAAGATCCGCGAGATCCTCACCACAGATCGCCGTCATTTCTCCCTGGTCCGCCCCCGCCACTGCGCCGGCTTTACACTGAAGCCATACCCCCCCTGTATCGCTTCGCACCACACCCCGGGTAGCATTCGGCCGCGCGATCGTGCAGCGACGCCGCCATCGCCTCGACCGTCCGCCTGAGGTCGGAGCCGGGATGACCGCACGCTCCCGCTACGCCGCACATGGACCGAGAATCGAGAAGAGCGGATTCCGGATGTGAAAAACGGCCGAGTCAAAGATCATTCGAAGTTCGAGACCGCCGATGCAGTTTGAGCCGCACGCGCCTTACAGGAAACAGACACGGTGCGGACGAAGCGGCAGATCAAATCCGTCAGCGCCTTGGCCATCTCCAGATGCCCGGCGGCGTTCGTATGCGGGTCTCGCGGCCAGAGGTAATAGGTGCTGAAATCCGGCGCCTGCTCAAACCGTGGAGTCATATCCACGAAGGGAATGTGCTGAGCCGCGGTCAGTTTCGCAAGAACGCGATTAATGTGCTGCACTTCAGGATGGTAAAGCTGCGCGATATCGGGAATATACATGACAACCAATTCTGCACCGTGATCTTCGGCTGCTTGTTTGAGGCGCGCGAGATAGTCGAAAAGAAGACGCTCGTACGCCCCACCGTTCCCCTGTGATCCTTCCGTCATGAGATAGTTTGACCTTTTTGACCATTCGGCTCGTCTAGCGTCTTGATCGTGCAGATATGGAACACGCTTGGTGCGGTTTTTCTCTCGGATCCGGTCGCTAAGCGACTTCACAAAGTTGTAGAGACGGAAGTGGTGCAGGGCGCCTCCCTTAAACCGTAGCCCTCCTCGATACTGCTCGTTGGCCGGGATTGCCTCCCGGATCGGGCCACTCAAGTCGTCCGTAAAATAGGCCAGCACCACCACGTTGGGGGCATAGCGGATTCCAGCTTTCTTGAGATAGAGATAGTACTGATTCAGCCCCCACCCCGGCACCCCGGCGTTGATCGTCTCGACTGGTTTACCAGTGCGTTGTTGCAGTAGCTTCTCGAGCTGCTTCAAGAATGTTTGTTCGAAAGAGACTCCCCAGCCAAAGGTAAACGAATCGCCTAGCCCAAGGATTCGAATGGTCCCGCTTTCTTTCTCCCACGCATGTTCCCCATCACGAAAGCCGTGCGAATTGATAGTGACAGGCAGATTGAGCGGGCCGATGCCCTCGAAATTGGGAACGAGTTGGTGCCCGTAGACATCGGAAGGCTCATACCAGGCCACATAGTCCGCATAGGGCTTTGAAAGCGGATGGTCCGAGATTCGAAGCAGAATCTCCGCGATCACACCCGCCACGACGAGCGAGGCACAGACCAACATTGCTTCTTTGTGTTTCCCATTCACCACCAAGAGCAGCAGTAAGGCACTCAACAGCCCCATAACCGGAAACTCTATTGTGGTCGAACGAACAGTCATCCAGCCCAAATTAAGAACAATTCCTCGAGCGAAACACACGAGGAGGATATCGAGGCACAAAACACCGATCGCGGCCACCAGAACAGCAGAAAACAAACGGTGCATCTGGACAATGCTCCACCCTGCCTACGGTCGCTCCATCAGTTCAACCGGTAGATGACACGATGTTGAAGCAGATGGGCGTTCACGACCTCCGCCGCGAGCCTGTGCCCTCTCTCATTCCAGTGGCCATCGTGAGGCCATGAATGAGACTGCCCGGTTTCTCGAAAATCTTGCCGGAACGGCTGAAGTAGGTTGATCACCTCAAACCCGGACTCCTTTCCTAGCTTGTCGATCGCCTGATAGGGTCTCGCGAAATCCCAAGTGATGGACTCGGCGCCAGCGTACCCCCGCAACGCCTCTTCCCATCGTTCCTCAACCATCTGTGTTGACGCGATGAGCATCACCAAGAACTTCGCGCTGTGCCGCTCGGCCAATTCTTTCGACTCCCTGATCATTCTGAGTGTCACACGATACGCCTCGGGCCATGGCTCAGGCGGCTCTGCGACATAGACGTACCAATCCTCCGGGATCAAGGCAGGCCTGACTCCCTGACTTTTCGCGCCGGCCGGCGCCAGGACCCCTATATTTGCAAGCCAACCCTCCATGGGCAAGGAAGCAATACCCTGACGGACCAAATGGAGAAAAGCGCTCCGCCGCAGGAATGGCCTCAGGCCGGCACCGATCCCCGAAACCTGCGGTGCGAGATATTCCAAACCTTCATCCTTCCCTAGAGCATAATGTGGTTTGAACACCGTCCCGCTCAGACTTCGGTAGCTATCGCGAAAGTCATTGTCCGGAAGCACCGCCATGAGAACCAGGTCCGGTCCGTAGAGAAGTCCCTTTTTCTCCAGAATCCGGTAGTACTGCGCTGGTCCCGAGCCGGATACGCCCAGGTTGATCACTTCCACCTGTTTTTCTGTTATCCAGTCTCCAACCATTCGCTCGAGTTGCCGAGTGAAATTCTGTTCAATAGGGACTTGCAGGCCCTCGATATACGAATCCCCGAGGACCAGAATCCGATAGACCCCGTGAGACTTACCAATCGCGTGTTCCACGTCGTGGAAACCCGCGCTGTTGGTCAGCACGGTGACATCATAGTCCTCGTTCACCCAGCGGCTGTGTTGATGAGGCGCCAGGATCGGGCCGACCTCAGGATCCAGGAGATATTCGACCGTGGAGAGCGGATGAAGGAACCTGGCCAGGACTTCGGCAGTTGCCAGGGCAATGAAGGTCCCAATACACAGAGCAGCGAGGTTTAAGACAATCCGCCGAAACACGAGCAGTTCTTATAGCAGGCTTCGCCCACAACAAACTGAAAGCTCCAGACAACTTTGCCTGACACCTCTCTATTGCGACATGCCGGGCTTATGGCGACGTCGCGTTCTCTTCCAGGGCTTTAATCAGCGGGCGAATGGCCGACAAAAACTTTTCGCATTTGGCAACCTTCTCGGCCACATCGGAAGGATTAAATTCCATGCAAGCCATGTCGTCGGCGGCCTCACGGTCGGCGAAGAGCGTGTTGTACAACTCGCCGTACTGCTTTTCCAGCCGCCCGGCTTTGATCACGGCTTGATTGAACGCAGCCCGCACACCGGCATGCTTGTTGAATTCGCGACTCTCTTCCAAGAAGAGGGCGGTCGGCTTCTCTCCGCGGCTCCTGTTCTGTCACAAGGTGATTCCTTCCCGCTCAATGACGGCGTGAATGGGCAAGATCGAGAACAACCCTTCTTCCCATGCCCGCCGATCAACCACGAGCGCGCTAAGATTCGTCTCATAGTCCAGGTTCACATCGAAGATGAGCCTAGCGATCCGATTCCGGACTCGGTAATCGGGGTGGTCTTCGAGGACGGTCAGCAGGTCAACGTCCGATTCCGTATCCGCCGTACCCCGGACAACGGACCCAAACAAGACGATCCGGTCTACGGGAAATTCCGCCGCGATCCGGGCACGCGCCGCTTCCAGAGCCTGACGAAGAACCGGTGCGACCGGGAGGTTGTCGAGAGTGTTCCCTGCCACAGCCTTCTCTCCCGTCAGCATTCCCTCTTTGCATCAGCCATAAGACAACTTTTCGCCGCCTCCCGTAACGGAGGGCATGGAGTTTGTGAAGACAAGTGCCGCCACGGGCCGGCTTGGCGGAAACTCGCTCAGCTACCCCTTGGCGCGAGTGGCTGCCGCAGCCGGCTCGTCATAGCAGCGTTCGTACTGCTTCACAATGCTTGCGAGGTCGAAATGCTTGGTGATGCGCCGGCGGGCCGCTTCACCCAAGCGACGGCGCCCGTCAGGTCTCTTGTCAATCAACTGAGCCCACCCATCGGCAGGTGCCGATACTCCAACATTCGCCGTTCGCGGCTTTCGGCATTTCTCTTCAAGACAGATCCGCCTGCTCTGCACCAATCATCCAAACAAACGGAGCGCTTGATTAGTCGGACCGTTCGGTCTTACAATGCCTTTCATTAAGGCCAAAAAAGAATTAAGATGGCACTCGTCAAACTTTCATCCAAGGGCCAACTTGTTCTCCCGAAAGAAATTCGGAAGGCTTTAGGACTCACCACCGGAACCACCCTCAAGATCATCCCCAAAGGAGGGAAAATCCTCTTGGAACCTGTCGCGACGTCGATGATCGACCGCCTGTACGGAAAATTCTCTGACGAGAACCTCCTCGCCGATCTCGAAGCTGAACACCGGCAAGAAATCCGGCATGATCAAGGTCGTTCTTGACGCCTGGGCTCTGCCGGCCTATCTCCAGCGAGAGGAGCCGGCAGCAACTCGCGTGAGGACGGTGTTGAGAGAAGCACAGTCGCATCGGGCCGAACTCTTTGCGTCCCTCATCAATGTCGGTGAAGTCTTCTACTCCATCGGAAAACGCAAAGGCGAACAGGCAGCCGAAGAGACTCTCGAAGAATTGCGGCGGCTGCCCATAATGATCCTCCCGCCGGAGCCTCAAACAGTCGTACACGCGGCGCGCCTGAAGATCCGTCATGCAGTTTCCTATGCAGACGCATTCGCCATAGCGACAGCCCAAAATCGAAACGCCACACTCATGACGGGAGATCCGGAAATCCTCAAACTCAAGCGTGTCATCTCATTAGCGAGATTACAACGCCACAGCCCGCGTGACTCATGAGCGCTCGCGGTGTAGTTTCCCACCCTTTCATGTGACCGAACTCCCCGCGATATCGCACATTGCGTCTACCCGTTGACGCGGGTAGCTGCCGCAGCCAGCTCGTCATAGCAGCGTTCGTATTGCTTCACAATGGCGTTGAGATCGAAATGCTCTTTGATGCGTTGGCGGGCCGCTTCACCCAAGCGACGACGGCCGTCAGGTCCCAGATCAATCAATTCGGCCCACGCTCTTGCCAAGGCTTCGGGATTTCGAGGCGGCACCACTTTCCCGGTCTCTCCAACGATCACGGCCGAATCGCCGACATCCGTCACGACGCACGGGACCCCGCAGGCCATGGCTTCGCCGACCACATTGGGGAACCCCTCTGCCGAAGAGGAACTGGCCAAAATGTCCAAGGCCGCCATGAGATGAGAGATATCACTCCGCTCACCGAGCAGATGCACCCGATCGTTCAGCCCACGTGCTTCCAGTTCGCGACTTAAATTCCGATTCCGCATCTCCACTCCATACCCCACATTCACAAAGTGTACCTTGTGGTACTTCTGAAGGAGCAAGTCTGCAGCCTGCAAGAAGTTGGCGTGATCTTTCAAAGGATCGATCCGCGCAATGAGGCCGATCAACAAGGTCTCTTGCGGCAATTGCAACTCCTGTCTGAGTTTCAGCCGAGCATGAGGGTCGGGACGGAACTCGTCGAGGTCGAATCCGTTTGGGATGTGTATCCACCTGCGTGGGTGGTAGCCTTGTGATTCATGCAATTTTTGCCCAGAGACGGAGTTCACCAGAATTGCCTGGGGAAGAGCACTCATGCGCGCGAGGATGCGCATGGCCGCACCACGCTGTGTTCTTAGACTCGTGCATCGTACGTTCCAGGCGATCACCGGCACGCGGGCGAGTTTGGCCGCTAACAAACCGACTAAATCAGCATGGTAAAGCCAGGTCTGTACGATCGCTGGACGTTCCCGCCGTAAAAAAAGGACCAAGCGCCACAACCCGATCGAGAGCAGATATGTAGCGCGCACCATACCGATCGAGTGGCTATGTGCCTCACAAGACTCTTCAAGTGAGTGGACGCGCACTCCTTTTGCTTGCATCTTTCTGCCCAACGAACCAAGATCAGTAAGTGACATCACCACATTCGCGAACCTCGAGCGATCCATTCTTGACACGAGCCGATACAGCATCATCTCGGCTCCGCCGACGTCGAGGTCGGAGATGACGTGGACGATTCGGATCATGAAAGAAAGACGCACATGAGGGGATTATGGGAGATCCGGTTCGAATCGGCGCCGGTGGTCGAGGAGATAGGAGCCGACAACTCCCGCGGCCAGTCGGTGTCCTCCCTCGTTCCAGCGCCCGCCGTGCGGCCAGGAGCTGGAAATGCGCGTCTTGAAAAAGTCGCGTTGAAACGGGTCCACCAGATCGATCACCTCAAAGCCGACCTCCTGTCCAAGCGCTCGGATCGCCTTGTAGGGTTTCGCGTAGTCCCTTGAAGGTGTCGGGCCTGCGGATAGCCGGCGAGCGCCTCCTCCCACCGGGGCTCCACCGTGGCCACGGAGCCGATCACCATCACAAGACACTCAACGCCGTTTCTTTCCGCAAGGAACTTGGCCTCCCGAATCATCCGCAAGGTGAGGCGCTCAGCCTCCAGCCAGGCCTCAGGAGGATCGCTCAGATACACCTACCACCCTAGGAAGCTGGTGAAGAACCATTTTGGCGCCCCGGACACGCATGAGTGCTGGAGATCGAGTACGGGATGAGAATAGCCTGCAGGATGTTCAAAAAGGCCGTCCAGCGCGGCCGCAGCGAGCGAAGAGGCGAGGCGTATACTCTTTGCGGTACGTTGAGCCTCTGAGCGACGCGAGAACAAAGCTGGCGAACTTTTTCAACATCCTGCTAGCGGTATGGCATTTGAATCCAGCGACCCGCTGAGACCGCCGGCTGGCGCAAGGAAGCCTAAGTGCGCCAGCCAACGTTCCATCGCCCAGGAAGCGATGCCTTTCCGCACCAACTGCAGGAAGGCGCTGCGCCGCAGGAGGGGCCAGGCATCATGGTCCAGGCCAGCCGTTTGCGGCGGCAGATACTTCAGCGTGCCGGCGCCACGGATCGCAGAAAAGGGCTTGAAGACCGCGTCGCTATAGGCCGGATGGCTGTCCCAAACATCGTTTTCCGGAAACACGGCCATCACCACGAGGTCCGGCTTGTAGCGAAGCCCCTTCACTTCGAGCATGCGGTAGTATCGAGCCGGCCCTATCCCTGACACACGCAGGTTAATGACCTCCACCCGTTGTCCCTTCAGACGCCGCTGAAGGAACGGCTCGAGCTGTTGGGCAAATCCCTCCTCGATCGGAAGCTGCAACGCCTCGATGTACGAATCCCCGAGCACCGCGATGCGGTAGGCCCCCTCAGGCTTGTCCAGCTCATGCTCAACGTCGTGAACCCGGCGCTGTTCGTAAAGACGACCACATCGTAGTCCGGACCGACCCAACGAGCGCGCTGGTTAGGTACCAGGACCTGCCCCACTTCCGGATCAACCCTGTACTCGACGGTTGAAAGAGGATGAACCGCCCTGGCGAGCACCTCGCCGACTACCAGCGCCGTTATCAGGCCACACCCCAGCAGGGCAGCATTGACACCGGCACGACGGGCCAAGCTCCTATGCGCCGGGCCATCCCCAATGGACTGTCCGTTGTTCATTGGCGCAGGAACAGAAACTCGTTACAGCCGTGGCGGCGTCCCACTAAGTGCGCCTGCACGGGCAGGAAGCCACGAGCGCGGGCGAAGTCGAGAACGGCCTGCGGCCGGGCGACCTCAAACGGCCATCCTCCAAGCCAGTCAATCAGGTTATACCACAGGCTCATTCCACGCTCTTGCCGAAAGGTTCCGCGGAGTGCCCGCACCACGGCCCGCAGGCCCACATAGTAGGGCGCATAAATCGCTAGCAGAACGGGCCGCACCACTCGGGCCCGGTTATAGATCCGCTTGACGGCGGCCCAATAGCGGCTGATCCAGCCCTGATCGTTGTATAACGCGACAAACAAGGTGCCGCCGGGAGCAACGGCCCGCATGGCGCACTCGAAAGCTCGCCATTGATCGCCCGTGTGGTGCAAGATCCCCCACGCATAGACAATGTCAAAACGGCCGAGCCCGGCGAGAAAATCCGCATCAAGGACCGATCCGCGCAGGATGATCCAGCTCTGCTCGTCTACGTTAAACTTCTCCCGCAAGAACTGGGCGCAAGCAACGGCTTGAGGGTCATAGTCAAACGAGACCGCCCTCGCACCAAGTCTCCATGCGGCGAGACTGAACAGCCCACTGCCGCAGCCAACATCGAGAAACCGTTTCTCCTTGTTCGATCTCGTCCTGCCATTGGTTGTTAAGGGGCGTCGAAGATCGCTATCTTTCAGGAGAACACACGATGCAATCCTCCACGAGCAAGCGGCCGCTGGACATCAACTTGTTTCGGAATAGAGTAATCTCAATGAGGCTCCGTACAGCCGCGACAGGCCAATTCGGGCTTCATCAGAAAGATCTGGAAATTACCGAACTTCACCACAGACTCATACGGCAGCTCAGCCAGGAATGCCGGCGTGAGATACCCCTCTTGAGCAACAAGATATTTCACGCGATAGCGCCGGATCACTTCGCGAATTGGCAAGAGAAGTCGCGGAAAGATCGGCTCGACACGCTGAAAGCCGTACCCATGCGCACCCCATACCACAGGATGCCCGGTTTGGTATGCAACCCTTTCAGACAACTGCAGGGGGAAACATAGAACTGCGCCATGAGGTCTCCCTTTCAGGAATTCTATGACGTCCTCGAACTGACGTTCGGGACCCTGGATATTGACACGAAGTTTCCGATAGTAGAGGGCAAGGGCAATCACGTTCGCGACTACTGCTCCTATCACCGTCCCCCACTCAAGAACGCTGGCTGTATTTCCGGCAACCGGAATACCAGCCTGCAGCGCAACAGGAAACGCTGCGTTGTAAAGATAATAGTACCCAGACCCAAGGCACTTGAGAGGGGGCACAAAGACTGTCAGCACACAAAAGAGAAGCGTGAGTTGCAGCCACATGAGAATTGAAGAGGAGACGGTCACGCTAGGTAGCGAAACGACACCGATAATCGATAGCACCCCAACAAGCCAAGCTCCCGGATTGAATCCAAAAAGATACCGGAAGTGACGGAGAACACCGGCAAGGCCTTTTTGATGAAACTTATTGGGTACTTCGTACCCGGGGGCACCATAAATTGGCGATTCCTTGATCGGGTGAGCTTGCAGCCATCGCCAATTCCTATGCCAAAACCTCACGATATCCCAATGGGCCTGCATCACCCTCCAATAGAATCCTTTGCTCATGGCCAAAGCCGTCAAGATTGAACCTGGGATCAATGCAAGGAGACGCCATTCTTGGAGTATGAGCCCGCCCACAACGCACAAAAACCAGAAGAGTTGAGCCGTCATCTTGTGCGTAAGCAAAATTAGCGCGGTTAGCCCAACAGTCACACCCCACAGCCACACAGGACCGTCGAACCAGAGCTGCCAAATAACCAGCAGCACCGAACCGTCAAGAAACAGCGCGCCCAGTCCTCTGGGATTGAGCTGCGTGTTGTAAGAAATCAAGATCGGGCTGGTCGCGTAGATCAGCCCGGCAACCACGACGGCATGAGCATTCCCAGACGTCAACCAAGTCGTTGCGCCTAACAGCAACGCCATGCGGACCACATCAATGCCGACCGAGACCAAAAAACTGGAACGCTCAAACAAAGCCTTAGGCAATGTGGCCATGAGGAGCGGAAAAACTGGAGGATACCATTGATGTTCATCCAGCAGATATCGAGAAAGCACAGGGGGCAATCGACGCTCTCGACGATAAGCTTCAATATAGCTTTTCCAGAACCAGTGATCGACAAAGATCGGAGTTTGGGCGATCCGATAAGGAAGCAGTCTCAGGAGCAGGGCAACAGAAAGGATTAGCCCCTGAAGGAGAAGCGAAGACGTATCCATCCCGATCGAGAGTGTTTAGATCCTGCGCCTCGAGGAGGGCACCTGGATCAGTGCCCGGTCGCGGTCAAATTCCTCCGGAGGATCGAGAGAATGGGGATCGAGACTAAGTCGCTGAATGTCAAAACTGACGGGCTTGGTGCGGCCAAGTGGTGGAACGCCGTAGCCTGAGCAGAGCTCGCAAATATCTACACTGCTCTGCTCAGAAACGATGCGCCGGCGAAATTCACGGATGGGCTTATCATTCCAAATGTCTCGGAGCGGACGCTCAAAGGCATTTCCGAAGGTATGCCTCCCGTGCGGATCGCGACAGCAGGGCACGACCGTGCCATCCCAGTTGATCGTTGTGGAATTCCAAATCCACGTGCATTCGTTGTCCGGAACGACCTTTGGCTTGAGTACACCTTTCTGAAAGGCTTCTTCGTCATAGAACCAATATTTCCGATCTGTCGGCAGCATCTCATGACCTTGAGCCACCGTACGCACGCAGGGATCGATGACGTTCGCGCGGTCGACGCCGATCTCTTTGGCCCATCGCAGGAAGATAGGAATCTCATGTTCATTGTGCCGCATCACAATGAAACCCACGTTAACCTGCACGTTGGACTTCGGATGCTTCCTGCGTTCCTCAAGAAGCGCGTAAAGGTTTCGCTGAATCCTCTCCAGGTTGCTGCGGACTCGATAAATTCGATGAGTCTCCTGCGTCATTCCCCCAATCTGAACACTGATCTCATTCACATCGGAGAAAATCACTCCTTTTGCATCAAGGTAATCGCCGTTGGTGCACGTCTCGACGTAAATATCCTTGCAACGGGCGTAGCGGATCATGTCATAGGCACGTGGGTGAAGGAACGGCTCACCCATAAAATAGAACATAAGAATCGCGGTGGTCGGACTCACATCGTCAATGAGGCGCCTATAGGCTTCGAAATCCAGCAGCCCTTGTGAGCGCTCGATAGAGCCATTACCTGTCTCACACACGGGACAGCGGAGATTACAGACATTCGTTGGCTCCACAGTGAGATGCACTGGCATCATGAGCGGACCCGTCAGCTTAGCCTTGGCCATGAGCGTGTTATAAAGAAGAGCGCGCCAGCCCTGGGGACGCTGTCGGAGTAATTTGACAGTGCGCCTCAGATACCGCAAAGGATCGTTCATGCAAAGCTGTCCACAATTATGACGCTCAGTCCTCTACAAGCGAAGATACGCCGAGCCGAGCGCAAAGGTTCTTCCTCTAACCTGATCCCTGTTGCAACCTCAAAAGAGCGGAGAAGCGCCTGTTGCCGGTAATCAGCTCAGCCGATGAACCGTGTTCAACCACCCGCCCTTCTTCGAGGACGTAGATGACATCAGCGGTCTTGACCGTCGAGAGGCGATGACTAATCAAAACAATCGTCATTTGCCCTCGTAACGACCTGATAGCTTGTAGGACATATTCTTCCGACTCGGGATCGAGAGCACTTGTAGGTTCATCAAGGATCAAAAGTGGAGGATGATTGATCAGGGCCCGGGCAAGACCAATTCGTTGCTTCTGACCACCTGACAAGCACACGCCCCGATCTCCGACCACTGTTTCGTAGCCACGCGGTAGATCCCGGACAAACTCGTGGATGCCAGCGCGCCGGGAAGCTTCGATCAAATCTTCATCCTTGCACCTAAAGGCTCCCCAAAAGATATTGTTTCGTATTGTGTCATGGAACAGAAAGGTCTCCTGTGCCACATATCCAACACAACGACGCCATTCACTAACGGAATACCGCTCCAGTGGTACATTGTGAACCCAGATAGACTCGGGCGGTGGCTCGTTGAGCCTAAGAAGGCAATCAACTAATGTGGACTTCCCGGCACCAGACCCTCCCACAATTCCAACGGTCTTTCCTTTGGGAATATCCATATTCACGCGATCTAGGACCATACGATCGCCATAAGAGAAAGATAGATTATCGATAGCTATGGCGACACCCTGGTAGAAAACGGGTACGCTCTCGTGAACGGGCTGTAACGATTCTTTGTGCCGTTCCGCTTCGGCCAGGACTTTGTTGACGACGTCTATTGAAGGAAGGTATAGGCCTAGTAGCTGTACATTCTGCTGCAAGCTAAACATCTTGGGCGCCAGGCGAACAAAGACTGCAAGGAGCACGAGTAATTCAGCCGAACTAACTCCCAGCCGCTGTGTCCCGATGGCGAGGACAATGCACAAGGCTGCCATACTCATGAACTCAAAACTGGCCTTTAGGACACTCGGATGGAAGGTTCCTTTGAAATGCGCTTGTCTCAAGATTTCATTGAACTCCTGAAATCTCGCTTGAGCCTGCTTTTCAGTTGAAGTAGCCTTCAGGAGCTTTGCACCGGCAATAAATTCATGACACATCGCATGTAAAGCACTCCGACTAGCGCTGATCTCGGCACCAAGATTGTAACTGCTGAAGGTGTGCTGGTGGGTTAAGAGAAACATCACAATCGCGATGAAAAAAACCAGTAGCGTCACCTGCCATGACACGTAAAAAGCTAGAGCAGTATAGACTGTCAGCAAGATGATCGTTGAGAGCAATTGAGTACTGAAATGGAACGCCCCTCCAAGACGATCGGGTTCGCTAACGATCGTATTCACTAATTCTCCGGCTCGTTGTTTTACAAAGAACGACCACCCGGCATCAGTGCAGCGAGCAAACAATCCTTGTCTCCAAACCGCCATGTAGGAATCCTGAAGGTGGCTGCACAACCAGCTCTGCGCGACAAAAGTGCTTGCCTGCAGCGCGCTGATCAGCAGAATGAATAGTAAGACCGAGAGCAAATTAAGCGGGACTGAAAAAGCCGTGAACACATCTTGGAATACTCTGATCATATGAACTTGATTGGGATTCCCAACACCGATCATGCCCAACAGCGGAACAAGTAACGCCATTCCAAGGCCTTCCATCAAACTTGTCACCAACATGAGCCCGATCAGGGCAAGGACTCCAAGTTTGAACTTTTTCCAGATGTCCTCAAGCCCCAAGGTCCAAAGGCGAACCATGGTGCGAAGACAGAGTTGACCACGACCGGACACGGTTTCTCTTTTCCAGCTATCCATGACTAACAAAGGAGACAATTCGCATACAATTTACCGACTTACAGAATTAGCCAAGCCGAACTCGGTCTTTGTCCCAGAGGAGAGAAATGTCTGTTGTGATGAAATTCTCAGCGGAATAATCGCGGACTCACAGACAGCCGGAGGTTACAGCCACCTAGGGCCGAACCATCGATGAAAAGGGTTGAGCAGCCAGACATTCGGCGAGGTCCTATAGGCATCGCACTGGCGGCACGTTTCAATTTCTGACAACCTGCCTTCAACATTGAGGCGCCTGAGTTCTCGCGCGCGCTCGCCAAAATAGAGTTCCACCAAACTCTTGTCTTGGACGTTCCCCAATTCCAGATCCTTCGCCTCATTTGCGAGGACCATACAGCACGCCAATGCGTTTCCCTCCCTGGTAACCATAAAGCTGTTAAGAAGGTGGGCACAGGGGTGCCGACCAGGCGGGTCAGCCCCATTGTACTTACCAACAGGGGAAACATTTGATATTTCTTTCCTCCGAGTAGGCTGAAGTGGAACAACGTCTTCTTCCCTAATTAAGCCAGCCCAGTTCACAAATGGCTGAATTTGTATTTCCCCGCATCGTCCTAGATAGGGTTCCCAAAACCGACGGAATGCCGGAATGTCGGTCGAACCATCCGGGAGTTCCAGCACTTGGACCAACACTCTCATTTTAGAAGTTGTAGAATTTACGGCCTCCAAAAAAGCCCTAGTATTTGAAACTACTTGATCGTAACAATCCTTACGATTGATCTGAAAATACCGCTCTCTATTAGTGGCATTCACCGAAATCGTGATCTGATCTAGACCGATTTCTGCAAGCCGTCTGCCCCAATCTGCACTGAGTAGTGTACCGTTACTCGTCATAGTCACTTTAATATGTGAGCTTTTGCTCTTAACATACGCAACAGCCTCTTCCAGATGCGGGTAAAGAAAAGGCTCTCCAAATCCTACTAGAACGGCAAGGCGCATAGGGCCTGACGCCACGGCCTCATCCACTACTTTTCGAAATAAATTGAAATCGATATGGTTCCCTTTGACTCCAACCCCAATACTTTTTGGGCAGTAGGAGCAGGAAAGGTTGCATATGTCCGTCAGCTCGATCAGAAAACCGGTTGGGTGCCCGGAAGTCAAGCGCGGTCGCATGACAAGCCATCTGTGCATCCATAAGGTCAGCGGATTTTTCAGCCGATTCCTAACGCGAGGGGGAATCTTGTCGAGTGCCTGCCGCAACAGGGATGCCATAACTCCACCTCCGTATGATCTTACAACCGTTATTCCTGATCCACATGTACTACTCCTAAACCCAATGTGATCGACCTAACTCGTACGCGGGCCGCATGAGTATTTCGCTTGCAGGAGCGATATCGTTCATAGAGCGCTCCTCAATGGGCAATAGCCAGGCCGATGCCGTCACACCCAAAATTGTTGCCATTGTAGAACATGAACCAGCGACCACCATGGTGGAGCACAAATGGATGAGCTTGAGCTTGAGAATGCCAGCCTTCGGCCGAAAAATCAATTCCGGCCAGCTCATCCATACGTGTCCACTTAACCCCGTCAGATGATTCTGCGTAGCCGATTCGGTACCCATCGCTCCGCCGCCCCACGATTTCTTTGGACACCGATTTGGGGCATACTGCCCCTCACTTGATGGAGGGGTCCATGGCGAAATCGAAGGCGGAG
>FWWM01005550.1_pt1 | contig 27523 bp, 22 predicted proteins | sample 2228351 | NCBI WGS metagenome assembly FWWM01 (sample SAMEA103939774, study PRJEB20133) | metagenome | reverse complement strand
GGTTGATCAGCGGAGTAGGTATTGATAACACCATCAATCACTTAGCTAAATTTGGTTTTCATAAATCTGATTTGCCACGCAACCAGACTTTGGCGTTGGGTTCAGCCTCATTAACACCGATGGAACTGGCGACTGGTTACGCCGTATTTGCCAACGGCGGTCATCTGGTGAAGCCCTATATCATTACCAAAATTCTGGATGATCAGAACAATCTGATTTATGAGCATAAACCGGTACAGGTGTGTGATGACTGCGCGGCAGTAGCACAAGCCGAAGCCACTTTGCAGGCAGCTGCCCAGGCCGCTGATGCAGACAATGCATCACCAGCCGAAGCTGAAATAAAAGCGACGGCAGAATTTGCTCCCAGAGTGATCTCTGCCCAAAACGCTTTTTTAATTGCCGAAGCGATGAAAAGCGCCATTTGGGGTGGTGACGGCTGGGACGGTACCGCCAAAAATCTGAAAGCATTAAAACGTCGTGATTTGTCCGGTAAAACCGGTACTACCAATGATGTGAAAGACACCTGGTTCTCTGGTTTTACCCCGGATCTGGTGATCACCAGCTGGGTTGGTTTTGATGACGCTGAAAGTGTGCTGGGTAAAACCGCCTGGAACAGCAATCTGGGCGTCGATCAAGTTGCCGGTGGTGAGTCTGGTGCCCGCACTGCTTTACCGGTTTGGCAAAACTTTGCAGAACTGGCGCTCAAAGATCTGCCGGAAAAATTCCCGCCAGCCCCAGTGGGTATAGTATCGGTGAGGATTGACAATAAAACCGGTTTATTAAGCCAGGCCACCGACAACAGCAGCAGTTTTGAGTTTTTCCGTCAGGGTACAGAACCGACCCAATATGCGGTGCCAACCAATCCTGATTTACCTGCAGATCAGCAAAAACCTGCGGAAATTGATATTTTCCGTTAAATGGCCTGATTTTTAGTGCCACTGAGCGCTGAAAATCTGTGGGTGCTACAACTTCAAAAAAACCGGCATAAATGCCGGTTTTTTTATTGCGGTTACCGGGTTTTATAACGCAGCAAACCAGCTTTGTGCAGCCGCGAGTGCAGCCGCAACCTGTTGTGGTGAAGTGCCGCCCAAAGCCGCTCTTTTGGCAAGACCCGCTTCGATGGTGAGTGCAGCATACACATCATCGCCAATCAGCGCTGATACTGCCTGTAATTCGCTCAGTAATAAAGCTTCCAGCGGTTTTTGCTGGGCTGAAGCTTTGAGCACCAGCTCACCGGAGAGCTCGTGTGCATCGCGAAAAGCCACACCTTTACTCACCAAATAGTCGGCTAAGTCTGTGGCATTGCTGTAGCCTAGCTCAGCGGCACGGCGACATTGGCCGGCATTGACCGACAAATGCGGCAGCACTGTTGCCAGCACCAATAAACATTGTTGCCAGGTAGACATCAAATCAAAAAAGCCTTGTTTGTCTTCCTGCATATCTTTGTTATAAGCCAGCGGCAAACCTTTCAATACATGCAAAATAGCCACTAAATGCCCAAGCACCCGGCCGGTTTTGCCACGCAGCAGTTCAAACACATCGGGGTTTTTCTTTTGTGGCATCAACGAAGAGCCGGAAGAAATAGCATCTCCCAATTTAAAAAAGCCAGCTTCGCCTGAACAAAAGAAAATCACATCTTCAGATAAACGCGACAAATGGGTTAAACACAAACTGGCCGCTGCTGACAGCTCTACTACATAATCCCGGTCCGACACTGCATCCAGGCTATTACGCGCCGCTTCTGCAAAACCCAAACGTTGTGCCAGTGTGACTCTGTCGAGCAATACACCGGTGCCGGCCAAAGCTCCGCAACCGAGCGGGCATACATCCATCCGTTTCAGTGCATCGTCCAACCGGCTTAAATCACGGCGGAACATTTCCACATAAGCCAAAGCCCAGTGACTGACCATCACCGGCTGCGCCCGCTGTAAATGAGTAAAACCCGGCATCACCAGCGCCTGATGTTTATCGGCAAATGCCAATAAAGCGCCGATTGCAGATTTGAGGGCATCACGCACTAAACCGGTATTGAGCTTGCTCCAAAGCCGCAGATCGGTAGCCACTAAGTCATTGCGCGAGCGGCCGGTATGCAGCTTTTTGGCAGCATGACCGATTTTTTCACCCAGTTTAGCTTCAACCCAGCTGTGAATATCTTCTTCCTGACTTTGCAGCGGCAATTCAGGGTTGGCTTCAACCTCAAGCGCCAGTTCAGCCAAAGCACCATCCAATAAAGCTGCTTCTTCTGCTGTGATAATGCCAGCTTCGGCCAGGCCAATAGCCCAACTGCGCGACGCGGCAATGTCCTGCTGCGCCAACAGATAATCAAAACTTAATGAGTCATTAAAAGCCCGGAACTCATCCAGACTGGCTTCCTGAAAACGTCCGCCCCACATGGCCATGACTGTATCCTCAAATTACTCAATAAAAAAACAGCGGCCGAAACCGCTGTATCATCCATCCGGCATGCAATCTGGCGTACCGGGAATTTTGGCAGTTTAACCTTTGGTATGCAGCGCCCGAATACGGCTGGCCAGAGAATACAAGCGGATAAAACCGGCGGCATCTTTCTGGTTATACACTTCATCACCATCAAAAGTGGCAAAAGCTTCTGAATACAGGCTGTTAGGTGAACGGCGTTTGGCAACAGTCACCTGACCTTTATAAAGTTTCACCACAATATCACCGGTCAGTTGTTCCGCCAGCGAATTGGAAGCAGCAAATAAAGCGTCTTTTAATGGCGTAAACCAGCGGCCGTCATACACCAGCTGCGCCACTTCCAAACCTACCTCTTCACGGTATTTCAGTGAGGTGCGGTCATACACAAGGGATTCCAGCGCACGCAGCGCTGCCACAATAATGGTGCCGCCCGGTGTTTCATAACAGCCACGGGATTTCATCCCAACCAAACGGTTTTCGACGATATCGATACGGCCTACACCATGCTCAGAGCCAATAGCATTTAATTGTTCAATAGCTTCAATGGCGCCCACAGTTTTACCGTCAATGGCAGTGAGTTCGCCTTTTTCAAAACTCAGCTGCAGATATTGTGCTTTATCCGGCGCCTGCTCCGGCGATTTGGTCCACATCCAGACCTGTTCAGAGGGTTCGTTCCATGGGTTTTCCAGCTCGCCGCCTTCGTGTGAAATATGGAATAAGTTGGCGTCACGGCTATAAATTTTGGTGGCTGTTGCTGTGGTCGGCACATTTTTTTCTGCCAGATAATTAAGCAGCGACTGACGGGAGTTAAATTCCCACTCCCGCCAAGGAGCTATCACTTTCAGCTGAGGCGCTAAAGCAGCAAAAGCCCCTTCAAACCGTACCTGATCGTTACCTTTACCGGTACAGCCGTGGCAAAGCGCGTCAGCACCGAGTTTTAATGCCAGCTCCACCTGAGCACGGGCAATAATAGGCCGCGCCATCGAAGTGCCCAGTAAATACTGGCCCTCGTATACAGCACCGGCTTTTAAGGTTGGATAAATCACTTCTTTGACAAACTGTTCGCGTAAATCCACCACATAACAGCTACTGGCACCGGATTTAATGGCCTTTTCTTCAACACCGGCTAAATCTTCCACGCCCTGGCCAACATCTGCCACAAAAGCAATCACTTCACAGTCGTAGTTGTCTTTGAGCCAAGGCACAATGGCCGAAGTATCTAAACCACCGGAATACGCCAGTACTACTTTTTTCACATTTTGTTTTGCATTATTCATGTTCGGCCTCAGGCAAATAAACTTACTAAAACAGCATTTTGCGCATGCATACGGTTTTCCGCCTGCTGCAACACCAAAGAATAGTCACTGTCGAGCACTTCGCTGGTGACTTCATGGCCACGATGGGCAGGCAGGCAGTGCATAAAGTTCTTTACGCCCAGCCGCTGCATCACAGCCGTATTGATTTGATAAGGGGCAAAAGCCGCTTCAACCTGTGCCGGATCGGCTTTATTGCCCATCGACATCCAGGTATCGGTATAAAGTGCATCTGCACCGGCCGCCGAAGACACATGCTGACTCAACGTCAGCTTAGCGCCACTTTGTTGCGCCAGCGCCTGAGCCCGCAGCAGCACGTGCGCGTCAGGGCCAAAACCCGGTGGCGTAACCACAGTTAAAGTCATGCCCATAATGGCCGCCCCTAACATCAGCGAATGGCACACGTTATTGCCATCACCAACATAAGCCAGATGCACCTTACTGACGTCACCAAACTGCTCTTTTAACGTCAGTAAGTCAGCCAGCGCCTGACAAGGGTGATACAAGTCACTCAGTGCATTAATCACTGGCTTTTTACTGCTGTGAGCAAGTTTTTGCAGTGTTTGCTGGGAATACACCCGCGCCACTATTGCATCTGTCCAGCACGCGAGATTGCTGCCAAAATCTTCGACCGACTCGCGCACGCCCATTGCACCATTTTGCTGGTCCAGATACACACTGTGACCACCAAGTTTATTGATGCCTACATCAAAACTGACGCGGGTACGCAAGCTGGGTTTTTCAAACAACAACGCAATACTTTTGCCTTTAAGCGCGTTGCTGTAGTTGGTGGGGTTTTGTTTAATATCCAGGGCTAACGCTAATAAGCCCGCTAATTGTTGTTGATCCAGTTCAGCTAAACATAACAGCTGTTTTAATTGACTCATAACTCACACTGTCTGACCGCGCTGCGGCTTCCTTATTGGGGAAATCGGCCCGAAGGCCGAGTAGTTCAGACCTTCGTGAAAGCGGATTTCAGTGGGATTGAGGGCGTTTTATTACAACGATCTAGCCCCTTATTCACTGATGCAGGTTCCTACTGCTTGTTGTTGCATCAGTTTTAACAAATCATCAGGTTGCTGCCAGCCGGCAACAACGATGGATCGTCGCAGTGCAGCGGCAGTTTCAAGCGCAGCATCCAGTTTGACTTTCATGCCACCTTTAATCACACCACTGTCGACCAGCGCTTGTGCTGCTTTACCATCTAAAGCGCTAATCAGCTTACCTTCGCCGTCCAGAATGCCAGGCACATCGGTTAATAACACCAGCTGACCCTGCACCAACTGGCAAATAGCGGCTGCAGCTAAGTCTGCATTTACATTCAATAAATCGCCGTTGTCACTTTGGCCAACAGAACTAAACACAGGCACAAACCCCTGACTAAGCAAGGTGTTCAGCAAAGTCGCGTCATTGGCTTTGGCAATACCCACAGCGCCCAGTTTTTCGTTGACATCAAACTTGAGACTTTGCCCGGCAGCCAGGGTTAAACCTACAGCCCGTAAACCCTGCAGCTGAGCGCGTGACACCATTAAACAGTTCACTGCACCGGCCAAAGCCCCTGCGATCACCGGCATTTGCTCTTTTGGCGAAACGCGCTGACCATCAATTTTTTGGGTGCTAAAACCAAAGGTTGCCAGCCAGCTGTCTACCTGATCACCACCGCCATGCACCAGCACAATCTGGTATTGGCTGGAAAGTTGTGCCACTACTTTTAATAAAGCATCTAACGCCTGATTATCCTGCAGCAGCCGGCCTCCCATTTTTAATACCAGGGGCGTTTTTGCGTTGTGTTGGGTTTGCTCACTCATCACAGGGCTCCTGCTTTTTCAAAGGCAAATAAACCTGCAGTTTCCGGCTTGCCAAACTTCACGTTGGCTGCCTGCATCGCCTGAGCTGCAGCACCTTTGAGCAGGTTATCGATAGCGGACACCACCACCAGTTGCTCGCCATCCTGCTGCCAGAAAATATCGCAAAATGGTGAGCCTTCCACATCAGCCACATTGGGTGAGGTTGCGGTTAACCGCACCAGCGGTTTAGCGGCATAAGCATTCACAAAAGCGGCTTTCACTTGTTCTGCACTAACACCGGATTTTAATGTCACTACGCTGGTGGCCAGGATGCCACGTTTAAAATTGCCCAAATGGGGTGTAAACACCACTTTGCGACCTAAATTTTGTTCAATTTCCGGTCTGTGTCTGTGTTTAAAAAAGCCATAAGCATTTAAACCTACTTCACAAAACGACGTATTAAGTGCCGCTTTACGACCTGCACCCGACACACCGCTGGTGGCGTTGATCACCGGAATACAGTCATCGGCCACTAAACCGGCGTTTAACAAAGGCAATAAAGCCAAAGAGCAAGCGGTCGGGTAACAACCCGGCACGGAAATCAGCTGGGGTAATGGCTTATCCAGCCATTCCATCAGTGAATAAACAGCTTCATTTAACAGAGCCGGATGCTGATGTTCATAACCATAATATTTTGGATATAAATCCGCTTGTTTTAAGCGGAAGGCACCGGATAAATCCACCACCACAATACCGGCAGCCATGAGCAGTGGCGCTACTTCTTCACTGGCTTCATGCGGTAAAGCTAAAAAGGCCACATCAACTTTGCCTTGGATGCGGGTGATTTCGGCATCTGTCCAGGGCTCAACCAACACATCCACTTGTTGCTGGAAGCGTGGGTATAACGAAGAAAAAGGCTCTGCTTTACGGCCGGCAGAGGCGTAGGCAAAGCAGAGCTCAAAGTGAGGATTTCTGGTTAACAGCGCACAAAGTTCGGCGCCGCTATAACCTGCAGCACCAAGTACTGCACTACGGATTTGGGTTTTGTCAGACACTACAGACGACATCAGCGGTCGATCTCCAAAAAAAGCGAAAATAAAACTGGTTTCGCGACAAACTGCGGCCAGTGTACTGGGTCACTCATGCACTTTCAAGAATTATTATGCTGTTTTTATGAATTAATATTAATTAATCACCAAAATCAATAATTCCAGGGCAAGCTTTTTGCCTGCGGCTAAGGCTAGCTGAAATTCAGTGAATTTTCGATCTGTGCCAAAGACACAGAGTTGCAGTGATTTGAACACAAAGTGCGGTATGGCTGAGGTAAATCACCACAGAATGACGGGCAACAACGGACCGGCTTAGCTGGAATTTTATTGCAGTTAACTGAAGTCAGAACTGCAGTATCAAAGCCTGCTGATCACAACAAAGGCTATGATCAGCAAGATGATACAAAATTAAAGCCCTGATTCGGTCAAGGTGCTCTGCAGACTATGCTCGGAATGCAGCTCTTTTTTCGGCAATAACCGCAAAGCTTCATGCAAGGTGGGGTAAAACGACAATAAGCCTTCAACCGGCCTGATCCGCGCTTTGGCCAAAGTTTTTAGCGGCTGAAACTGCAAGTCCACCAACATAATATGACAGTTTATTTTGTCGCAGGCACTGATGTATTTATCCAGCGCCACTAAACCACCGGCATCCAGCAGCGACACACCGTCCATCAGTAGCACGACACTTTGTTGGTTTTTACTCAACTGTGACAGCTCCCCAAATACCCGATCGGCCGCGGCAAAAAACAGCGGACCACTGATACGAAATACCTTGTGACCTTCCGCCAGTTTTTCCGGCACCAGTTTTGGGCTTTCAGTCACGTCTGTGACCTTGGTCATCTCTGCCACTTCTTTTACAAAGAGCAGCGCCGCAATAATGATGCCGCTGGTAATAGCAATCACCATGTCAAACAGCACGGTAAAGGAAAAACACACGGTAAAGACCCAGATATCACTGCGTGGCGCGGTATTAATCAGGTGCAGCGCTTTACCTGCTTCACTCATATTCCAGGCCACAACCAATAACAACGCCGCCATCGCCGCCATCGGTAAATACGCCAGCCATTTGGATAATAACAACAGCGCCAGTAGCACCACCAAAGCATGCACCATAGCTGCCACAGGTGACTGGGCGCCAGCCCGCACATTAGCGGCAGAACGCGCCAAAGCCGCAGTTGCAGTAATACCACCAAAAAACGGCGCTATGATATTGCCAAGGCCCTGCCCCAACAGCTCACTGTTGGCACTGTGGCGCCGCCCTGTCATACCATCGAGCACCACAGCACATAACAAAGATTCAATTGCCCCCAGCATCGCCATGGCAAAAGCCGCCGCCAGCAGATCTTTAACCATCTGCGAGCTCCAGGCCAATAACTGGCCATCAGCGCCCGGTTGCTGCCAGGGCCAGCTGAAACTTGGCAACATATCCGGAATACCACTGGCGCTGCTGCCATCCTGCATGGTGTATTGGAATCTGCTGCCGATAGTTTCCACCGGCAACTCAAACCAGTTCAGCAACAAAGCAGCAAGGGTACCTGAGAGAACCGCAGGCAGATGCGCCGGTACCGGCAACTTAAGTGCCGGCCATTTAAACATCACCAATAAAGTGACAGCCGCCACCAGCATACTGGGCCAGTGGGCCGTATCGGCCGCCAGCATCAGCGCATGTAATTTTTCAATATAGTGTTCGGGCATGGTCGCCAGCTGCAAACCAAATAAGTCTTTGATTTGCAACGTAGCTATCACTACCGCTATGCCAGCGGTAAAACCCAGGGTCACAGCTTCGGGAATATATTGAATAAAACGACCGAGCCGCAGCATCGCCATCATCACCAACAACACACCGGACCCGACGGTCGCAATCAGCAAGCCACCAAGGCCATATTTTTGTGCTACCGGATACAAAATCACCACAAAAGCGGCGGTAGGGCCGGACACACTAAAACGTGATCCACCACATAACGGAATAATAAAACCGGCAATAATAGCGGTATAAAGGCCGTATTGAGGGGGCACCCCACTGGCGATCGCCAGCGCCATAGCAAGAGGGATGGCAATAATACCAACCGTCAGGCCAGCCAGCAGATCTTTTGTCAGTTGCTGCCGGCCATAACCTTCTGCCGCAGTGTCGCGTAAGGCATGACCAATCCGAAGAGAAAACAGATAAGCGCGATGAGACATAAACCGCTCCTGAAAAAACCATGGTCAGAAGCTGCAAGCATAACCGAAAATACAGCGGAAATTTTTGATTTATAAGGCTACTTTAGTCCAAGGCAGGCAAAATGGCTGTTGTAGCTTAAGGATTGAGCCAGCGTTGTACCCTGGCAGGTAACCGAATACGACCAGGCGCCAGTAATAAACTCCAGACCGTTAAATCAACAAGTAGCCGGATCACAATTGCCACCATAGGGCCTGTGCTAAAGAAAAACGGCACTTGGCCACCAAAGAAATTTTTATCCATTAAATGGATCATCAGCTCTGCTGAGCCAAGCACATGGTACAAAGAGGAAAACGCCAGCAGGAAAGCGATTAGATAAACCTGAGGGTAATGGCCACGCTGCGGCTGTGATTTAAACAGTTTATGCAGCGCCGGGTCCATATGATAATGCACCAGTAAAAATGCAAAAAGTAAATCCACCAGTCCTGTAACCAGTAAATAAGTCAGGGCCAGCGAATCTATTAATAAAACGCCCAACAAAAACTCAGCAAAACGGATAAAAAGTACAATGGCAAGCGTTGGGTAGATTGCATTTTTATCTTTGGACAAAAATGCAATCAGAAATATCGATAAAACAGTTACAGCTAAGACTTGAAGCTGGTCGTCACGCAAGACAAAAGTGGCTGTCAAAAAACATGCACAAAGCAGTGTAACAATAATATTTGCAGCCAGCTTTTTTAGATCATGCACGCAAACCTCAACTTATTAGGCTGGAATGGTTGGCCATTTTGGCCAGCTTGTTCCTAAAGTTTGTACCTGACCGCCACCACTTGCCAGTGCTAAAGCTTCAGCAGACAAAGTGACTTTGTCCTGTGCTGCTGGTAAGGGTTGTTTTTCTAACGCTGTATTTTTTTTCGTTTGAACATCAAATAAAGCCGCGTTGATGCCTGATTGTGCATTGATTTGCATAGTGAGTAAATCCCTAATTTGTAAGTTTATTTGTTAGACTTCTCTGAAAATTTGTGCCCATTTCCGATCCTTCTTCAACGGGTCGGTGACAACGGCGTATGCTTATTAGCAACAACCGCGCCAAGATCTAATGACAAAAATCCGGCGCCGACATCTTTTTAAGAAGATAAAGAATAAAACATTAAAATTCAAATATTTATCAAGGCGCAGGCAAAGACTAGCGGCGGATCTTGCATGATCATTGTGATCTGGCAGCTCAAGTCAACGGCAAAACTTTGCCGTTTTCAGGAACTAAGACAAGGCAAAAAAGATGCAGCGGCAATCAGCTTGCCGCCAGGATGAAGCGCTTTGCAGCGCAGCTACAGGTAGTTCAGCACATGCCCTAAGCAAAACCAGCTGTTGAAGCTCAGGCTCTTTCGTTGGCCCAGGCTGCTGCCTGCGCCTGACTGTGCCGTGCCGCTTTGGCAGCTGCTATTTGCTGGCGTGCCAGAATAGCCAAATCGGCATGAATACCACCTGCAGTCACTAACCGGCCGGCTCCCGGGCCTTTAAGCACCAGTGGATTGGCCTGATACCAGTCGGATTCAATGACAAACACATTGTCACACGCCTGAATGGCCGCAAGCGGATGTTCAGGCGCCACCTCCAGCAGCTGCACACTGGCTTTTGGCCCTTGTGCTGTCACAGTTAAAGTTGCGACATAACGCAATACTTTGCCCTCAGCGGCTGCTTTGGCAAAAGTCTGTGCCAGTACCCTATCAAGCTCAGCACGTTGTGCCCAGAACTCATCCCAGCAGCCTTGCTCCAGACCCTTAGGTAATAAAGGCGTCAGCTTTATATCATTGATATCCAGGGTTAAACCCAGTTCGCGCGCCAGTACCAGCAATTTGCGTTGTACATCTTTGCCGGATAAATCGTCGCGTGGATCCGGCTCTGTTAAACCTTCGGCCTGCGCCTGCAGCACAAAGTCTGAAAAAGCTGCACTGCCGTCGTATTTACACAATAACCAGGACAAAGTACCGGAAAAAATGCCGCTGATTTGCTGAATATGATCCCCCGAACTTTGCAGCTCCTGCAGAATACGCTGCACCGGCAAACCTGCGCCCACAGTGGTGTTGGCCAGCCAGCTCACCTGTTGCTCGGCCACAGTGGCGGCAATCTGCTGATATTGGGCCAGTGGCAACGTCACCCCTTGTTTATTGGCGCTGATCAAATGACAGCCGGTTTGCACAAAGTCAGCATAAGATTCAGCAAAAGTTTTGCTGGGTGTAATGTCCACCAACACTTTAGGGCTTGGTAACGCCGTTAAATAATCCAGTAAATCCTGCTTTTGATAACAAGGTGCAGCCACTAATTGCGCCTGCCAGTTTTGTACTGTTAACTCATCACTAAAACAGGCCTGACGCGAATTCAGCACACCGGCCAGTTTTAGTTCAATTTGCCCGGCAAAAACCTGTTGTTGTTTAGCCAATAACGCCAAAAATTCGGCACCAACATTGCCGGTACCTGCCACCACTACATTCAACCGCACTTGGCTAGGTAACAACAACTGGTGAAATTCGGTGAGCTCGCGGGCAGTTAAAGCCGGTGCAAACAACCAGAGTGCCAGTTCGTTGTTATCAAACGAAAATGCTGGTTGCTGGCGTTCCAGCCAGTGCGCGGCCTGCAACGACAACTGCTTTTGTTGTTTAGCTGCTGGTTTGACCCAGGCAACAGCCTGATACTGTTCACTGCTGACCCTGGGGTAAATTTGTTGTTGCCCCAGATAACTTAATAAAACATCAAGATTTTTTTGTGCCACTACCCAAGAGTTGTGATCGCCCGGCACCGCAAATACCGTCAGCTGTAGCATCGCCGCTACCGCATGTGCGGTTAAAGTCACAGCTTTTGGCAAAGTCACCAGCACCACATCGGTTAAATCAGTGACAAACTGCACTTCAATTGCGGCCTGACGGCTGACTTTACAACCTGGTTGCTCAGGCTCATAACTGCTGCGCACTACCAGTTCAGCGGCATAGTCCTGCAGCGGGCTTAAGGTTTTGGCATGCAAAACCGGGTTACCCAGCTGTGCCAATAAAGTGGCCTGTGCCCAGGGCACCTGACGGTAAGGGCGGGCTGACGGCACCTTGCGCGGATCTGCACTATAAATGGCATCTACATCTGTCCAGATATGAATAGTCTGAGCCTGCACCAGCCGGCCTAAAATGGTGGCGGAATAATCACTGCCATTGCGACCCAGTGTGATGCTGTCTCCCAGCTCGTTCCGGGCAATAAAACCAGTCACCACATTAAAACCGGGGATTAACAGTGACCTTAACGCAGCTTCAGATTGCGGCCATAACACTTGCTGGCCTGACAGTTGTAAAAAGTCACGGGCATCTATCGCCTTGGCGGCAACACCCCGCTCCTGCAGCAAATGGCTGAGCAGCAAAGCCGACAGTTTTTCGCCTGTTGCCAGCACATCATTATTACGCCCGGCCAATGCGAAGGTTGGAATTGCCGCCAGCCAGTGATTCAGTTCATTTAGCACCAAAGGTGCAGTAGCGGCAGTTAAAGTGCGGCTGACCAACAACCGTAATTGTTGCACCAACTGCTGGTAATGCAGTTCAAACTCCGGCGTGTCACAGGCGCAATCCAACAGTGTTAATAAAGCGTCTGTGGTATCCCCTGGTGCGGACACCACGACAAAAGCCGATGATTGCGGCTGCGCCAGCAGAATATCGGCCACAGCGTGAAAACGTTCGCTGGATGCCAGGCTACTGCCACCAAATTTATGCACCACCAGCGCAGAGGCCGCTGAATGAACTAAAGAAACTGACGATAATACTGTCATAACACTCACCAGAAAGCGGCCAGAGCCGGATTTAAACGAAAAGATTGTTCAGCTTCTGCAAGGTGCTGGCCTGTTGCTACTGAGGGTTTTGTTGCTGCTGTAGCCACAACACTCTGAGCACCGGCATCCGGGCTTGTGCTGCCGGTTTTTTGCTTGCCATCGGCTTTAATCGCCTGTGCCACAGCGGCAAAAGCCTGGGCTAAATCAGCGATTAAATCTCTTGGATCTTCAATCCCCACAGATAAGCGGATTAATGTAGGGCCAATACCGGCGGTTTTTTGCGCGGCAGCGTCCATCGAAGCGTGGGTCATAGAGCCCGGGTGGCAAATTAAACTTTCAATACCGCCTAAAGACTGTGCCAGCGTAAAACAACGTAAAGCGCTGAAAAATACCGGTAGATAAGCTTCATCTGCTGCTAAATCAAAGCTGACCATAGCGCCAAAACCATTTTGCTGGGCTTTGGCAATAGCATGGCCCGGATGGTCTTTTAACCCTGGATAATAAGTTTTGGCCACCAGGGTTTGCTGCTGCAGATAATCCACCACCAGCGCAGCGTTTTCCTGATGGGCTTTCATTCTGGGTAATAAAGTGCGGATGCCACGCAAGGTTAAGTGAGCATCAAAAGCTCCCCCTGTGACGCCCAAACAATTGGCCCACCACTTCAGCTCATCGCCAATGGCCTGATCTTTGGTGATCAGCGCACCACCAACAATATCGCTATGGCCGTTTAAATATTTAGTGGTGGAATGCACCACAATGTCGGCGCCCAATTGCAGCGGTTGCTGTAACACCGGCGATAAAAAAGTGTTGTCCACCACCACTAAGGCATCGAGGCTTTTTGCCAGTTCACAAACTGCTTTTACATCAGTAATTTGCAACAGTGGGTTGCTGGGTGTTTCCAGCCAAATCATTTTGGGTTTGGCTTGCTGCACCAGTGCTGGCCAGTTGTCTTGCTGGAAATTAACAATCACCACTTTAAACGCCTGTTTCCGATTGGCCAGATTGACAAACAAACGATAACTGCCGCCGTAACAATCATGCGGGATCACCAGAGTGTCCTGGGGTGTTAACAGCTGCAGCGCCAATAAACAGGCAGACATACCGGTGCTGGTCACCAAACCTTTGGCGCCGCCTTCCAATTCAGCTAAAGCGTCCCCCAATAAATCGCGGGTTGGGTTATTGGAGCGTGAATAATCGTATTTGCCCGGCTGTTTAAAAGCTTTCAGTTCATAAGTGGAGGTCAGGTACAAAGGCGGTGTCACAGCCCCATAAGCCGGGTCTTGTGCTATGCCGGCGCGGGCAGTAATAGTGGCAGAGTGACGGTTTGACATAATGACCTCAGACTTATTTAGGCGTTTAGACGTCTAAAAGTATACTGACGAAAAATAAGAAGTCAAAACATTTAGACGTCTACAATGATTATTTCTTGCGCATTGTTTGTGTCCCGTCGTATAAAGAAGTAAAATTCCGGCCCAAAATGCGCTACGCAACTTAAAAAAACAATCAAGGTACAACTATGGCTAAGTGGAATGGTGAATACGTTCACCCGTATGCCGAACACGGCAAAAAATCTGAGCAGGTGAAAAAAATCACCGTTTCTATCCCGCTGAATGTATTAAAAGTGCTGACAGATGAAAGAACCCGTCGTCAAGTCAATAACTTACGTCATGCCACCAACAGCGAATTGTTATGTGAAGCTTTTTTGCATGCTTTTACCGGTCAGCCACTGCCAGCCGATGAAGACTTACGCAAAGACAACCCACACCAAATTCCGGTTGAAGTACGCAACATTCTGACCAGCATGGGTAAACCAATTCCGGTTATTCAGGAAGCTGAATCCGACGAAGAATAATCTGACTCACCACTAAAAATTCCAAGAGTCAGTTCATACAATAAAAACAAATCAACAGAATGCAGAAACCCGCCAATTGGCGGGTTTCTTTTTTGTGGTTTTGCACAAGCTGTTATTGCTGCATATAAGCTTCAGGCATCGGAATACGGGCTACACCAGAGGCCACTGCGGCATCAGCCACAGCTTTGGCCACCCGAGGTAACAACCTTGGATCCATGGGTTTTGGAATAATGTATTCTTTGCCAAACTCAAGGCTTTTCACCTGGGATGCCACCAACACAGCTTCCGGCACCGGCTCTTTGGCAATACTGCGAATGGCCTGTACCGCAGCAATTTTCATTTCGTCATTAATCACTTTGGCGCGCACATCCAGTGCACCGCGGAAAATAAATGGGAAACACAATACGTTGTTCACCTGGTTCGGATAATCCGAACGGCCCGTTGCCATAATTAAATCTGAACGCACTGCATGCGCCAGCTCAGGTTTAATTTCCGGATCCGGGTTAGAGCAGGCAAAAACCACAGGTTTATCCGCCATTAACTTCAGCGCTTCTGGTGGTAATACGTCCGGGCCTGATACGCCCACAAATACATCTGCACCTTCCAGAGCGTCTTCCAGTGTCCGTTTGTCGGTGTTATTGGCAAATAAGGTTTTGTATTGGTTTAAATCTTCACGGCGGGTATGGATCACCCCTTTGGTATCGAGCATATAAATGTATTCGCGTTTGGCGCCACATTTAATCAACAGTTCCATACAGGCAATCGCGGCAGCGCCGGCGCCCATACAGACGATAGTAACTTTACGGATATCTTTGCCCTGAATTTCCAGTGCATTCAGAAGGCCAGCCGCTGTAACAATAGCGGTGCCGTGCTGGTCATCATGAAACACCGGAATATTGCAGCGTTTGATCAGCTCTTTTTCAATTTCAAAACATTCAGGCGACTTGATATCTTCAAGGTTAATACCGCCAAAAGTGTCGGCGATATTGGCAACCGTATTAATAAATTCTTCAGTGGTGCGGTGTGTCACTTCAATATCAATGGAATCAAGGTTAGCAAAACGCTTAAATAACAAAGCTTTACCTTCCATCACCGGCTTAGAAGCCATAGGACCTAAGTTACCAAGACCCAAAATAGCGGTACCGTTACTGATCACGGCAACCAGATTGCCTTTGGCAGTGTATTTGTAAACATTGTCGATATTGTCGGCAATTTCCCGTACCGGCTCTGCCACACCCGGACTGTACGCCAGTGCTAAATCTTTCACCGTTTCGGCCGGCTTACTGATCTCAACACTGATTTTGCCAGGCTTGGGCTGCGCATGATACCGAAGTGCTTGTTGTTTAAAATCTGACATGGTAAGAGTGTCCTGACGCTTAGCCCTTTGGGCATCTAGTTGTATTGACTGGTTTTTTGCCATTTTTTGCCTTGTTGCGCGAAGGGGCCGCGCAAAAGGCCGCTCATTCTAATAAGCAGACCCGCTGAATCAAATCATTAACTTTCTGATCGTACCACTGGTGTAGGAACAGCCGCACTTTCAGCTGATGAACACAGCAGGTTGTGGCTTGTAAACAATCCACAAAATCCGCCCTTTGTGCTGCACAGAATTTGTGCAAATTTCAGCGTTCTTAAGTTTTATAACAAGTTTTATCCGTGAAACCAAGCGGAATTTTGCGATGAGGTATGACCAGTTAGACAAGCTGTCATTAACCATGCAATACAGATGCATAAACGGCCAGATGGATAACAAAGATAAGTTGATAATTATGCAAAAACCAATAACTACAAACGAATTTATATATTTAAAATCAATCAGATAAAAGCACATGCAAGACTAAAAACTTTGCATATAAGCCACTGCCATTATGCAGAATTTTTTTTCACTCAGTTCAGTCTGATGCACCGCATAAAAACCAAAACCAGATCAAAGTGAGCAGTAAAAACATCAGGTCAACTACAAACTGCTGACAGATTACCGAGGGCGAGTGACAAATTGGGGGCAACAAAAAAGGCACCGTAGTGCCTTTTTGCTGTTTTGAAACAGGAAGCCGGATTATTTGGCGCCCAGTACTGCAAAACGTTTTTTGAAGCGGTCAACACGACCACCTACGTCCAGAACTTTTTGCTTACCAGTGTAGAACGGGTGGCAAGCTGAGCAAACGTCCAGGTGGATGTCTTTGCACAGAGCAGAACTGGTTTTGAATGAATTACCGCAAGTACAGGTTGCAGTGATTTCTTTGTATTCCGGGTGGATACCTGGTTTCATGGCTTACCTCGTTGGGCCGTATCGCAATCTGATCAGTCTTGCTGTCAAACACCATACGTATTTCAGTTAAATTAGGGCGCGTAGCTTAATAGATCAGCAGGCCTTATTCAACAAAAAAAACCGGCTTCGGAAAAAAAGCTCAAGACCGCGACAAGGCCGGAAAATAGCCCTGTTCAGGCAAGGCCCTGCTTTGTAAACTGCAGTTGGTTTATTGACGGAATTTGATTGTGCTGATTGTTCGCGTTGCCCTACCGGTGCCGCTGCGCCAACATTTTGATTATCAACTGGAAACTGACGATCCCGCAGGGGTTAAGGTCGGAGCCAGGGTGTTGGTGCCTTTTGGCAAACGCCAGCTGGTGGGTATTGTCTGGCAAATTAATCCAGACGACAGTTTTGACAGCACAAGTTTAAAAAACGTCAGTGCCCTGCTCGATCCCGTGCCTGTGCTTGGGCCTCAACTCAGGGATTTACTCAGTTTTGCCAGCGATTATTACCATCATCCGCTGGGCGATGTGCTGACCAGCGCTTTACCGGCCTTATTGCGCGAAGGCCGTCTGCTGGATAATGAAAAACATAAAATAGTGCGCTTAACCGAAAGTGGCCGCCAGCAACAGCCCGAACTTTTTCGCCGCTCCGCCAAACAGCTGGCCTTATGGCAGGCTTTATTCACATCAGATTTAACTGAAGCCGATATACTGGCGCAGCACAGCAGAACCACGCTAAACCAGCTGTTGGAAAAAAACCTGGTCGAGCTGGTCAGTCAGCCATTTTCGCCTTTTGTGTACCAGAGAGAAAAACAAAAAGCACTGCCACTGAACCCGGCACAGGCACTGGCCGTCACAGCTGTAGTGCAGGCGCTCGGCAGTTTTAGCCGTTTTTTGCTGGAAGGTGTCACAGGCTCAGGCAAAACCGAAGTGTATTTACAAGCAATAGCACCGGTGCTGGCCAAAGGCCAGCAGGTGTTAGTGCTGGTGCCGGAAATTGGTTTAACCCCCCAAACGCTGGCAAGGTTTGAAAAACGTTTTGCCGTGCCAATGCAAAGCTGGCATTCGAACATGACCGACAGTGAAAGGTTACGTGCCTGGCAACGCAGCCAGAGTGGCGATGCTGCTATTACTATCGGCACCCGCTCGGCATTGTTTTTGCCCTTTCGAAATCTGGGTTTATTGATCATTGATGAAGAGCATGATCAGTCGCTGAAACAACAGGACGGTTTTCGGTATCACGCCCGTGATTTAGCGGTGAAACGCGCCAGTATAGAGCAGTGCCCTATCCTGCTCGGTTCTGCCACGCCAAGCCTCGAATCTTTATATAACGTGCAGCAGAAAAAATTCAGCCATCTGCAATTACCGGATCGCGCCACCAGTCAGCTGGTGCCACAAATTGAACTGATTGATTTAAAACAACAGGTCCTGAAACATGGTTTAGCAGACGGCACTCTGGCACAAATGCGTCAGCATCTGAGCCGTGGCAATCAGGTGATGTTGTTTTTAAACCGCCGTGGTTTTGCCCCGGCGCTGATTTGTCACGAATGTGGCTGGCTGACCGAATGTCTGCATTGCAGTGCATTTACCACTTATCATAAACAAAGCCGCCAGCTGGTGTGCCATCACTGCGCCGCCACCAGGCCGGTGCCGCACCAGTGTGGTGCCTGTGGCAGTACGCAGCTGGCGCCTGTGGGTCAGGGTACTGAGCAGCTGGAAGAGCAACTTGGCAAGCTGATTCCGGATTTTCCCATTACCCGGCTGGACAGGGACAGCATCAGGCGTAAAGGCAGTCTGGAAGCACATCTGGCTACAATTCAAAGTGGCGCCCCACAGCTTGTTATCGGCACCCAGATGCTGGCCAAAGGGCATCATTTTCCCAATGTCACTTTAGTGGTCATTGTTGATGTGGACGGCGCTTTATACAGCAGCGATTTCCGTGCTGCCGAACAGCTGGCACAGCTGCTCACTCAGGTATCGGGCCGCGCCGGCCGCGGTGATGTGCCTGGCAAAGTGTTGTTGCAAACCCATTATCCTGGCCATCCGCTGCTGCAGGACGTGATTCAGAATGGCTACAGCGCTTTTGCCCGCAGTGCGCTCAAAGAGCGGCAACAAACCCAGCTGCCGCCTTATCAGTTTATGGCGATGTTTCGTGCTGAGGGGCTCGACAGTGCCATTTGTCAGTTATGGTTGTCGGAACTGCAGCAAATTTGTGCCGGGCAGATGCAGGCGATACCAGCAACACAAACCACATTACAAAGAGTGCAGTGGTTGGGACCGGTCAAGGCGCCGCTTGAACGTAAAGCCGGCAAATATCGCTGGCAACTACAGTTATTCAGCCCGGATCGGAAAGTGTTACATCAGCTGCTGGAGATATTGCTTTCTCATATTCAAAAGTCAGCGCTCAGTCGCAAACTCAAATGGCAACTGGATGTGGACCCGCTGGATTTAAGTTAAATAGATTCAGTTAAATACTTGCGGTGATCTGGCATCACTGTGCAGGAAAACAGCAACAACGGCCGCTGACAAACTTCAGTCGTTTCTTTTTTGTCTAACTTCAGTAGAATGCCCTATAGCCTGTAAAAAAGTGTGAAGCAGTTTCCTGTTATGCCCCAGCAAGATTATGTCAAAGCCGCAAGGCCAGCCCCAAGAACGCGGAAAAAAGCCAATGCGCCTAAACCGGTTCCCAAGTTATTGATTGCAGCTGTGTTATTGCTGTTAATTGTATTTGGTTATTTTCTCTGGCACATCTCCCATCGCCCGGGCGCAGAACAACTGGCGGCCGAAGCTGCTGCAGCAAAACCGGCCAAAACCGAAGTGCTGGACGAATTACCACAAAAACCTTCAAAAGAACCTTATACCTATATTGAAGAGCTGGAGACCAAAGAAGTTCAGGTCAAAGCGGATGAGCTGGAATCAAAAAAACCGGCCACTATGTATTGTGGTGCCTTTAAAACGCTGGATGCCGCCCAACAAACCAAAGCCAAAATTGCCTTTGCCGGTCTGACCGCCAGCATTAAAGAATCATCCGGTAAATACCGGGTGGTCATTGGCCCTTATGCCAGCCGCCGTCAGGCACAAAACGATAAAAACCTGTTAAAACGACAAAAAGTCGCCGACTGCTGGATCCCACTCTAATCACAAGCTGAGTACAGCAATCACAAACCTGAGTGCAGTGCTGCTGTACTCAGGCTGGCTGCAAACAACCACTGCCCCTTCAGTATGACCCCCACAGCTATTGTAAAGCCGCAGCTTGAAAAAGCAGACAAATGCCCCTATTTCCTGAAACAGTGCCCGCTTTCAGGCTGAATACAGCCATTTAAGAAGAGATATTATGACCACAATAGTTTCTGTGCGCCGTAACGGTCAGGTTGCCTTAGGTGGCGACGGCCAGGTGACCCTTGGTAATACCGTGATGAAAGGCAACGCCCGCAAAGTGCGGCGTTTGTACCATGGCAAAGTGCTGGCTGGTTTTGCCGGTGGCACGGCCGACGCTTTTACTTTATTTGAACGTTTTGAAGCCAAGCTGGAAATGCATCAGGGCCACTTAATGCGCGCTGCGGTAGAGCTCGCCAAAGACTGGCGCACCGACCGTATGCTTAGAAAACTCGAAGCTTTATTGGCAGTGGCCGATGCTAACTGCTCGCTGATCATTACCGGTAATGGTGATGTGATCCAGCCGGAGCAAGACTTAATTGCCATTGGCAGTGGTGGCCCTTTTGCCCAGGCGGCCGCCAAAGCACTTTTGGACAACACTGAACTGAGCCCACGCGACATCGTCGAAAAAAGCCTGACTATTGCTGGTGATATCTGCATTTACACCAATCAGCATCACACTATTGAAGATTTGTAAGAAGGTCCGTTATGTCTGAGATGACCCCAAGAGAAATTGTACATGAGCTGGACCGTCATATTATTGGCCAGCAGGATGCCAAAAGAGCTGTGGCTATTGCGCTGCGTAACCGCTGGCGCCGCATGCAGCTCGACCCTGCACTGCGCCAGGAAGTCACGCCCAAAAATATTCTGATGATAGGCCCAACTGGTGTGGGTAAAACTGAAATTGCCAGGCGTCTGGCCAAACTCGCCAACGCGCCTTTTATTAAAGTAGAAGCCACTAAATTTACTGAAGTGGGTTATGTTGGCAAAGAAGTGGAAAGTATTATCCGTGACCTCACCGACAGCGCAGTAAAAATGGTGCGCGAGCAGGAAGTGGCGAAAAACCGTTTCCGCGCTGAAGAAGCTGCTGAAGAGCGTATTCTGGATGTGTTACTCCCCCGTGCCCGCAACAACTGGGGTGAAGTGGAAGTGTCCGACAGTGATGCCAACACCAGGCAGGTTTTCCGTAAAAAACTGCGCGAAGGTCAGCTCGATGACAAAGAAATTGAACTGGATTTAGCAATGCCAGCCATGGGGGTGGAGATTATGGCGCCACCAGGCATGGAAGAAATGACCCAGCAGCTGCAAAGTATGTTTCAGAATTTAGGCTCTGATAAAACCAAAAAGCGCAAACTGAAAATTAAAGACGCTTTTAAGCAACTGGTGGAAGAAGAAGCCGGCAAACTGGTGAATCCGGAAGAGCTTAAAGCCAAAGCCTTAGAAGCTGTTGAGCAAAACGGCATTGTTTTTATTGATGAAATTGACAAAATCTGTAAACGCGGCGAGACCTCAGGCCCGGACGTATCGCGCGAAGGGGTACAACGGGATTTACTGCCACTCATTGAAGGCTGCACCGTCAACACCAAACACGGTATGGTCAAAACCGACCATATTCTGTTTATTGCCTCAGGCGCTTTCCAGATGGCAAAACCTTCTGACTTAGTCCCTGAATTACAAGGCCGTTTACCGATCCGGGTTGAACTGCAACCGCTGTCAGCCAGTGATTTTGAACGTATTCTGACCGAGCCCAAAGCCTCATTAACGGAACAAACCATTGCCATGCTGGCAACCGAGGGTGTGAAGTTAAGCTTTAGCAAAGACGGTATTGAACGTATTGCCAAAGCGGCCTGGCAGGTCAATGAAACCACGGAAAACATCGGCGCACGCCGGTTATATACGGTGATGGAGCGGCTGCTCGAAGAAGTGTCCTTTGAAGCTGCCGACCATACCGGCCAGACCATTCTGGTGGACGGTGCTTATGTCGACGCCCATTTGGAGTCTGTGGTGCAGGACGAAGATTTAAGCCGCTTTATTTTATAAGCGGCATCACCTGCTGTAACTTATCGCCAGGCCCGTTGTGACGGGCTTGTTTTTTGAAGGAAATATCATGCATCAGGTGACAAAACTACATTACCACCGCCAAAGCAAAATACTGGACGTGCATTTTGATGATGGCCTTTGTGCCAGCTTCAGCCCAGAGTTTTTGCGGGTATTGTCACCTTCTGCTGAAGTGCGGGGCCATGGCAAACCCAGGCTAGTCAGCCATAAAAAACAGGTGGCCATCAGTCAGATTTTAGCTGTGGGTTTATACGCCGCCAAAATTGTGTTTGATGATGGCCACAACAGCGGTATTTACAGCTGGCCTTATTTGCGCGAGCTGCACCAGAACCGCGAAGCCTTATGGCAGGATTACCTGAACCGGCTGGCGGCCGCCAATAGCAACCGCGAAGCCAGTCTGAATATCAGGCAGCTTTAGACGCAGCACTTTATCCGGCTGAATTACCAAGCCCTTAGGCTTCACTAAGCTGTTGCTGTTGCAGCTGCAGCTGATACAAAGCTGCAATTAGATCGGACTGACTAATCAGGCCACACAGCCGTTGCTGTTGATCCAGCACCGGAACATGGTGTAAGCCAAGATCGGATAACAGAGGCACCACGGCCACCACCTGCTGCTCTGCAGTCACAGTCACCACCTGCTGATGCATCAGCGCTGACACAGGCCGCTGTTGTTGTTTCTGATCCGATTGTTGTTGCCAGAACTTGCGGAAAAATCCGATAAAAAGCCCGTAGTCATGCAGCGGCATTTCTTTCAGGAAATCGACCAGCGAAATAACCCCCAGCAGCCGCTGCTGCCCATCTACCACCGGCAGCAGCTGAATTTTATGCTGGCGTAATAACTGCCAGGCTGCACTGAGCGGCGTGTCGGCACTCACTGTGATCAAATCACGCGACATAATGTCTTCACACAATAAATCCTGATGTTGTCTGGCAAACGCATGTTGCTGCGCCTGCTGATATAACAACTCCAGGTCCTGCTCGCGGATATCCAGCACTGTGTCCGAATTATTAAGCGCCGCCAGCAAATCATCAGGCTGCACCCCCAGACGTTTTAGCGGCGGCGGGTCCTGATGCTGATGCACCGGGTCAAAAGCCTGAGTAGGCGCAGCTAAAATAGTTCTTTTGAGTACCAGCTTATTGAGCAGCAAAGCGACACAGAACATCACCAGCATATTTAAACCAACCGGATACCACAAAAACTCCAGCGACAGCAGTTCTTGCTGTGATGCTATCACCGGCACCAGCGCTGTAGCCCCGCCCGGTGGATGCATACACTCACACAGGTACATAAAAAACAGCACCAGACCAATAGTGACGGCGGCCATCAGCGCCAGGTCGGTAAACAGATGCGAACAGGCCAAGCCAATACAAGCCGGAATAAAATGTCCGGCCAGAAAAGACCAGGGTTTGGCCAGCGGACTGTTGGGCAGTGCAAATAACAACACAGACGAAGCGCCCATCGAAGCCAGTAATACTACGGCCGCATCTTTAGCACTGAGCTGAAGGCTAATTTGAGTCACCAGATAAAGCGCAACTGCAGCACAACAGGCCACTGTCAGTCTTTGTGACAGCGGCAGCGCTGAAAGCTTTTGGCTGTCCGCATTTTTTAAACCCAATCTGGCCAGCAATAACTGCCATTTTGACCAAGGAGCAGAAGACACTTGTGTTGTTTCCAATCAGATAACAAGGGCGCTTATGCTATCAACTGCAGGCTAAATTCACAGCAAAAAAAACCGCAGCCAGGCTGCGGTTTATCCCGAACTCTGTAAGTACCAATGTTAAGCGCGGAATTTATCCACGGTTTGATGCAAACGGGCGGCTTGTTCAGCCACTTCTTCACTGATTTGCGCGTTGTGTGTGGCTATCACCAGTGACTCTTGCGAAATATCGCGGATACGCACCACGTTTTTATTTACTTCCGAGGCCACATGGCTTTGTTCTTCAATGGCAGTGGCTATCTGAGTGGTCATATCCATAATGGTGCTGACATCATGGGTAATAGTGGCCAATAACTGACTGGCAATACCTGCTTGTTGCACACTGGAACTCCCCTGCTCGCGACAGCTTTGCATGCTTTGCACTATTTCCTTAGTACGGTCCTGTAAACCGGCAATGATTTGTTCTATTTGCCGGGTTGATTCGGCAGTGCGCTGCGCTAAGCTGCGTACTTCATCTGCAACCACGGCAAAACCACGACCTTGTTCACCGGCTCTCGCCGCTTCAATAGCAGCGTTCAGCGCCAGCAAATTGGTTTGTTCGGCAATGCCACGGATCACATCAAGCACAGAGCCGATAGTGGCACTGTCTTTTTCCAGTTCGGTCATCACCACTGCAGCTTGTTGTAACTCATTGGATAAACTGGTGATTCGCGCCACAGTTTGTTCCACTTCTCTCATACCATCACTGGCATTTTTATTGGTGGCTTGCGCTTTATTGGCGGTGTTTTCGGTATTGCCGGCAATTTCATCAATGGTCGCACCCATTTCAGTCACAGCAGTGGCCACCATGTCAGATTCCATCTGCTGCTGGCTCATGCCTCTGCTGGTATCTGAGGTCGATTTTGCCAGTTCAGCTGTCGCCTTATCGAGCATTTCCAGCGCCTGATTCACACTACGCACTAAATCCTGAATATCCGACAACATCTGGTTAAAGTCTTTTGCCAGAGTGGTCATTTCATCATTGCCACTGACTTCCACCCTTTGGCGAAAATCGTTGTCACTGCGAATAAGGCCAATAGTGCGGCAGACATTGGCAATAGGCTGCAAAATACTGCGGCTGGTCATCAGCACTAACGCCATCACAGCGACCAGCACCAGTACAAAAAGGGCAAAAGCCAGGGTTTTCGTGGTAGTGACCGCAGCTTCAACCGCTTTTTGTACAGCCTCAGCCATATTCTCCAGACTCTGTTCCGTTTGATGAATAGCGGCACGCATGCTGGCCATCCCCCCCTGTTCCTGGTTTAAGCCAATGGCCTGCTGACCTGCTACCAAAGCATGAAAGGCTTGCTGATAAGCATTGGCTGCCTGCAATAACTCAGCACCACCACCGGCAGCAGACAACAAAGCGCTAAAACGGCTAAATTCTTTATCAAAAGCATCCAGATACTTTAAATCCAGCCGTAGCATAAAATCTTTTTCCGCCCGGCGCAGCTGCAGTAAACTCACCAGCAAAGTGTCGTTATTCACCTGCTTAAACTCTTGTTCCAGCTGATGGGCGGCAGCCCTTAATTTGCCATATAAACCACTTTGATGATCAAGACCCACCTGCTCGGACAGCTCAACCAATTTGGCAAACTGCTGCTGATAACTGTCGGTCTGGCGGCTGAATTCTTCCAGTGGTGCAGTGTCAATGCCAGCTTGCTGTAACCCTTGTTTTAAATGTTCGCTGTGTTGTTCCAGTTCGGTATGGGCTTTTTGATATTTGTCGCGATACGACAAATCTTTGCGCATTAAAAAATCTTTTTCATGGCGGCGCAGCGTCAGTACATCGGTTTTTAAATTGTCGATATCCAGTCGCAATTCTGCCAGCGCACTTTGCTGCGCACTCTGATAAATCAACAGAGCCAACATCACCAACATGGCCAGACCTACCGCCAGGCCATTGAGCAATAACCTTTGTTTGATGGAGAAATTACGCAGCATAACAAGATTTCCTGAGGGTAAAATGAAACCATAAGTATAAGAAATAAAAGCCAATATTGCTGCAGAAAAACAAAAAAACTGTAAATGTATACACTATGGAAACAAAACCATCTGCGCCAGCAGCACAGCCAGTAGACCAAGGGCTGCACCGGCGCAAACATCCCCGGGAAAATGTACACCCAATAAAATCCGGCTGAGGCCAACACAAAAAGCCCAGGGAAAAACCACAATCAACCAGAACGGAGCATGCAGTGCCACCACCCCAAGCAGCACAAAAGCGCCGGCGGTATGGCCTGACGGTAAACTAAAACGGTCAGAAGGCAGGATGTGCGGCTGAAAATGCCCCTGCCACAACTCAGCCGGACGGGCACGGCGAAACAGGTTTTTCAGTAGCAAATAACTTGGTAACTCAATGCCATAGGCCACAGCGAGCAACAGGATAAACTCAAGTGCAGCCTCGCCCTGAAACAGCCATAACAATAGCGCCAGCAGCGCATAAGAAGGACCATCGGCGGTTCTGGAGCAATAGCGGCACAACGGTGCGACTGTGCTGCTACCAAAACGCTGAAACAACCAGCTGAAAAAATACTGATCAAAAGCAGCAAGCCTTGCAAGTTTCATCAGGCAATCCATTCAGCTTCAGACTAAGGTCAGCCTAGCCGCCTGAGATGACAAACAAATGAATATGTTTAACCTGGTGTTTTGCGGGCAAGTAAGGCCAGCGCTTCGGCTTCGGGCAGAGGTTTGGCAATCAGATAACCCTGCACAGCGTCGCAGGCCATATGGCGCAGTAACCCCAGCTGGTGTTCATCCTCCACCCCTTCGGCCAGAATACGTTTGCCAAGGCCGTGTGCCAGCGTGATCATGGTTTTGACAATCATCATGTCTGAATCACTGCCGGCCATATCGGTAATAAAGCTGCGGTCTATTTTAATTTTGTCGATAGGCATTTTGCGCAAATACCCAAGCGAAGAATAACCGGTACCAAAGTCATCAATTGACACCCGAATGCCCATTTGCTGCAGCTCAGTCACATAGTTACGGCCTTTTTCCATATCGCCCATCGCCGTGTCTTCGGTAATTTCCAGCTCCAGCATGGAAGAAGGCACCTGATAACGTTCCAGCAGCTGCTGAATTTTCAGTTTTAAACCTTCCTGCTCAAAATGAATAGGCGACATATTCACCGCCACCGGCAGCATAATCCGTTGTTGCCGCCAGCGCCCGAGAGTGGCCACCGCCTGTTCCAGCAAGGCCAAATCCAGCCGCTGACTGAGTCCAAGCTGTGCTGCTGCGGGTAAAAACTGCGCTGGCATTAATAAACCACGCTCCGGATGCTGCCAGCGCACCAGGGCCTCAAAAGCGTCAATACGCTGTTCGCGTAAATTCCACTGTGGTTGGAAATACAACACAAACTGGCGCTGCTCTATTGCCAGCAATAATTCTTTTTCCAGCAATAACAGGCGGGCGGATTCTTCTTCCATACCGCTGTGGTACTGCACCCAGCGCTGTTGCTGTCTTTTGGCCTGGTGAAAGGCAATATTGGCTTTTTGCAGCAAAGTTTCGGCATTGGCCGCATGTTCCGGGTACATGGCCAGCCCCATACTTTAGCTGCACGCTCTCAAAAGAGAATGGTTTTTCTATTTGTTGTTCAATATGTTGCAGCGAAAACTGCCGTTGTTTTTCACTGTGGGCATCGGTCAGCACCAGGGCAAAAATATCACCGCCGGTACGGGCAATAAAACGGGGTTTTAAAATACTGGCTTCAAAACGGCGGTTCACTTCCCGCAAAATGCGGTCACCCTGCTTTAAACCCACAGATTCGTTGATGGTTTTAAACCTATCCAGCCCCACCATCACCAGCAATAATGGCTCCTGCTGCTGTTGCATCAGCAGATTTAATTCCTGCAATAAAGCATCACGGTTCAGGGCTCCGGTTAACTGATCATGGCTGTCCAGATAACGGGTTTTTGCAGTCAGCTGCAGGTTGGTGGTTCTTTCATCTTCCTGCAGCCAGATAATCA
>FWWM01005546.1_pt1 | contig 27531 bp, 26 predicted proteins | sample 2228351 | NCBI WGS metagenome assembly FWWM01 (sample SAMEA103939774, study PRJEB20133) | metagenome | reverse complement strand
AATATTTACTATGCTAATATTAACACCATAGATGTTTAATTATGCAGGGTGCATATAGATCTTAGATCCATTTACTGAACATGAGATAAAGAAAAAAATACATCTCTTCAAAGAGCTAGACTCAATGATAGATTTCTCCAAGTCAAGCTACCAGCTGGACATAGCGGTTTTTATAGGAAATATTGGAAAGCCTGTGAGCGTTGATGCATTGGTATCAGCCTTAGGGGTTGATAGAAAACAGATCCTTGATGCGCTGAGAAAGCTCAAGATCAAGGGTATAGTAAGCACTGATAACGCTGGGTTTTACATGCTCACAGATTCTGGTAAGAAGTTCTACGACTCGCTAGTAAGGAACTTAATAGGTATTGATAACAAGGTTGATAGCGAATCGATAGTGAAGATTATAAGGAGGTTCCGCGGTGTCAGCGTGTCATTAGACACTATCAAGCTACTTGGAATCTGGGGCAAACCGCTGAGGCTTGACAAGATGGCCAGAAGATTCGGTATCAGCGTTCCAGAGCTTCTAGAGCTTCTCAGCCCATTCATAAGAAGCATGGGGGGTGAGGATATCATAAGGCTTGTTGATTGTAAAAGCACTCTTAGTAGAAAACACACCAAATGCCTAGCTCTTTCTAAGCTGGGCTTTGATATAGCGAGAACGCTGCCTGGTGTGAGGAGATATAGGATCCTCTATAGAATCATGGGCTCTATAACATTTACAGAGGATCTCGATGATTCCATGGGGAGAATCATGTTATATATAGCCTGCATCCTAGTATTGATGCTGCTGTTCCACAGAACATACTATGCGAGAGAGGCTATGGTGGCTGGATTCTCAGCAATTATGTTTCTCATATCTCTATACATGTTCTCAAAGATCTTTCATAAGCGAAGAGGCGTATAGCCTATCATAGGTAGTTAGTATCACCATTAGCTAAAATAGGAGTTAAGATCGCTATCTAAATAACAACCAGCCACAATTAACAATGAAAATAAACATGCCTTTATTTAGAAACAGCTCTCTTTAGAAAGGCATAGAACATTCTCTCTGCCCTAGATGACGAGGCCTCGAGCTGTAAGTTTATATGGGCTAGATGTTGCAAAGCACACTAAATGCTTAACTTAAAGGGATCTCATTGCTAAAAAGCTGAGCTTTACGGGATCCCGTAATTATAGATCAAAGGAGATTTAAAAACACCTCTTTAGATTATTTATATTATTTAATTACACCTATCTCTCTAAAGTATTTTAACGCACCCTCGTTATAGGGTATTGTTCCACCAAGGTATTTCACAGCGTTCTGGGGGGTTGTATCTCTAGCTGGGGCTACTGCTTTCTGGAGTATGTCCAGATGCTCGAACACCGCTTTTGTTATCTTATAGGCAACATCTGGCGGCGTGTCTTTATGGCATACGAACATGTTCCAGAAACTGAGGGTCTGTGCATCGCTATCCGTTCCATATAAATCCTTGCTAATAACGCCCTCAACAGCTATGCCGGGATATCTGTTTGAAAACGCCTTAACCACATCGCTTGGAATGGATACCAAGTAGATCTTCTGGCCCCTCTGGAGAAGTGTTCTAGAGAGCTCCACAATAGAGCCTGTAGGAAGCCCCCCGCTCCAGAAATAAGCATCTATAGCTCCATCTCTGAGGGCATTTGCGCTTTCCTCAGCACCGAGTCTCTCCCACTTTGAGAAATCCCTAGAGGGATCTATACCTATTAGTTGTAGAAGGAGGAAGGCCTGAACCTCGGTGCCGCTCCCAGGGGCTCCAGTGGATACCCTCTTGCCCTTGAGATCTTGGAGAGTCTTGATCCCCTTATCAGCTGTCGTAACTATGTGTAGATAGTTTGGATACATAGCCCAGAGAATGGAGATAGGGGCTGTAGCGTTCTTAAACCTAGCATGCTGACCAGTATATGCTAGATAAGCCGAGTCTGGTAGAACAGCGGCGCAGTATATAACACCCCCGGCTATGTTAGTCCTATCCCTTATCAGCAGAAGATTATCTATCGAAGCAGCTGTCTGAATGCTAGTAGCACTAATATCAGTGTAGTTGGATATAATGCCAGCTATGGTTGCACCGTAGTAGTAATAAACACCCCCCACACCGCCAGTAGCAATCACAATGCTATACTTAGCTGGCTGTACAGCCATTCTCTGGGTAATGATGCCTGCAACTACTGCTATTACTATCACAGCTATCACTATATATAAGGCCGCTCTAGATAGGCCCCTCATAGAAACACCATAGATATCCTTGCCTAGGAAAAATATATACCTTAAAATATACTTAAGTTAAGTAAGATCATATTATAATGATAGACAGTCTATCCATGTTTATAGTTTCTCTACCATATCTAGCCACATATATGCTTGTTGGCAGCGAGAGCATAAGGAATAGGAGGGCGAGAAAATAGCCAGGACCCCAGCCCACAGAATCAAAGATCCCCTAGGATCTCTCCAACTCCTATTCCAGTACTAGGGTTGTTACATAGATCCTGCAGAGGGCCCTCTTCCCATATCATCGGTATAGTCTGCTAGAAGAGCTGGGAGTGTTGGCGGTATTGTTAGAGCTGGGGTTGCTAGAAGTATTATCACTGGCAGGAAGATCAAGAGGTTCTCATATGTCAGCCCAAGCACCACAAGGGCTGTGGGAAAGCGAGAATGCACCCAGGGGGAGGGCTCTTTTTCCCTATCTTGGTGCTTATTATGCTATCAAGCATTATGCCCCCTGCTATTCCTATTATTAGTAACAGCCCTACGCTTGGGTTGCAGCAAGCTTCTAACAAGCCCTTCCCCTGAATCGCCAATGTTCCTCGAAATTAGCGGCGAGACGCCTAGGTTAAGCTCCTTTAGGATCTTTGGTGGGGGGAAGCCAGAACCGAGAATCATAGCTAGGCCAAACTACATGGGGATCAGCATTAAAGATCTCTGCCCACGAAATAGAACTCCCTATAGCTAGCAGCACCCATATTAATAGTAATCCCTGGGACGGGGAGACTGCTGAGAAAAGATATCGCAGCCAGGATCGCTGGGATCGGAGTCCTTTAAGAATACTCAGGATCTCTAGAAACCCAGCCAGAGAGAAGCCCAGAGCATAGCCCCCAAGGTTCGATGCCCCAAACCCCCGACACCGAGGATCCTTCTGCTCTTGGTGGAGCCCCTAGCCTCCTCAGCCATTGCAGAGAGGGATGATACTGGGATAAGTGATGCTGCAAACCCTGCAGCGGCGTTAAGGGCTATAAGCTCCCAGACAGATGTTGCAGAACTCAATAATATATTATCACGAGCATCGCCGAAGCAATGATAAGAGAAAGTCTCAGGCCGAGGGGCTTGTAAAGAATGCCTGAGAAGAAGCCTGATAATGCTTCCACTATGGAATATGCTGCTAGTAGAAAGCCCTGAACACCTGCCCTCAGCTTGGGGAAAGTTACTGTTAGGGTAGAGGGCTGCTTTCTTCTCTCACAATAGTTTTAAAAGAATTTAGCAGAGTATAGCTTAGTATCTGAAGCTGTTTAGCGTCCCTATAGCTAGGATAGGGCGGGCTATAGATAGAGAGCTGCTCAGCTATATAACTATCTCAACGATGATCTCCTCCCCTTGAAGGGCGAGGCTTTTCGATTGTAATTGATATTAATTTGATCATGCTGAGTGTTCTCGATAAACTCTATCCTCTGATAAGCAAAAATCTCTAATATCCCCGTAGGCTAATAATAATTGTGAAGACTCATGAGGGTAAAGATAATAGCATCGATAGGGCCCTCCTCCAAAAGCCCTGAGGTTCTCAGAGAGCTCTATAGAGTTGGGGTTAGGTGCTTTAGAATCAACATGGCCCACGGTGATAAGGAGTTCTGGAGCGATATAGTCAAAGGTATAAGAGAGCTGGAGAATGCTATGGGGGATCGCTTGTGCATAGTGGGCGACCTGCCAGGCCCCTCTATAAGGCTCGGCGAGTTTGAGGAGTTCAGCTTTAAGAAAGGCAGCAAGGTGGTTTTCTCCAACCTAGGCTATGGGGTGCCTCTTAGGGATAAAGAGTTCTTTGAAATAGCCGAAGAAGGCGATGTTATAATGCTCGATGATGGTAGGGTGATGCTGGAGATCATATCCTCAAGCTGGGATAGGGTTGAGGCTATAGCGATAACAGACGGTACTCTTAAGCCGGGTAAGGGGCTCAGCATAAAGGGTAAGGAGCTATTCTCACAGATAATCAGGGAGCGGGATCTCGAGGCGATAAGGTTTGCTGTAGAGAATATGTTCACCTATCTGGGCGTTAGCCATGTTAGAAATGCTGAGGATCTAAGGATAGTGAGGGAGACCATAGATAAGCTTGGGGGAAGACAGAGGCTTCTAGCTAAGATAGAGAACACCAGTGCCGTGAATAATATAGAGCAGATAGCGAGGAACTCGGGCGGGGTTGTAATAGCTAGGGGGGATCTGGGGATGAACCTAGGCCTTGAGGAGGTTCCAATAGTTCAGAGAAAGATCCTGGGGATATGCCACAGGCTCGGCAAACCGGCCATAGTGGCCACCCAGATCCTCGAATCTATGATGAGCTCTCCAGTCCCAACTAGAGCAGAGGTTAACGATCTATATGTTGCTGTTGCCCAAGGGGCTGACGCTATAATGCTCACGGGAGAAACTGCTGTGGGATCATATCCCGTCGAGGCTGTTAGATGGGCTAAAAGGGTTATAGAGAGGGCTGAGAAAGATCCAGAGATAGTGTATGAGAGCGTGCTAGATGTGAGAAGGAGAAGTATAGAGGGGAACGATAGATACTCGTACGGCATCTACAGGCTCTCCGAGAGCCTAGAAGCCCCTCTAGTTATTCTAGACAGAGAGATCGATCTAGCGCTGTTGATCTCGATATATAAGCCAGCGCGAAAGATCTACATTTTAACGGATAAAGAAGAGATCTACAGGCAGTCACATATACTGTGGGGGGTAGAGCCTATATATATACAAGATGACAGTGGCATAGATGGCAGAGAAGCAATAACGAGATATATAAGGGAGATGCTTAAAAAGAGCGGGGCAGAGGGGATCACATACTCTAGAATAATATATGTTAACAATATCGAGAAGAAAAGAAAGATCGAGATACTGGAACACCTAGACTGACGAGACATGGGGTAAAGAGGAACACAATATCTTAGCTTGATATCATATCCAAAACACCTGCTATATAGCTTTTAATCTTAGCTATCTCTGCCTAGTATGGGCAGGTTTTCATCGAAAATATAAAGGATCTTAAGATCGAAAGGCATAAGATCTTCGGTGCAGGAGAAGGTTGCTCTATCTCCTCGTAGTTATTAAAGCTATTGTGTGATAGATATTGTGAGACGCTGTGAAAAAGCCTGAGCCTGATCGAAGAGAGCTTGTTGAGATACACAGGCTGATAACAAGCATAGCTATAGAGGGGGCTAGATATGCGAGGGAGAAGAGTAGCGATAATACGATGTTCTCTGTGCTCTCGAAGAACCTTATGGGCGACGATACTAGGAGAATTGATAAGGAGGTCGAGGATCACATACTGGATGCGATCAAAAACAGCGGGGTTAACGCTCTAGTAATAACTGAAGAGTCGGGATCTGTATTGATAGGGAGCGGCATGCCTGAATATATATTTCTGCTAGATCCCCTTGATGGATCTATAAACTATGTTGCAGACATACCCTACTGTAGCGTGAGCCTGGCATTGATTCCCTACGGGGCCAGTGCTTCTCCTAATAGCGTTGCCGCCGGGGTTGTTGCGGAGATCTTTAGGGATAGGAGCTATAGCTTTATAAGGGGATCCAGGGCCTATGTTAATAGCCAGCCAGCCCGCCAGCTGGTTGGTGAGGGCCCCGACGTGGTTTTGGCATACTTTGAGGAGCCAGATCTCATTGGAAGGATCCACAAGATCTGGCTGGGACTGGGCAAACCTAAGATCAGATCCCTGGGCGCTGCATCCCTCGATATAATAAACGTATCGATAGGAAGGTTTAGAGCATTCATAGATCTCAGGGGTAGGTTGAGAAACGTGGATGTGGCCGCCGCAATAGGGTTTGCTAAAGAGCTGGGAGCGGTGGTGGTTAACGAGAGGGGTGATGATATAGATATTCCTCTTGATAGGCTGAGCAGGATAGGCTCGATAATAGTGTCTAGAGAGAGAAGAATTGTTGATATACTGAGGAGCTGAAGGTGACCCTATGATCGGTCCTTCAGAGATCGGGGCAATAGCTGTGGGCATGATTCTGGGAGCACTAGCCCTGGCATATCTTATCATCCTAACCCTGCTGAGGATCTCTATGAACAGAAGGAGGAGATATAAACCTACCAATGGCTGATGCTATTATATCAGCATGTCTCAGGGGCTGGGGCAGTGGATGGAATGTCTGATTTCTAATAACGATCTCGCCGCATCGATCCCAGCTGGTGCCTATGCACAACACCCTCAAGACCCCTCTGGGTGTCTGCATGTTTCTCGAAAGCCTATATGCCCTATCTATTATGCTATACCTCTCATAATGATCCGGGAAATGCTTCTCCAGAGCTCTTCGGATTCTCGTAAGGTTAAGCTCATGGGTGAATATAACTATCACAGGGACACCGGCTTTAGAGAAGAAATCCCAGGGATCATAAACAGAGAAGCCTCCATAGATAACATTATCACTAATAATAGCCTGTAAGCTAGATCCCCCTATCCCAGCATGATCATAATAGATCTCGAGGAACAGCCTGCCTATATCCATAGAATCTACTAAAAGCAGTTTAACATATATAGCGAGAACACGTGATCTATAGCCAACAACACCAACTATAGGGGAGAACCCCCTCAGCGACTTATATTCAGGCAAAAAATAGCCATCATCTATAGCTAGAACCGGGATCTCTGGGTTCTTGCTCCACCTATGATCCAAGAGACCCAGCCTTTCCACCCTTCTTGCCACCCTCGATAGAAGCTAGAGCCTCAACAACGCTCTTATCATTTATTCTTATATGCTCCGCAGCTCTCCTAATGGAAATGGGGTCTATGTCGCCATAGAGAGATCTAGATACCTCCCTTATAGTTTCGCCGTATTCCCAAGGAAACACTATCCACTCACTTGTTTCACCATAGTAGTAGTCAGGATACAGTATAGTTTTTGGCTTAACATAGAGAGTAGCTGTTCTAACCTCCTTAGCCCCGTATAGCTTGATAAGCTCTATAGCTGTCTGCAGAGTTCTCCCAGTGTCTGACACATCGTCAACTATAAGCACCCTCTTCTCCCTGGGCGAGAGCGTTGGGCCCGACGTCACCAGCGGCCTCTCCCTCGTCTCGCCTATCCCCTTGTAGAACTTGATCCCTATGCCGCCTATCTCATCAACGCCGAGAAGATCTGAGACCATTTTAGCAAGGATCCAGCCATTCCTAAAGACCCCTATGACCATGTCAGGAACATAGCGACTGAGAGCTATCTTCTTAGTGAGCTCGATAGAACCGGCCACTATATCAGACCAGTTAAGAACCAAATAACCCATCCAAATATTCCCCACTATAACTATGAGTATAAGAAGATAAGCCTATAGATAGTTGATGAGAGGATAAGAATCTTGTTAATATACTATCAAGAAAATTATAGCTGAGGATGCCGTTGAAACACGACGTTGTGATCGTTGGCGGAGGCATCTTAGGAGAGTTCGCCGCGCTAGAGCTACTAAGAAGAGGCTATAGAGTAGCTATGGTTGAGAAAGAGGTTCTATGCTCCGGCTCCTGCTCCAGAAGCACTGGGATCATGACTAGACAACTAGTGCTCAGAGCCGACATATTATTTGCACAGAGATCCATAGAGATTGTTACTGAAATGGAGAAAGAGCTTAGAGATCACTTTTTTAGAAGAACAGGCTTTCTAACCCTGAGCCCTTTATCCCGCGTAACTAGGAGGCTTGAGCTGATATACAGATCCGTGGGGATTAGATATAAAATCCTCGATCCCAGAGAGATAAAAGAGCTCTGGCAAGATGTGAACGTCAAAGATAACGAGATCGGGATCTATACTGAGGACGATGGTGTTCTCGACATAGGCTCCATGTCTTATAGAATTAGAAAGGAGATAGAGAGAGAAGGTGGATCTATATTTGAGGGGTGCGGTGAAACAATGCTCAGCGCCAGCGGAAAGCATGTGGTGAAGGTTGTATCTGAAAATGATAGGTGCTCATCCCATGGGGATCTTTTTGTGCTTAATGTCGGAATAGGAACCTCGACGCTCTTCTCGAGAAGCTTTGGAAGAGAGCCCCAGCCAAAACAGATTCTTTTTAAATGCCAGAGCGCTTCCATAGATCTCGGCGGGGATTACAGGATCCCTGTAATATACGATAGGGAGAACCGCCTATACATAGCCCCAGAAACCCGGAGAAGGGTTATCGTAGGTGATGGGCCGTGCAAAATTGCTAGAGATCAAAGCGATATATCACCCAACAGAGAAGCTCTCATCGAGGTTCTTGATAAGCTGTCTGAAAGGCTACTAAGCTCCGATAGATCAGCACTTCTCGGCGTAGTTTCTTATGTCTGCGACTCAACACCAGATCTCCTTCCAGTGGTTGGCAGAGATAGTGTCTATGAAAATCTCTATATAGCATATGGGCTGAGCTCTTACGGCACCATGAGATCCCCGTATCTAGGTATAGAGATAGCCAAGATGATCTGTGGAGGCAACGTAGATCCAGCTATAAAGATCCTAGGGCCCAGGCCTGATAGAGGGCTGTGGGTTTGTGAGGAAACACATACACCGCTGATCTAGTAGTTGATGGATATAAAGAAGAGCCAAAGATTCATAGATGCTGCCGGGATCTGGCGGGGTGAAACCACGCTGGTATGCGAGCCCCTATATTGAGAAACACATGCATACTTATTAGCCAGATATGTGTTAGATATTATTTGCGTGGGAGGCGGTAGATGGTAAGAGCTAGGATAGAATTTATGGTCAAACAGATAGGCGGTGCTTATATAAGCACCATATGTATCCTATCACATCTGCTTTGCCACAGTTGTTCTCATGAGAATAATTTTGGATTCATGCTTAAAAAGAAGTCTCTGGGGTGAGCAGCTTGGTTATAGTAGGCCCTGAGCTTCTTGAGAAGAACATATCCGGCTCCCAGATCCTCTCTAAGGCTGTGAAGATCTTGGAAAGCGATGACGAGATCCAGGAGCTGCTTAGGATGAGCAATGTCATGGCTGTGTCTAGGCTCAGGTATAACGATCATGGAAGGGTTCACGCTATAATAGTCTCTGGAGCCGCTTTAGAGATAGCTGATATACTGTTCAGAGCTAGTGTTATGCCTACGGGAATGAGGGATAAAACGATCCAGAGCATAGATGAGGCAAAGCTGGTAATACTGCTTGGGGCATATCTCCACGACATAGGCGACTCGATCCATAGATCCCAGCACGAGCTGTTAGGAGCATTGCTGGCAAAGGATATACTCACAAGAATACTCCCAGATATACTTGGAGAGAGAGGTAGAAGAATCATAGCACTTAGGCAAGAGATCATGCACATCATATTCGCAACCGAGTATAACACAAAATGCCTCACAGTAGAAGCAGGGATCGTGAAGATAGCGGATGGAACCGACATGTCCCAGGGCAGGGCCAGGGTTCCGTATAAAATGGGAAAGATCGATATGCATGCTATGTCAGCTCTCTCGATAAACTCAGTAGAGATCTCAGAGGGGGTTGAGAGACCCGTGAGAATAGCGGTTAACATGAACGACTATGCAGGGCTATTCCAGATAGAGCAGGTTTTAATGCCAAAGATCTTGACAAGCTCGCTGGAGAACAACGTTGAGGTGGTAACAAAAGTCGGTGATAAGATAAGCATCTACTATCCATACAACACCACATATAGACCCGCACCACGCTAGGCAACACCGGAGAAGAACAACTCGTTGAAGATAAGAAATAGAACAGCATAAAAGACCAGAAAGGATAATATTATTAGGCCGCCCCCACGGGGCCCACGGGGATATCCCGAGGAAACACCGCCCTCCCCGCGGCGCCGGAGCCCCGTAAGGGGTGCGGATAGCGCCCGTGGCAACGGCACAGAAACGACACGGCCCCACGCTGGTGTCGATGATGGGCTTAAACCCGGAGGAATCGTGGGGCGCGGTGAAACGGCCGACCTCCGGGGAGCAAGGCCAAACGCGCCTGTGAGGGCCGCGCGAGGCGCAGGTGGGCCGCTAAGCCAAATGCCCCATGACAGAAGGCGGGTTATGTGGGGGCGGCCATCATCAGCGGGATCTATCTATATCTTATGACCTTCCCCCGCGCTAAATAGCTATGCCGCTGTCTGTAAACCCTGCAATAGAAGACCCGCTGGCTATTGCTTGATGTAGTTGCTTAAGATATAGTTAGCGAGCTCGTATGAGCCGTCATTATATCTCTTGGGGATCTTTTTTCTGCACATATCTATAGCGGTTTCGATAGCGCTTGGAGAGAGATCTTCTTGATAGCATATGCCTAGCTTATCGGCAAGGATCCTGGCGTCCTCTGCCCCCGCTGTGAGCCGCCATTCGGGGTTGGGTATTATTATTGTTGGTTTTCCATAGGTGAGGGCAGAGTCTATAACAGTTTTTCCCAGATGTGTTATTACTAGAGAAGCCCCTGCTATCCATTTCGAGAAAACGGGGTCATAGTCAAAGACTATCCAGTTCGGCCTGGCCTTCCTATAGCTGCTTGGATCTACCCTGCCTGTTTGCAGAACCACATTATCTAACCCTAGATCTAGTATTGTGTCGAAGAGCTTCTTATAGCCATAGGTGCCGGCTGTAACTAGTATGTATCCCTTATCCTCCACCCCGTATTCAGGCAGCTCGTAGAGAGGCCCGAAAACCCTCCCCCTGGGGAGTATTTCTTTCTGCTCCTCCCACTGGAGAACCGTGAGATCAGCTATTCTTGAGAGATGCTTAGCGCTAGAGCTCGGCCTCGTGAATCTAACGCTGCTCTCAATATTTATAACAGGGATGCCTCTGACCCAAGCGGCTATAGCAGGAGCAACGCTATGGTTAGAGCCTGTGCTCACCAGAACATCGAGGCCCCTCACATGCTTAAAGCTCTCCAACACGGCCTTTGGAAGCCCTGTGAGAAGCTTTGAAAAACCCTCATTAGGGCCGCGGGGCTTGACAATCTCCACGTACGGCCCGTACCTCTCCACCTTAGATATCGTCCACCCATCGCCCCTGGGGACAAAGAAGACCATCTCAACCTTACCATAGAGCCTCTGAGCAAGCGACACAGCATACCCTGTATGGCCTCCCCCGCTCGCCGTTATGCCAATCCTCATCACGGCCCAGCCGAATTATTATTTCGTGACCCCCTATAAACAGGCATGTGTGGGGCAACGCATCTAGAAGATTTAAGCCTCGATAGGTGCTTGTGATCCGGAAGGATGGGCATGGCAAAAGATCTTGCAGGCGGTGCCAGCGCCACCCTTGTCACAAAGCCCTATAAGGTGATCACGAGGCCCCTTGCTATGGGGATATTGATAGGCGCGCTTATGGGCTTCGTCGATATCTATGGATATGCTGTTACGGGCTATACGGTTGCCGAGATAGATCTCGTTGTGGTTCCGATCATAGCAAGGTTGCTCCTAGGCCCCGGTGCGAGGCCTCAAGAGGTGTTTCTAGCCTCGATAGCTGCTTTCGGCGTCTCCCTCTCAACAGTTATAACCTCTGGCATGGTGATTACGTTTTTCCTCACATCAAAGATCTACTGGATATTCTATAGAGCAAACGACTTTCCACAGTGGCTTTATAGCGATGTATCTACATGCCTCCCAAATATATTTGCATGTCAGTGGCCATACACATATATAGCTCTAGCTGCGCTCAGCCTCGCGGGGGTTGGCTTTGCATATATGCTTAGACACATATTCCTCGATAAGCTCAACCTACCATACCCAATAGGAATCGCGTCTGCAATAATGTGCCAGATCATATCAACTATAAGGGTTAACAGGATTGTTGTACCATCCATACTGGCAGGCTTCATAACCCAGCTGGGCTTTCTAATCTACCCAGTACAACCTATAGATCTAACACCGATGTTCACAGAACAAGGATTAGGAGCAATAGCCGTGATATCCTTAAGCGTGATCGTGCTGCTAATAGCGCTCATAATACCACCCAGAGTATCTGGAAGCATAGGGGGCGGGAGTATTATAACCTCCCTTATCCTCCTCCCCATAGGGGCCTATCTAGGCCTATACCCGGTGCGCCCTAACGCCTCTTCAGAAGATCTTCTAAACGCTTCTTCATGGTACCTGGCATCCCTGGTATTTGGATCTGTTTTACCGCTGTTCGTGGTTATACTAAAGAATATAAAGGCTCCTCTCGAGCATCTGGCGAGAACCATAAATGAGAGCGCTAGATCCTTAGCACTGTTGATCCTCATCTTTTCAGGGCTACTGGGTCTCCTCGCCCTAGCATACCTCAGATCCTCTTCACCCGAGCCGTGGTTCATAGTAGCCGGGCTAATCTTAGTGCTGATCATAATACCGCTGCTCATAATAATAACCTCATGGGGGGCTGGCGAGGCGGGAACAGTGTCCCAGGCCTTCTACCCATCATCAACTGTATATATGTATGCAGCTGGCTTCAGGGGTTTCGCTCCATACGTCTACATGGATCACTATCTAGGCATACCCATGCCCTCCACTCTAAGCGCGGCCTCTCTGCAGATCCTAAGAGGATCCAGGATCTTGGGCGTGCCTCCCATAGTAGCTCTCACGATCTTCTCCCTATCATATCTAATAGGATCTCTAGTCACCATATACTACGGAGCTCTGCTGATAAGCATCTATGGAAATGATCCGTCGAAGATGCCCCTCGAGAGATGGATACCATATACCATATGGAGCCTAGCTATATATAAGGGAGAGCTAGATCCCGATCAGGTGTTTCCAGGAGCAATTATAGGAGTTATCACGGTGCTCACGCTACTAGCTGTAAATAGACTCATTGCACAGGCCGCGTCACCTATACCATTTATAATCGGGCTCACACTACCATCAGATCTAGGGATCCTCTTTATACTAGGCTCGTTTACTAGATGGTTTATCTCAAGGTTCGGAGCAGCTGCTGAGAAGCAGTTCTTGGTTCTCATAAGCTCTGCCCTAGCAGGGGCGGGGATAGCCATAGTGATCCATATCTTTGGAAGCATCGCGGGTATCTTCTAGGGTGATCCGTTATGGATATAGCGACCCTAGCCCACATAGCTGTCACATTAACAGCCATAGTATTGATCCTAGTGATCTTGGTGAGAACATCTAGATCCGGGTATTTCGAGGAAGAACTAAGATCGATGGTTATTGAGCTAAAAGATCAGCAGATATCATCCCAGCTAGCTATTCTAGCTAGATATGTGAAAAGGCTCATAGCCTCCTGGGAATATGTACTGCTCCTAATTACCCTAGCCACCATGGCCCTAGTCCTAGCCCACCCAATAGAGGGTGGGGAAAAGCCGTCTGGGATGTTGGTGCCAACATCTATGGATCTTCCAAAAGATATCTACATACTCTACTCGCCGGGTGGGCTGAGCCTGACAGAAGATCTCAAAGGATCTGTGGTGGCTTCGATATATCTGAAAACCCTGGGCGAGCCTGCCATAATAGAGGCTCGACAGAGGATCTTTAGGGCTTTCGAGGTTCTTATAATAGACTGCAGCCTTAAAGCAGGCCCAATAGATCTGATACCAGGTTTCGGAGAAACTCTGAGTAACATATGCAGACTAAACGAGCCTTTAAGTGTATATCTAGTTACCACTAGATCTTCTGATAAGCTTGAGAGCAACACCAGCTATGGTGGGGCTGTGCTTTATTATAGGGAGGAAGAGCTGGAGATCCAGCTAAGGCCATACAACGAGACAGTGCTAAAGCCTCTGAAGAGCCTGCCATGCATGGATAGATATATCTCGAGCTTCGTTAGAAGCATGGAATACAGTGGGGGATTAATAGTTTCCAGAGAGTTCCTCGAGATCTTTGAGAACGGCGACCCAAACATAGCAATCATAGCCAACAGCTCTCTCGTAGAAGGGGCAGAGCTTCTCAGAAATACCGGTGCCGAGATCCTGTGCACAGGATCTCAAGAGCCTGGGAAGATTATTATGTACACATCGCCCCACAGATCCCCAGCCCACCAGCTGTTCGACATAGCTATAGCCGGGCTGGCTGGCGGTATAATTTTAATAATCTTTAACAGATCTGTAATCCCCAGGATCATGCCTGGCAGTGACGCTATATTAATATCTGGTGGCACGCACTGGGTTTCGAGGCTCCTACCCCTTGTTTCGATAGCTATTGCCGAGCTGTTCTCGGTGCTTGTAATGGCCCTCTCCTATGCATCTTATATCTCTTTCAGAGCCTCTGGAGAGCCTTTTATAGATGTTCCAGAGCTTCTGCTAGTATCCCTGATCCTCCTCGCAATTTCCTTCACCCATATTATGTTGGAAAAAACACCTTACCACGCTATCCCCACACCATATATTGAGAAAACTATACCAGCGCGGGGTTATAACTATGTGATCGAAGATCTTTCTTATCGAGATGCAGCAATGCTCATCACAGAGTCTCTGGAGAAGAGCGAGTTTTTCTCGGTATTGGAAAAAGAGGTTATGGAGAGAAGGGACATGGTAAATGTGAGGCTAAGGCTTCTCTATAGATACTCAGTAGGGGTGGGGGCTGATGTGAATCTATATGTGTCAAAACACAACAAGGGATCTTTTGTAGATATTGACATAGAGCCTTGGAGCGCAGACGATACCAAAGGGGGTATTCTAGACAGCGTGGCAAGGATGATTCTGAGCAGAATATCGGGGGCGATCATAGTTGGCAGGATCTCTAGGAGTCTTGATGATAAGGATTAGCTCCATCTGGGCCAGAAGATCCGCGATCCTCGCGATAGCAGCAGCAACAGCGATCAACCTAGCCCTGGCCATAGAAACCCCTAGAGATCTAATAACGAACACGTATGCCCTGATCTCTTCGATAGCCATCTCGATCCTAACCCTCAGCGGGCTCAGGGATTCTTTTAAGGGGTTCTTCAGAGCGCTTCTATATTGCGGCGGGGGGAGGATCAGTAGGATCTCAGCCATGATCTATATCTCGATGATAGCATCGCTGCCCAGCTACCCGATATCGGCTGTTCTATATGCACCCTATATAGCAATAGCCACCTTTATTTTATCGACACTATATATATCAAGGATCTCTAGGTATTTTGGATAGCTTCTGCTTGCTCCTTGAGGGTGTTTTGTTTGCTTTATAGCGTTTCTTCCACAGGGATCAAAAGATCCCTGTGGTTAATGGTGGCTGTTGATCCCAGCGGGGCGGGGCTCTTATCTAGGCTTAGATTGCAGGGCTTAGGGCATTGCTTCTATTGCCTGTGCACAGGTTTATGGGATCCTGGTGTTTGTATATTTTTGCGAGCATAGCGCTCGATACAAACCCATCCAAACACACCGAACTATCAAACAAAACATACTATAAACATAACTGCCCTCGCTTCTAGAGAACATGATCTTTGGGCTGTAAAGTTTCTTCCCACCATTCATTTATAGATCTTTAAAAGATGTGAGAGCAAGATTTCCCCATATCTATTATAACCTATCTATATCTACTCTCATACTCATGAGCCTTGCTAATTGCTTTCTTTAGAGTTCCAGTAATTAGCGTGGGTATCACTATTATCACCGAATTACCGCACTTCCTAATTCTCGAGATCGCGAAGATCACCTTATATATGTCTGAAGAAACAATCCTAGCGATCCCCACCCCGCTCTGGGCATCATATCTCACCAGCTTCAATCTCCTATCGGGATCTTCTATGATCCCTAGGAGCTCGGCGACCGAGCCTTTAAAACAGCTATCTAGGTCTTCGAAGCTTGTTTCGCCCTTAATCCTATAGATCCTGAAGAGTAGATATCTCTTTATATATCTAGACCTCCTAGGCTTTCCATAACCCCCGCTTCCCGGCGTAGTGGTGGCTGACGCTCTCTTGATAGTGGTGTAGAGTAGAAGAGAGATAGAGATAGAAGCTATAGATACTGTAAGAGCCACCAGGGTCAATATATATTCAGGCCTGGCCTCCATCTCCTAACCACCTCAACCCAGCTGAATGTCATGTTTCCAAGCCTCCTATCGATCATATAGCATAGGATCCTTATAGATCCCGGAGCCCATGCCTCTGCCAACTCCCTTGCCCCCGAAGAAATCACTATATCTATACCCTCCTCTGCGGCCAGCTTGACACACCTACCAACTCTAGAGAGGAACCTGGGAAGCGCCTTGGTATTGAGAAGAGCGCTGATCATGATCTCGATAGCTGCAGAGCCTCCCCTCATAACCTCGATCTGCTCCTCGTCACAGAGATCTATGTTGTTTTCATCGAAAAGAAGTGTGGAAGCCCTCCTCACCTTCCCAGCTCTCCTAGCGTCCTGTTTTTTGCTCGGTTTAAATGCTACTAGGAAATTGCTGCTTGGCTTGAAGAGATCTATATCAACGACCAGCTTTCTAGGTATCACCAGAAGCCCTCCAATGATATGAACCTTGTCAACATCAACACGCCCTATAACCTTATAGCCGATCTCTGAATAAAAAGATCCTATGCTGCTGAGGTCTCCCTCAACCAGCGTCAATAGATCTGCATAGAGCAGCTAGACCTCACCCCTCAGAGATCTGAGAACGCGCTCCACATCAGCAACGCTTCTAGCCCCCGGTATGGTTAACATAACCCTGATTATGTCATCCCCATCCATAAGCCTGATCCTCCCTAGAAAGGCGTCCTGCTTAGAGATCCTTATAAAGATCCTGCCTCTGCCATCGAACCTCCTGTCGAGGGTATAGACAAGCGTCTCGAAATCCGCCTTCTCAAATCTAGAGAAAATATGCCTAGCCACATGCTCAGCGCCCCTGCCCCTAAACCTAGCAACAATCCTTGTTACGGGGTTTCCGTAGTGCCCTTCAAGAGTATCTATGCCCACGATCTTCTCAAACTCCCCCCACAGATCCTTTGGAATAGTATTTTTCATAGCTACCAGAACCTTACTCAGATCCTCGGTAGCATGGGCTATTGTTGATATCTCCGCCAGGCTTATCCCCGTATCCCTCCCCACTATTCATGCCGACAAGAACTAATTAACACGAAAACGACATAGATTTCTAGATAATCATACAGAGACAGAGATCCTCGACACATGCTTCTCGCCAAAATATATCCAGAGATCTTCGGCAAACGCTAACACAAATAGCTCCACTATAACTGAAAATCTCCTCTATGAGGCGGGAATGGCTTAAGATCATGTTCTCTGCAGCTATAAGGCTTTGGGAATAGGGCATGTTGCCCGACCCCGAGAGCCAGGGCCAGGGAGGCTGGCCCACAGCACCCCCAACAGGCAAATAAGGCATCAACACAAGGCCAAGCTAAACACTAAGCCCCATGGAAAGAGGGATACGTCACTGTTAAGTATATATCGCTGTATCTTCTTTCTTCTATTAGGTGGTCTGTTGAGAATCTTAATGATCCATGCGGAGAGGTTCAGCTACAAAGCCCGAGAGCCTGCTATGGAGAGGCCTGAAGAGCTAGGGTCTAGGGAGGGTGTGTGGAGCAATGTTCTGGTTGCTTTTACAACTGTTGAGAGGAACGATGATCAGGATCGAGATATCGCTGAGAAAGCATCTAGAGAGATAATAGATGTTCTAAGCAGAGTTAGAGCCGGAGGTGTTATCATATATCCATATGCACATCTATCATCAGATCTCGCGCCTCCAGAAACAGCTATATCGATCTTAAAGGATATCGAGAGGATCTTGAGGGAAAGCGGTGTTAAGGCCTGGAGAGCCCCCTTCGGCTGGTACAAGGAGTTCGAGCTTAAGTGCTATGGGCATCCGCTAAGCGAGCTCTCAAGATCAATATCGCCAGGGATGGGGATTAGAAAGATATTTGAGAAGATCTACTATATAATGGATCTCGATGGAAAGCTCTATAGACCTGAGGAGTATGGAGGCTATGATAGATACCCAGATCTAAAGATCCTCGTTGATAAGGAGGTCTTTAAGAAAGACGGCGAGGGGGCCAGATCCCGGGTATCGGACTATCTAAGGAAATTTGGGTTCGAGTGGGAGGGGTACTCGGATCCTGGGCATATGAGGTATAACCCACACGCAGCAGCGATCCTCGAGAGCGTGATCAACTACTCATGGACAGTGGCTAGGAGCCTCGGCATACCTGTGTTCAGGGTTAGGGGGACAAACATGTTCGATCTCTCGGTAAGAGCTGTGAAGGAGCATGCAGAGCTTTTTGGAGACAGGCTGTACGAGGTTGATAGCGAGGGATCTAAGCTTGTTATGAGATACGCTGCTTGCCACCAGCAGTTCGCCATGCTGAAGGAATGGATCCTCAGCTACAAAGATCTACCTATGGGTATGTTTGAGGTTGCCGATAGCTATAGGTATGAGCAGAGGGGAGAGCTTCTTCTAGGATTCAGGCTGAGGAGATTCCACATGCCTGATATGCATATACTCTGCAAGGATCTCGAGGAGGCTATGAGGCTAACGCTGGAGATCAGAGACAAGATCTTCGAGGAGGCCGGGAAGGCCGGCCGAGACTATGTAGCGATAGTGAACGTGGCGAAGGGCTTTCTAGAGAGCTCTAAAGACTATCTGTTAGAACTTATAAGGAGAGATGGCAAGCCATCTCTCATCGTTGTTTATCCCGATAACATATACTACTGGGTTATAAACATAGAGTATAACATTATCGATGCCACGGGGAGGCCCAGGGAGATCGCTACGTTCCAAATAGATATAGGCAACGCCGAGAGGTTTGGGATCAGCTACGTGGATCAGGATGGGGCTCAGAAAAGACCGGTAATAATCCACACAGCAATAATAGGGAGCATAGAGCGATATATATACATGCTCTTCGACACAGCAGCAAAGATGGAGGATGAGGGGAAAACCCCCTATCTGCCCTTCTGGGCATCACCGATCCAGGTTAGAATAATTCCTGTTAAGAAGGAGCATCTCGAGTTTGCCGAAAAGATCTATAGGGCTATTAGTGAGAGGGGCTTCAGGGTAGATATCGACGATAGGGGTGAGAGCCTAGCTAGAAAGCTAAGAGATGCTGGGATCGAGTGGGCCTACTTTGCCATAATCATAGGAGATAGAGAGATCAAGACCGAGACTCTGAGCGTTAGGGAGAGGCCAACCGGTGATCAGAAGGTATATAGGCTCGAAGAATTCATAGAGCTTCTAGAAAAACTATCGAGAGGGTATCCAAAGGTGGAGCTTACAATGCCATATCTGGTAAGTAGGCGACCATCGCTCCCATATCTTAGAGAGATATAGAGCTATTGGTGCCTTCACCGACACACCTTATCTTAAATGGGCTTTTATTCTCCAGCGAGGCGAAAAGCTTTCTCCTAACATCCGCTAGATCTATGCAGTGGTACTTACCATCGCCGAGCATCTCGAGAGCCTTTTTGGCGAGGGCTATGAACTCTGGAAGCCTGTTCTCCTGGATCTTTATGAAGGCTGCGGCAACCAGTATCAAGCCCTGGGCATCCTTGTCACGGGATATTCTCCAAAGCGCTTCGAGAGCCCCGTGGGCCTCCCAGAACCTCTCCTGGTTAAAAAGATCTACATATCTCTCTATGAGTTGCTCTCCACCAGCCCCAGGGATCTCTGGCTCTTCTATAAGCTTCCACTCAATGATCCTGCCTATATTCTTTTCAATAGCCTCTATAGCTCTCGACAGATCCGGATCCCATGCCTCTATCTCCACATGCTTAGAACCGATCCTAACGTTGGGGGCTATGAAGAAGCTTCTCAAAATAGAGAGTATGTGCTCCCTATCCCGCGGGCTATAGCTTTTCTCATTAGCCGCTATAAATAGGCATCTAGCCCTTATTTCCACCACCTAGTCGGCATGCTCCCTGTCACTCCTTCTGCTAATAATCACTGCCCCCTTATCATTTTTAAAAGAGATATCTATCTCTCCTCTAGATAATATGTAGAGCTCTCCATAGCCTATCTTTACTATATTTATACTGGCATCCATATCGATCGATCTTACCCCCGAATAGATCTCTTCCCTCACAAGAGCACCACCAGATCCATATACAGCTACCCTAACCTCATAACCCTTACCCCTATCCCCCTTCACCATAACCAAAGCGAGCACATCCCCATGGCCAGCCACCCCAACCCCCAATCAATATGTTTACAAAGCTCATTTTCTTTGCAATAGCCAGAAGCCGCTTTTGGAACGCGGTGGCGGATAATCCTGGCAATGATGCGACGATGAGGAGAGACATTGCGCAAAAGCTAATATTAGCCTCGCTATGGATATAAAGTGGTAGGAAAGATCGGTTCCTATGGTTCGGCGCGGCGAGAGATATAATGAGTACTATTTACTCTTATCCCAGGATCACCCGGGGCTCTCACTTATAGAAGCTGTAACTATAATAAGAGGCCTTGGTAGCGATACAACTATTCTTCATATCGAACCGGGCTTAATGATCCTCGAGGCTCAAGGGAATATAGAGCTACCTGTGCCGAGGCTCTCATATATAAAGGAGTTCGGCTTTGTGATCCGTAGAGCGGGTTTGGAGGAAGGATCTTCGAGGATCTATGGGGAGGTATCTATAGCGGCTAAAATTCTCCGGAATAGCTGTGGCGGCAAGCTCAGCCTGAGGATCTATAACCTTGGTAGAAAAAGAGCAGAGCTGGATTATGGGGTGCTTTTGAGACTCGTTAAAAAGGAGATCCTCTTCTCTCAACCCATTGTCCAGCAAGGCGCTGGAAAAGATCTGGAATGCGGTATAACTATCATAGTGGGCAATACACTGGTCGTGGCTGTGCCCATAGCGAGGAGATCTAGCAGAGGTGATGATAGCGTTAAGGCATATATGAAGGATATGGAGGTGGCTTTCCTAGCAGGCATAGCGATTAATCACATAAACCCTAGAGGAGCTATATATGATCCTTTTGGGGGGTATGGGAAAATCCTGGAGGAGATCTGTGGCTATGGGGCACCATCCATGGTTATAGGAAGCGATATCGATGTTAGAAAGGTTCTGCATATAAAGAGATCTTTAGACAGGCTTGATAAGCTCTGCATCTCCGACGTGATCATGGCTGATGCCCTCAACCCGCCTTTAAGGCCAAACTCTGTGGGGCTGGTTGTTTCAGATCTACCATATGGTAGGAGAAGCAGATCTGTTGGTGGGGACTATCTAGAAATGCCTGTGAGGTTTTTGCAAAGCATAAAAGGGATCCTTAAGAGAGGATCTGGGCTAATGATCTCTATATCTCTAGAGCAGCTGAGGCGCTCTAAAAGCTTTCTCTTAGGCGATAATGGCTATGAGATCCTATCGGCAACACCCCAGTATATTCATGGAAGCCTAGCAAGGGTATATCTATTAATGCTCAGAGAAGATGTGGAGAAAGCTAAGCACAGATCGGTATTACCGCTGGGAGAGGCTAACAGCTAAGATACTTGGCATATCGTTCCGATAGACAGGATCTTGCCAACGTAACGCTTATTAACCAAGAATCTAGATCAGATCTTAGGTGATTCATTTGAGCAGCACGGAAAAGGTAATGAGCGTCCTAAAGAACAAGGGCAGGGCATCGCCAAAAGAGATTAGCCAGTCAACAGGGCTGAACTATAATACAGTGAGAGGCGCTCTTAACAGGCTCCTCAAGAAAGGACTCGTAAAAAGGCTTGAAAGAGGAGTATATGCACCTGCCTAGAGAGCGTTCAGAGCTCCAAACCAGCTTGGTTTGACCAATAGCTTTTTTACCCCATGATCGTCTTAGCATATAATAGGATTCTAGCATGACTAAGTTTGAGATCCCCGAGGCCCCAAAAGAGATCTTAGAGCTAACATTGGAGGAAGCATTAGAAGAGTTCCTCACACAGCTTAGAGCCTCGGGGGCCAGTGAGAAGACTATAAGAAGCTATAGAGCTGCTGTAAAGGATCTTGTGAAGGTTATAGGAAACAAAAAAGCCTCGGAGCTGTCTGAGAGGGATATACAGCTGTGGCGACTCACAAGGATCAGGAAGGGGTTCGAGAGAGGGAGAGGAGATTCAAAGACCTCCCAAAATACTGTGTATTACTACTCGCTCTTCATAAGATCCTTTGTTAGGTGGTTGGGAAAGGGCATAAATATAGGTGGGTTTAGAAAAGGCCCTAAAAAGCTTATCGAGACACTCAGGCCCCAGGAGATCTATAGGCTTATAGATGCCTCCAAAGATCTCCTGGATCTCGTTATAATATCCCTTCTAATAGAAACAGGGCTAAGGGCCTCGGAGCTTCTCTCAATCAAATGGGGTGATGTGGATCTCGAGGCTAGGGAGATATATGTTAGGAGCACCAAATATGGGGAAGAGAGAGTCGTGTTCATAGGGGATCTTTCTAAAAAAGCCCTAGAAGCCTGGAAAGCCCGCGCCGATGGAAACGACGATAGGGTTGTTCCTATAACATACACAGCCCTTTATAAGAGGTTAAAGAAGCTGGCTTTAAGGGCTGGGATAGATCCCAGGAGAATCAGACCCCACGTGTTGAGACACACATTCGCCACTGAGGCTCTTAAAAAGGGCCTACCCCTGCCAGCTCTCCAGAGAATCCTAGGGCATAGGGATATAAAGACCACCCAGATATACCTCCACATGGTGAAGGACGATATAAAGAACATGTATATGAAGATCTACTCCCTAGGCAGCGAAAACAACAGATCTTTGGCTGCTAATGCCTAAAACACTTCGAGATCTTCGTAACCAAAGCCTTCGATCAATGCTATAAGCCCGTCTCCACAGTATCTTTGGGCGAGGTTTCCGCTCAATTGGGTAGGAGAAGGTCGCAACCCTCTTGATCGTTATGGTTTTTGAAACTATGAAAAGATATGAAGAAACGCCCAGCCCATCCAAGCAAAGCCCCATAACCCCGCCCTGAAGAGCGAGGCTTTTAGTTGTGAAAGGAGTTTCACAGCGGATAAGCAATAGCAATCCTATAGAACAGGGTTCATCTACCCAATAGGATCTCAACACCAGCTACTGAAACATCGAAGGAAACGGGCGTGGGTGTAATAATTATCATTCTATAACCTTTGTTGCTATAGCTAGATTCTCTGCAGCTTCTACTGACAGCCCGTCCCTCCCGAGTATTGTGTATCTCTCGGGCCTTATCTTGTGAGCTATTGTAAGGGCTTCTATTATTTTCTCCCTCGATACCCCCAGCTCTTTCGCTGATGTTGGGGCTCCCAGGGCTTTAAGCATGTGTCTTATCCTTCCCCAGTTCTTCCCATGGAGATATGCCATCATTATGCTACCAACCCCCACCTGCTCACCATGGAGGGCTGGGTATCCAGCCACCATGTCTAAAGCATGGCTGAATAGATGCTCGGAACCGCTTGCAGGCCTTGTCGACCCCGCTATGCACATCGCAACCCCGCTGCTTATCAGCCCCTCCACAACTATTCTATAGGAATCAATAGTACCGCTCTTAATCCTTCTCCACGAGCTTATTACATGCCTGGCACTGTGAATCGCGAGGGATGCAGCGTACTCAGCATAATACTCATTGTGGAGGAGATGCGCGAGCCTCCAGTCAAGAACAGCGGTGAACTTAGCTATAAGATCCCCAACCCCGGCTATCAAAAGCTTCCTAGGAGATCTAACCATGTAGTCCAGATCAACGAAAATAGCTATAGGGGTGACTGCCTCCACAGATTTCACCTCACCTATCCCCTTAATAGATGCAAAAGGTGAAGCTATACCATCGTGAGAGGGCGCTGTTGGAAAGCTGATAAAGACTCTCCCAAGCTGCTTCGCCGAGTATTTAGCGACATCTATAGCCTTGCCCCCTCCAAGCCCTATGATCCCATCAACGCCATGTTCTTTCGAAGCCTCGGTCACCTTATTAACCTCCTCGATAGTTGATGTGGAAACCTCTATTCTGGAAACCTCGAAACCCCTGTCCCCCAATATGTCGGAGAGCTCCTTAGCATAGATCCTGGTATCGCCGGCGCCGCTCACTAGGAGAAAGTTCCTCCCAACGCCCAGGCTCAAGATTCTCTGTGGCACCTCATACCTAATACCACTGCCGATCAAAATACTTCTAGGAAGATCTATGAGGTGTCTCGCCAAATGTTTTCCCAAGACATATACCTCATGATAATTGGCAGGGATAGTTATAAGGTTGTCTGTGTTAATTATTTTGGCTGCTTGTTGTTTTTAACACCGGCTTCCCGCCTGGGTTGGTTTTTATCTCCTCATTGTGGGGCATCGGCTCCACCTATCACAAAGCCCCACAAGCTTTTTGAGAGATAGTAGCGCTAGGGGTATGTTTATGTCCAGCGCTTCTAGCTGGTGGGCTTCTAGCTGGTGGGATTATCCCTTATAGTTTTCCTAGTCTGAAATACGCAAAACACACCACATAACAAACAGTCTAAATCGCAGCCATGCCGGCCTTATGTAAAACCGTCTAGAAAGCTTCCCAACATAGGTCTATGTTGGGAAGCTTGATCTTGTAAAGCTTATTACTAGCACAAGGATAATTTATTAGGTAAGCTGGTGGGGCGGTTGACCCAAGTTGAGGCTAAACAAACACCCCCTGGTCAGCGATGGATCCCGAGGTTCATAATATATGCAGAGTTTGGGATACCGAGGGTCGATATAAATAGATACAGGTTAAAGGTCGGTGGACTAGTTGAGAGGAACCTAGAGCTAAGCTATGATGAACTGAGATCCTTTGCAGATACCGAGTACGTCTCCGACTTCCACTGTGTAACGGGATGGAGTGTTGCTAATGTGAGATGGAAGGGGGTATCTTTATCGAGGATTATGAGCATGGCTGGTGTTAAGCAGGAGGCTAGGTGGCTTTACACGGTAAGCTTGGATGGCTACACAGCAACAGTTGCTATTGAAGATGCCAGAGACCCTATGGCCATAGTGGCTCTTGAGATGAATGGAAAGCCCCTTAGCGTGGAGCAAGGATACCCAGCAAGGATCTTCATACCCCATTTATATGGCTGGAAGGGTGCTAAGTGGGTTGAGAAGCTGGTGTTTCTAGATCGCTATATGGATGGCTACTGGGAGGAGAGAGGGTACCACGAGAGAGGCAATGTGTGGGAAGAGGAGAGGTTCAAGGGCATGGGGGGCAGACATCTGAGAAGAAGGGTTGCTGGCTTTGCTGGGGGTTCTGAGAAAAGATGAGAAAGACAAAAATGCAGCTAGATCTATTTGTTGATCTGAGAAACGATTCTCCTCAGCCTTCTAAGCTTTCTCAAAGCTATTTTCTCGGGGAGGAACTCGAGGCTAGCATTGTGGGTTAGATATAGCTCCCCCTCGTAACCCCCAAGCACCCTTGACAGCCTTGCAGCTATATCTCTATACCTCTCCATCTTAGTATTTCTCGAGTTAATGATAGCTATTCCAATGTTGCCTGATCCCAGCATTTCCCTCAGCTCGCCCCACACACTCTCTGGAGCCTCTATCATATCGATCACATACCCTATATTCCCCAGCTTCTCCGAGATCTTCTTAAAGGTCTTAACACCTTCTCTGTTGTATCCAAAGTACATGATCACCCAGATCCTTGCTTTGGAAAAGCTTCTAGAGATCTCCTCATAGATCCTTCCAACTATATCTAGATCAGAGCCTACCATCACAGCTATAGATGGCTCATGAAGATCTATGTTGACAACCCCACTCTTTAGAGAGCTCTCTATCTCTCTATATAGAACCTTTGATGAATAGTCCCTCATAAATCCTTCTAAGCTATAGTCTGTGGTTTCGAATATAGAGTTAGTGGCCATGGTATAGGGCCCCGGGAGGGAGAGCGAGACTCTGTGGGGCTCTATCCCAATACTTCTGGCTATCGAGAGGCTCTTCTCAAGCATTATCGAGGCTCTGGGCTCTTCGTAAGAGATCCTTTCTCTCACTATTGGCTGTCTAAAGAAGTAATTGTTATCATAGAACCTCTTAAGGCCGTTGATAACAACCCCGCCGATGCCATGGATGAGTGGGTTGAATATATCGTCCCATCTCAACATTCCATCGCTGAACCTATCGTAACCTAGATCTTTTAAGAACCTGAAGAACCTCTCGGTATACCTAGCATAGATCCTTTCAAGAACCTCCTGGGATATCTTCCCAGAGCTGAACCTAGATATGGCTCTCGCTAGGCCCATGGGTCTGGGATATATCCCGTGCTGCATAGCCAGAGCTCTCATGATCATCCCCTCAACTGTATAGACGTGATCCCCCTGGAAAAGAGCTCTCTCCTAACAATCTGTGTCCCAACCACCATCACCTCCAGTTTCTTTCTAGCAATATCCCTTGGAAGGAGCTTTAAGCCACAGTCCGGGTTAACATATATCTTTCTAGGCTCGACATACTTCATAGCCTTCTCTATAGCCCTGGAAACTTGCTGGGGATCCTCGATAGATCTGTTGTGAACATCTATAACACCGAGCCCAACCTCTCTATCGCCGAGCCTGGAAAGAACCTCGAGATCCCTGTAACCCCTGTTGGCAAACTCCAGAGCATATTGACCGAAGTTCAGCTTATCAAAATACCTTGACAGGAGATTATAGTCGCTATAGCATACATGAAGACCAAGCTTTATATTGACCCCTTTGGTTACTTGATTAATAGCATCTACAGCCCGGTCCATCTCCTCCGGGTGGGTTGTCAACGCGGGCTCATCTACCTGGACAAACAGGGCTCCTGCCTTTTCGAGCTCTAATATCTCTCTATTAATGATCTTAGCTAGCTCGAACATAAGCTCCTCCTTAGATCCATAGTACTCGTTAAAACTCCAATCAGCTATTGTATATGGCCCCGTTATGGTTACCTTAACAACTCTTCTCGTGCTAACAGACCTGAGGAACATGTATTCCTTAACCACTATAGGCTCCCTATAGGAGAGCTTAGAGACGACCGCGGGCTTGTTGAAGAAATTATTGCCCCAAACCCTCACAGGCCCGTAAAACCTAAACCCATCGATCCTTGCCGCAAAGTACTCTACCATCTCATCCCTCCACATCTCGCCATCGCTCGGTATATCCACCCCAACTTCCTCCTCTTCCCTAACAACAACCCTAACAGCGTCTCTGAAAGCCTCGTCTAGAGCCTTATCATCTACCCTACCTATGCTCCACTGCCTTATCATATGCCTCAACCACCTGGGCCTCGGATAGCTCCCAATAACCGTAGTGGGTAGGACTGGGAGCTCTATCCCGAGCCCTCTAGTCACTTCCAGCCACCTTCTAGTAATATAGGAGTTTAAAACTTATTTTAATCACTGCAAACAAAATTGCAGCCCGCACTCCCGAACAAGCCCTGTTTTATAGCTCCTACAACCTTCTCTCTGCACTGAGGGGGTTTTTGGTTGTGGGGCTGGGGTAGCAGTGATTGTTAGGGTTGTTTGGATCTCTCCATGCCCTCCAGTGCTACTAGGTATGCTGACACGGAATGCCTATCAAGCCCAGCCTATAGGAACTATAAAC